>WNGA01030349.1_pt1 | contig 10934 bp, 8 predicted proteins | sample 5400061 | NCBI WGS metagenome assembly WNGA01 (sample SAMN13153366, study PRJNA577476) | soil metagenome | isolation source: 100 cm soil or saprolite under grassland replicate 2 | place: USA:California | collected 2016-06-15
CCGCGCTGCTTGGCCCACTCCTGCCAGGCGTCGAGCTGCTTGCGCGGCTGGCTCGCTCCCCCGGGCATGACGACGGCACCGACGTACGGCGCCTGGAAGACCCGGAACGTCGTGTCCTTGAAGAACTCGGTGCACTCGACCAGCTCCTGACCCATCCGCAGGTCGGGCTTGTCAGTGCCGTAGCGGGCCATCGACTCGGCGTACGTCATCCGCGGCAGGGGCGTCGGGACGTCGTACCCGACCAGTTTCCACAGCGCCACCAGGATCTCCTCGGCCACCGCGAGCACGTCGTCCTGCTCGACGAAGCTCATCTCGATGTCGAGCTGGGTGAACTCCGGCTGCCGGTCGGCGCGGAAGTCCTCGTCGCGGTAGCAGCGGGCGATCTGGTAGTAGCGCTCCATGCCGGCGACCATCAGCAGCTGCTTGAACAGCTGGGGGCTCTGCGGCAGGGCGTACCAGCTGCCCGGCTGCAGGCGGGCCGGCACCAGGAAGTCGCGGGCACCCTCGGGGGTGGACCGGGTCAGCGTCGGCGTCTCGATCTCGACGAACCCGTGCTCGTCGAGTACGTCGCGGGCCGCCTTGTTGACCTTGCTCCGCAGCCGCAGCGCCGCCGCCGGGCCGCTCCGACGCAGGTCGAGATAGCGGTGCTTGAGCCGGGCCTCCTCCCCCACGTCGCCTGCATGTGACGCAGCGTCGTCGATCGGGAAAGGGAGCGGCGCGGAGGGGCTGAGCACCTCCACGTCGGACGCGATCACCTCGATCTCACCGGACGGCAGGTTGGGGTTGGCGTTGCCCTCGGGCCGCTTCGACACCTCACCGGTGATCTTCAGGCAGTACTCGCTGCGCAGGTGGTGCGCGACGTCCTCGTCGCGGATCACGACCTGGACCACCCCGCTGGCCTCGCGCAGGTCGATGAAGGCGACCCCGCCGTGGTCGCGGCGCCGGGCGACCCAGCCGGCGAGGGTGACGGTCTGGCCGACGTGGTCGGCGCGCAGGGCGCCGGCGTCATGGGTGCGGATCACTGCTGCTGCTCCTTCGTGATGACCCGGGGTCGCAGGTCGTCGGTGGGTGGTGTCCAGGTGGCCGGGTCGGCCGCCACCTGGTCTCCGGATCGGATGTCCTTGACCTCGTGGCCGGTCCTGCCGTCCCCGTCGGTCGAGGTGAACCAGACGTAGGGGATGCCGCGGCGCTCGGCGTACCGGATCTGCTTGCCGAACTTCTGCGGGCTGGCCGCGACCTCGCAGGGTACGCCGTTCGCGCGCAGCGCCGCGGCGATCCTGTCGCTGGCGGGCCGCGACCCCTCGTCCACCAGCGCCACGAGTACGACGGACGGCACCTTGCGGTCGGCGCTCAGCAGCCCGCGGCTGATCAGCGGCACGATCGAGCGCGAGATCCCGAACGAGATCCCCACCCCCGGGTAGGTGTTGCGGCCGTCGGACGCGAGCGCGTCGTACCGGCCGCCGCCGCCGACGGACTTCAGGAACTCGAAGCCGACCATGTAGATCTCGAAGACCGTGCCGGTGTAGTAGTCGAGCCCCCTCGCCAGGCTCAGGCTCGCCTCGACCTCGAACCGGTCGCTGCGCACCGACGCGCAGCCCTCGATCACCGCGGCCAGCTCCTCGAGCCCGGTGTCCAGGAGCTCGTGCTTCACGCCGAGGGCCCGGACCCGCTCCACGAACGAGGTGTCGGTGGTCTCGATGGTGGCCAGCTCCAGGCACTGCGCCGACTGGGCAGCGCTCAGTCCGGCATCCTCGACCAGCAGCGCGCCGACCTGCTCGGGCGGGAGCTTGTCGAGCTTGTCGATGATCGTGATCACCTGCGCCGGGTCGGGCGCGCCGATGCCCCGGTAGAAGCCCTCGATCAGCTTGCGGTTGTTGATCCGAAGCCGCAGCGGCGGCAGCGGCAGCCCGGACAGCGCCTCGGCCATCACACGAGCGACCTCGACGTCGAAGTGGAAGGGCAGCTCGTCCTTCATCACCACGTCGATGTCGGCCTGGGCGAACTCGCGATAGCGACCTTCCTGCGGCCGCTCCCCCCGCCAGGCCTTCTGGATCTGGTAGCGCCGGAACGGGAACTCCAGCTTGCCGGCGTTCTCCAGCACGTAGCGCGCGAACGGCACGGTCAGGTCGAAGTGCAGGCCCATGCCGGAGTCGCCGGTGCCTTCCAGGTCCTGCAGGCGCTTGAGGACATAGACCTCCTTTGAGGTCTCCCCCTTGCGCAGCAGCTGGTCCATCGGCTCGACCGCGCGGGTCTCGATGCCGGCGAACCCGTGCAGCTCGAAGGTACGACGCAGCGTGTCGATCACCTGCTGCTCGACGAAGCGCTGCTCGGGCAGCAGCTCAGGGAACCCGCTCAGCGGGGTGGGCTTGCTCATCTGTTCTCAAAGTCCTCGGGTGGATCGACCCACGGGGCTGCCGTCCAGCAGCTCCAACAGGTAGGGGTTGGTCGCGCGCTCGCGACCGATGGACGTCTGTTCGCCGTGTCCGGGGAGCACCACGATGTCATCGGCGAGCGGCAGCACCTTCTCGGTGAGGCTGCGCAGCATCGTGGGGTGGTCGCCTCCGGGCAGATCCGTGCGGCCGATGGAACCTGCGAAGAGCAGGTCGCCGGAGAACATCACCTCGGAGATGCCCTGCTCGGCGTACGGGCTGCGGAAGGTCACCGACCCCTCGGTATGCCCGGGCGTGTGGTCGACCACGAAGGTGACTCCGGCCAGCTCGAGCCTGGCGGCATCGGTGAGCTCTCGTACGTCGTCGGGCTCGGCCCACTCGTAGTCGCCACCGAGCAGCATCCGCGAGGTCTCCGGCGAGATGCCCGCGACCGGGTCGGTGAGCAGGTGGCGGTCGCTCGGGTGGATCCAGGCGGTGGCGTCGTACGTGCCGGCTACGGGGGCCACGGACCACATGTGGTCGACGTGTCCGTGGGTCAGCAGGACCGACACCGGCTTGAGCTTGTGCTCGCGGACGATCTGGTCCACACCGGCCGACGCGTCCTTCCCGGGGTCGATGACCACGCACTCCGAACCGGGGCCGGTCGCGACGATGTAGCAGTTGGTACCCCAGGGTCCGGCAGGGAAGCCGGCGATGAACAAGATCGGTCCTCTCGCGATCGTTGCAAGTCTGTTGTGGGACGAGCCTATCGGGGCCCGCATCTGCTTTGACTACGATGGTTGGCTATGAGCGCAGAGCAGGAGTCCACGGCGACCGACACCACGCCCGGTGCGTCGTCTGAGGGGGCCAATACGGGTGCCGTCAACGGTGCCACATCGGGTGCCGCGTCCGACTGGGGGCGGGTCGCCGAAGACGGCACCGTCTTCGTGCGGACCGCCGACGGCGAGAAGTCGGTCGGGCAGTACCCCGAGGGCACGCCCGAGGAGGCTCTGAAGTTCTTCACCGACCGGTACGACGCCCTGGCGTTCGAGGTCGGCCTGCTCGAACAGCGGATCAAGTCCGGTGCGCTCTCCCCCGACGAGGCCGTCGGCTCGGTGAAGACCGTCCGCGGCCAGGTCGAGGAGGCCAACGCGGTCGGCGACCTGGCCTCCCTCACCGGCCGGCTCGACGCGCTCTCGAGCGTCATCGGCGAGCAGCGCGAGGCCCGCAAGGCTGAGCGCGCGAAGAAGGTCGCCGAGTCGAAGGTCGCCAAGGACAAGATCGTCGCCGAGGCCGAGAAGCTCGCGGAGAGCTCCGACTGGCGCAACGGCGCCAACCGGCTGCGGGCGCTGCTCGACGAGTGGAAGGCGCTGCCGCGCCTCGACCGGGCCACCGACGACGCTCTCTGGCGGCGCTTCTCGACCGCGCGGACGGCGTACACCCGGCGACGCAAGTCGCACTTCGCCGAGCAGCACGAGAAGCGCGACGCCGCCCGCGTCGTCAAGGAGCGGCTCACCACGGAGGCCGAGGCACTGGCCGGCTCGACCGACTGGGGCCCGACCGCCGGCCGGTTCCGTGACCTGATGCGCGACTGGAAGGCCGCCGGGCCCGCACCCCGCGACGTCGACGACGAGCTCTGGAAGCGGTTCCGAGGCGCGCAGGACCAGTTCTTCGGCGCCCGCGACGCGGCCAACGCCGAGCTCGACCGCGAGTTCGCGGCCAACGCGGAGGTCAAGGAGAAGCTCCTGGTCGAGGCCGAGGCGCTGCTCCCACAGATTCAATCGGGCGGGGCCGACCTCGAGGCCGTCAAACGGACCTTCCGCGACCTCGCGGACCGTTGGGACGCGGCGGGCAAGGTGCCGCGCGACCGGATGAAGGAGCTCGAGGGCCGGATCCGCAAGGTCGAGCAGGCGATCCGCGGTGTCGAGGACGAGCAGTGGCGCAAGTCCGACCCGGAGAAGTCCGCGCGGGCCGACGACATGGTCTCCAAGCTCGAGAAGGGCATCTCCGACATCGAGGGCCAGCTCGCCAAGGCGAAGGCGGCCGGCAACGACAAGAAGGTCCGCGAGCTCGAGGACAACCTCGCCTCGCGTCAGCAGTTCCTGGAGATGGCGAAGAAGGCGGCCGCCGACTTCGGCGGCTGACCCCGATCACACGGCCCCGGCGCATCGCGTCGGGGCCGTTGCTGCGTCGTCAGGCTTTACGCGGTAACTCGGTAGGCGTCGAAGACGCCCGGCACCGACCGGACCGCACGCAGCACCGAGTCGAGGTGCTTGGCCTCGGCCATCTCGAAGGTGAACCGGCTCTTGGCGACGCGGTCGCGCGACGTGGTCAGCGAGGCGCTGAGGATGTTCACGTGTACGTCGGAGAGCGCCATCGTGATGTCCGACAGCAGCCGCGATCGGTCGAGCGCCTCCACCTGGATGTTGACCAGGAACGTCGACTGCGCGTTGGGCGCCCACTCGACCGGGATCAGCCGCTCGGGCTGGGACTTCAGCGAGGCGGCGTTGGTGCAGTCCTGGCGGTGCACCGAGACTCCACCGCCCTTCGTGACGAAGCCGAGGATCCGGTCGGGCGGGACCGGCGTACAACACTTGGCCAGCTTGACCCACACGTCGTGAGCGCCCTTGACGACCACGCCCGCGTCCGCCGTACCGCCGGTGTTGCGGCCGGCCCGGCGGCGGCCGGTGATGGTGACGCCCTCGGCGAGGTCCTCGGCGGCACCGGCATAGGCGGCCAGAGTCAGCGACTCGTGGGAGAGCAGCCGCTTGAGGGGCAGGCCCTCCTTGCGCATCAGCTTGGCGATCTGGTCCTTGCCGCGGTCGATCGCCTCCTCGCGACGCTCCTTGGTGAACCAGGCGCGGATCTTGGAGCGGGCGCGCGGCGACTTCACGAAGGTCAGCCAGTCGCGCGAGGGGCCGGCGTTGGGGGCCTTGGAGGTGAACACCTCGACCACGTCGCCGTTGTCGAGCGGCGACTCGAGCGGCACCAGCCGGCCGTTGACGCGGGCGCCGATGGTGTGGTGGCCGACCTCGGTGTGGACGGCGTACGCGAAGTCGACGGGGGTGGCGCCGGTCGGCAGCGCGATCACGTCACCGCGCGGGGTGAAGACATAGACCTCGGCCCGGTTGATCTCGAAGCGCAGGGACTCCAGGAACTCGCCCGGGTCCTCGACCTCCGACTGCCAGTCCAGGAGCTGCCGCACCCAGGTCATGTCGTCGCCGTCACCGAGGCGGTCGGTGTCGACGCCGTTGCGGAAGTTCTCCTTGTACTTCCAGTGCGCCGCGACGCCGTACTCGGCGCGGCGGTGCATCGCGAAGGTCCGGATCTGCAGCTCCACCGGCTTGCCTTGCGGGCCGATCACGGTGGTGTGCAGCGACTGGTACATGTTGAACTTCGGCATCGCGACGTAGTCCTTGAACCGGCCCAGGACCGGGTTCCAGCGTGAGTGCAGCACGCCGAGGACGGAGTAGCAGTCGCGGTCCTCGTCGACCAGGATCCGGATGCCGACCAGGTCGTAGATGTCGGAGAACTCCCGGCCGCCGACGATCATCTTCTGGTAGATCGAGTAGTAGTGCTTCGGTCGGCCCTTGACCCGGGCCTTGATCTTGGCTTCCTTGAGGTCTTCCTCGACCTGGGCGATCACCTCGGCGAGGAACTGGTCGCGCGACGGCGCCCGCTCGGCGACCATTCGCACGATCTCGTCGTAGATCTTGGGGTGCAGGGTCGCGAACGCCAGGTCCTCGAGCTCCCACTTCAGCGTGTTCATGCCGAGCCGGTGGGCCAGCGGCGCGTAGATGTCGAGGGTCTCGCGGGCGGTGCGCTCCTGCGACTCCTGGCGGACGTAGCGCAGGGTGCGCATGTTGTGCAGCCGGTCGGCGAGCTTGATGACGAGCACCCGGATGTCGCGCGACATCGCCACGATCATCTTGCGGATGGTCTCGGCGCGCGCGGAGTCGCCGTACTTGACCTTGTCGAGCTTGGTCACGCCGTCGACCAGCAGCGCCACCTCGTCGCCGAACTCGCGCCGCAGCTGCTCCAGCGTGTACGGCGTGTCCTCGACCGTGTCGTGCAGCAGCGCGGCCACAAGGGTCGGCTCGGTCATGCCGATCTCGGCCAGGATGGTGGCGACCGCCAGCGGATGGGTGATGTAGGGGTCGCCGCTCTTGCGCATTTGCGTGTTGTGCAGGCGCTCCGCGGTCGTATAGGCCTTCTCGAGCAGCACGAGGTCGGCCTTGGGGTGGTTGGCGCGCACGATCCGGAACAGCGGCTCCAGCACCGGGTTGCCGGTGTTGGTCACCCGGGTGCTCATCCTGGCCAGTCGGGCCCGCATCCGCCGCCCGGAGGGCGGTCCGGTGGACTCCGGTGCCGGGGCGACAGCCGGGGTGACGGCAGGCCGGTCGGAGACGTCCTTGGGCGCCTGCTCGATGGTCCGGTCTTCAGTCACATGGCCAGTCTAAGGAACCGTCAAGCCGGAGTCTGCGTCCCGACTCAAAGCGGGGTCGATCAGACCTGGCCGAGCGCCGTCAGGTCCAGGTCGCCGATGGCTTCGCGGCCGGGCAGGAAGGTCAGCTCCATGAGTACGGCGACTCCGGCGACCTCTCCCCCGCAGCTCTCGACGAGCCGGCGAGTGGCCGCGACCGTGCCCCCGGTGGCCAGCACGTCGTCGACCAGCAGCACTCGGTCCCCGGGCGAGATCGAGTCGCGGTGGATCTCGAGGGTCGCCTCGCCGTACTCGAGCGCGTAGCTGACCGCGTGCGTGTCACGCGGAAGCTTGCCGGCCTTGCGGACCGGCACGAAGCCGGCGCCCAGGGCCAGCGCGACCGGGGCGGCGAGGATGAACCCGCGGGCCTCCATGCCGACCACCTTGTCGACGAGCGTGCGGCCGTCGCCGTCCCGCCCGGCGTCGGCCAGGGCATCGACGACGGCCGTGAGCGCGTCGTGGTCGGCCAGCAGCGGCGTGATGTCCTTGAAGACGATCCCGGGCTCGGGAAAGTCCGGTACGTCGACGATCAGCCGCTTCATGGCCTCCACGACGTCGGTCATCACTTGCCTCGCTTGCTCCGCGGCTGACGGGTCGGCTGGGCCCGACCCGACGACTTGCTCTCTCGCACCGGCGCGTGGGCGGCCGGCGCGACCCGGCCTCGACCGGTCGCCTCGGGCTTGCGCAGCGACGGGGTGCCGGCCGGCTCGCCGGCCTCGTCGAGGTCGTCCAGGTCCGCGGCGTCCAGCTCGCTGGGCGCGTCGGCCACCGGCATGTCTTCCTTGAAGGCCGGCACGTTGGCGTAACGGTCGGCGGCCTTGCGACGAGCCACCGCCCGCTTCTCGGCGGCCAGCACGTCCTTCTCCTGCGACTTCAGCTGCACCAGCAGCGGGGTCGCGATGAAGATCGACGAGTAGGCGCCGGCGGCCATGCCGACGAACAGGGCCAGGGCCAGGTCCTTCAGCGCGCCGGAGCCCAGCTGCACCGCACCGACGTACAGGATCGCGCCGACGGGAAGCAGCGCGACCAGCGACGTGTTGATCGAGCGGACCAGGGTCTGGTTGACCGCGAGGTTCGCGGCCTGTGCGTACGTCGTCCGGCTCGTCCGGAGGTGCTTGGTATTCTCCCGGACCTTGTCGAAGACCACGACCGTGTCGTAGAGCGAGAAGCCCAGGATCGTGAGCAAACCGGTCACCGTCGCCGGCGAGACCTCGAAGCCCGACCAGGCGTAGATGCCGACCGTGATCAGGACGTCGTGCGCCAGCGCGACCAGCGCGGCGACCGACATCTTCCACTGCCGGAAGTAGCCCCAGATCAGCAGCACCACCAGGATCAGGAAGACGACCAGGCCCTCGACCGAGCGCTTGGCGACCTCCTTGCCCCAGCTGGCCCCGATCGCGGTCTGCGAGATGTCGTCCGGCGCGGCCCCGGTGGCGTCGATGATCGCGGCCGTCACCTTCGTGTCCTCGGCCGTCGACAGGTTCTCGGTCTGGACGAGGACGCCGTCCGTGCCCGACGTGGTCACCACCGGCGCCGAGGCGGCCTTGATGCCGGTGTCGGCGACCGCGGTGCGGAGCTTGTCGGCCGTGGCCTGGTCCGCGTCGATGTGGGAGACCTTGTACTCCTGGCCACCCACGAACTCGATGCCCATGTCGAGCGGCTTGAGCCACAGCCCGAGTACGGCGGCGATCACGATCAGGCCGGAGCCGGTGTACCAGAGCCACTTGCGACCGACGAAGTCGATCGACTTGCGACCCGAGTAGAGGTCGCCTCCGAAGCGCGAGAACTTGCTCATCAGGCCTTTCCTCCCACGGTGGCGCCGGCCGGACGCGCGAGGCCGAGGTTCTCGGCGTCGAGCCCGGAGAGCCGGTGACCCTTGTTGAAGAACGAGAAGTGACCCAGCCACGACACCATCGGCTTGGTGAACCAGAAGAACACCACGAGGTCGATGAGCGTCGAGAGACCGAGCGCGAACGCGAAGCCCTTCACGACGCCGGCGGCGAAGATGTAGAGCACGACCGCGGCCAGCAGCGAGACCGAGTCGGCGGCCAGACAGGTGTTCCGGGCCCGGACCCAGCCGCTCTCGACGGCGACGCGCATCGACTTGCCTTCGCGCATCTCGTCACGAATACGTTCGAAGAACACGACGAACGAGTCGGCGGTGATGCCGACCGCCACGATCAGGCCCGCGATGCCGGGCAAGGTGAGCGTGAAGCCAGCGGTCTTGGCCAGCAGCAGCACCAGCCCGTACGTCGTGATCGCGGCCACGACCAGCGAGGCGATCACCACCAGGCCGAGGCCCCGGTAATAGAAGAGGCAGTAGATCATCACCAGCGCGAGGCCGATGATGCCGGCCGTGATGCCCGCGCTGAGCTGGTCGCCGGCCAGCGAGGGACCGATCTCTTCCTTCGTCGGGTCGTCCTCGAACGCGATCGGCAGCGAGCCGAACTTCAGACTGGTCGAGAGGTCCTTGGCGGACTGCTGGGTGAAGTTGCCGCTGATCTGGGCGTTGCCGTCGTTGATCGCCTGCGAGAAGTACGCGGACGAGATGACCGAGCCATCGAGGGTGATGGCGAACAGCTTGCTCTGGTCACCCTTCAGCGCGTTGCTCACCTGCGACAGCACCTTGGCGCCATCAGAGTTCAGATCGAGTGTCACTGCCCAGGCCACCTCATTAGGCGGAATCTGCGCCGAGGCGCCCTTGAGCTGGGTGCCCTCGATGATCGGCTTGGAGAGCAGATACTTCGTGCCCTCGTCGTCGCAGGTGACCAGCGGCTTGGTCGGGTCGTCGTCAACGACCGGCAGCGTGCCGTCGGCCGGGCAGCTGAAGGCGTTGTACGCCGTCACCGAGGCCTGGTCGGGATTGTTCATGAACGCCAGGGCGGCGTCGACCGAGTCGCCGCCGGAGGTCTCCGCGGACTCGGTCGGCGGCACCACGACAGTCGAGTCCTCACCGGGCGAGGCGGACGCCGTACTGCTCGGCTCGGCGGCGGCGAGCCCGCTCGGCGACGCGGTGGCCGACGGGGCGGCGTACTTCGGAAGCACGCGGCTCTTCGGCGTCGAGGACGCGCTCGCCGAAGGGGCCGTGGAGGACGCGGTCGGCGTCGGGGGCGCGGTCACCCCGGTGCCGGGAATGTCGGTCGGGTTGGTCGAGGGGGCACCGGGGGCGCCGCTGCCCTGGAGCGCGACCAATCGGAACCGGAGCTGCGCCTGGCGGGCGACCAGGTCGACGAGGTCGTTCCGGGTCTTGCCGGGGATCTCGACGACGATGTACTTGTTGCCCTGCACGGCCACCTCGGACTCGTTGACACCCGAGCCGTTGACGCGCTGGTCGATGATGTCCGCGGCCTCCTGCATGCTGTCCGCGGTGGGCGACCCCTTGGCGCTCAGGGTGATCCGGGTGCCACCCTGCAGGTCGAGGCCCAGGGCCGGCTTCCAGGTGCCACCCAGGGCGACCAACCCGAAGATGATGACCAGGCCCAGGAAGAACACCACGACGGTGCGTCCCGGGTGGGGCGACTTCTTCGCCACTTCACTTGCTCCTCTCGGCGTTGCGGACCTCGACGATCGCGCCACGAGCGGCCGTCACGACGACGCCGTCGGCCACCTCCAGCCCGACCGTGTCGTCCGTGACGCTGCGGATGGTTCCGTAGAGACCGGCTGCCAGCACAACCTGGTCGCCTACCTGAAGGGAGTCTTGAAGGGTCCGCAGGAGCTGCTGGCGGCGCGATGCGGGCCGCACGATGAGCAGCCAGAAGAGCAGCGCGATGCCGACCAACGGCAGGATCGCAACCAGGTCCGGCACGGGATTACCTCTCGGAAACTCGCCTTGTAAAGGCAGGGAAGGGAGGCCGCGCACGCAGGGGTACGCCGGCCGACGGTGCAGTCTATGTCACTCCCCGAACAACGTGACGTCGGCCTCAGTGGTTCCCGTCGGAGGTGTCAACCCGAGATGCAGCCAGGCGGCCGGCGTGGCGACCCGGCCCCGCGGCGTACGCGCGAGCAGGCCGGTGCGGACCAGGAACGGCTCGGCCACCTCCTCGACCGTCTCGCGCTCCTCGCCCACCGCTACCGCGATGGTG
>WNGA01036110.1_pt1 | contig 10933 bp, 10 predicted proteins | sample 5400061 | NCBI WGS metagenome assembly WNGA01 (sample SAMN13153366, study PRJNA577476) | soil metagenome | isolation source: 100 cm soil or saprolite under grassland replicate 2 | place: USA:California | collected 2016-06-15
GACCGCACCGATCAAGAGTCGGATAACGGCGGCGTGCGAGCTCCTGATGGCCGCTGGACCCGGCGGAATATCGCCAGGTAATGACCACACCGATGCCGGGCGCCCGTGGTGTCTTGATCACCCTCGCTCGACCGTTGCGGCCCCGAGGTCGCTTGAGCGCTCATGCTCGAGGAACGCGGCATGCAGCCCCTCGTGGCCGGCCAGACTCCCATATACCGGACCGGGTCGGTACCGGACCGGGTCGGCCCGCAGCGTCAGCGGAGGTTCGATGGGGCCGGCGGCACGGGCCGGTGCCGTGAGTCTACGTGCGCATCCGAGTGGCGGCCGCGCCGAGGCAGGGCGGGCGCCCGAGCGTGATCGTGTCTGTGGCAGGTCCGGCCGCGTCGAGTCGGCGGATCCGCGGATCAGCGATTGCGGGCGAGGAACTCCATGACGTCATCCAGGCGGAAGCGACGATCGCCCCGCTTGCAGACGCGATAGAAGGGGAGCTCGCCGCGATCGCCCAGCCGCTTCACCGTGTTGACGTGCAGGTGAAGCATGTCGGCGACTTCGGTCGCCGTGAGCATGGGCCCCAGTTCGTTGACGGCCATCGATGCCATTCGTTGCCTCGCTCGGTCGCGCTGTCGAGCCCGGTCTGGCGCCCTGGGGTACGCAGGGGTGAGGTCCGGCTCGCTGCTGACGGGAGTGTGGCGGTCCGGAACGGCCCGTACTTCGGTCCGGGCCGCGGAGTACCAGAGGGCCAGCGCCGCGTCCGCGTGGGCGGGATGCGTGCGGCCCGGCCACACGCAGCCCCGTTGCAAGCCCAGCTCCGGAGGGCGGGATGACGGGCTCGTTCCCACGATGTCAGGATGACCGAGCGTGGTCCTCCGAATTGGCACCTCGGGATATCAGTACCGCCACTGGCGGGGCCGCTTCTACCCGGTCGGTCTTCCGACGGACCGGTGGCTGCCCCACTACGCGAACGCCTTCGACACGGTCGAGCTCAACGTCACGTTCTACCGGCTGCCGGCCGCAACCACGTTTGCGGGCTGGGCCGGGACGGTGCCCGACGAATTCGTCTTCGCGGTCAAGGCGAGTCGCTACCTGACACACGTCCGCCGCCTGCAGGATCCCGGGCCGGCCGTCGCCAGGCTCCTGGAACGGGCCCAGAAGCTGGGCCCCCGGTTCGGCCCGGTACTCCTCCAGCTGCCGCCCGACATGCGGTTCGAGCCCGAGCGGCTGGCGGCCACGCTCGCGGCCTTTCCGCGGAACGTCCGTGTCGCGGTGGAGCCTCGCCACCCGTCGTGGTTCGTGGCCGAGTGCCGCCGCATGCTCGAACGGCATCGTGCCGCCCTCTGCCTCACCGACCGCGGGTCGCGGCCGGGTCCGATCTGGCGGACCGCGGACTGGACCTACCTGCGACTCCACGAGGGGCGAGCCTCGCCGCCTCCATGCTATGGGCGAGCCGCGCTCGCCGGCTGGCTGGACCGGCTAAGCGGTGAATGGGGCCGCGACGCAGACGCGTACGTCTATTTCAATAACGACGGCTTGGGCTGCGCAGTCCGCGATGCTGCCCTGCTCGGCCGGATCGCCCGGCGAGCGGGGATGCCGACGACACGGACTCCGGCGCCGATCGCCGTGCCCTGATGGCATGCGCGCACAGCGCGCTTCCAGTTCAGCGGAGCGCGCCAACCAGCCAGAGGATCAGGATCACGACGAGAACCGTGCCCAGGATGCCAAGCCCGCCGCCGTAGTAGCGCGAGCCGCGATAGCCGTAGCCGAATCCGCCCAACAGGAGGAGCAGGAGAGCGATGACGATGATCCAGGTCAACATGGGGTTGGACCTCCAAGCGCGGCCAGGCCGTCAGCCTGGGCTGGGCGACCCTAGTCCGGAAGGCATCTGAAGGCCCTTTCGGAGGCTGTAACGGACCCTGCAATGGCATGAACATTTCTGCCCGCACCCGGCCGGTGACAGCCTCGAGATGGCCGCTGCGACCGTGCTGCCGCCGACCGCGAACGGCTCAGCCCGCGTTGGCTCCGCTCCGGGCCCGAATGAGGCCCAGGCCGGCCAGGTCCGCTCGCAGGCGTTCGGCGTCCGAGAATCGGATCGCGATCATGCCCAGCTCGGCGGCCGCGTTCACGTTGCGCTCCGAGTCGTCGATGAAAACCGTCGATCCGGCATCCAGGCGATAGCGGTCCAGCAGGTACCGGAAGACCCGCGGATCGGGCTTGCCGAGGCGGACCTCACCGGAGATCACGATCCCCGCGAACCAGTCCAGGAACGGGTAGCGGGACCGGGCGATCGGGAACGTCTCAGACGACCAGTTGCTGAGCGCGTAGAGCGGCAAGCCGCTGGCCCGAAGCTCGGCCAGGATCTGGACGGTTTCCTGGATCGGGCCGCCCAGCATCTCGTCCCAGCGCTCGCGGTACGCCGCGATGAGATCGCGCTTGTCGGGATGATCGCGGGCGAGCGATTCGACCGCCTCCGACCACGACCTCCCGAGGTCCTGCTGCCCGTTCCACTCCTGGGTGGTCACCTCGGCGAGGAACCGCTCGACGGCCTCCTCGTCATCCAGCAGATTGCGGTAGAGATAGCGCGGGTTCCAGTCGACGAGCACGCCGCCGAGGTCGAAGACGGCCGCCTTGACCACGGCCGTCACGGTGAGGATCGGATGGGCGCGCCGCTTCGGTGCACCCCCCAAGTCTATGTGTCTAAGGCGCGCCGGCCCCGACGCCCGTGCCCGCCTCGACCAGCTCCGCCACGTCGTGCTCACCGGCGTTGATGTCGTCCTGGCCTGCTCGCCGGCGGGCGAGCTCCGCGAGGAGCGAACGAACCTGGTCCGGCCCGGCCACCCGGAAGCGGGCGCGCGTTCGGCCCGGGCCCACGCGAACCGTGATCGCGTCAGGCGGCGCGGCCGCGAACATGTCCTCGTCCGTCGCATCGTCACCTGCGATCAGCATCCGCGATCCGGGCTGGGCGTCGGCCAGCTCGCTGACGGGCAGCCCCTTGTGAATGCTGGCCTCCCGTACCTCGATGACCTTGTTGCCATCCAGGACCTTCGCGTCGCCCGGTCGAAGCGCCCCGGCCAGCTCGCGGCGCAGCTCGCGGGCCGCCCGATCGCCGATCGGCGACTCCACGTTGCGGTAATGCCAGGCCAGCGACGCCTCCTTCTCCTCCACGAAGGACCCGGCGACGTCGCGCGCTCGCGCCTCGAGGCGGGGCCGAACGCCGTCGAGCCACGCCGGGCGCTCTCCAAGGCGCTGCTGCCAGTCGGGCTGGCCGGGCGCCCGCGACCACAGGCCATGCTCGGCGTGGAGGCCCAGGGGCAGGTGGCCGAGCCAGCGCTCGAGATCGTCGCGACGCCGGCCGCTCGTCACGTGCACCGTCACCTCGGGCAGGCCGGCCAACGTTGCGAGCAGGCGCAGGATCTCGTCGTCGGGCCATGCCTCCTCGGGTCGTGGCTTAAGCGGGACGAGGGTGCCGTCGTAGTCGAGGATCAGGGTCAGCGGACCGCGCAGGCCCGGGTCGAGCTCCGCCAGGACGTCGAGCGGCCGGACGGCGTCGGCCAGGCCGCTGCCCGCGGAAGCCGCGCGAGCCGCCCGGCGCTGCTCCTTGTGCAGGGCGTTCAGGAACTCGCGTGACCAGCGGTGCACGTCGTGCTCGGTCACGCGCGCCCGCAGGCCGCGCATCCGGTCGCGACGCTCGGCCGCAGGCATGACAAGTCCATGACGGAGTGCCGAGGCCACGCCGTCGAGGTCGTACGGGTTGACCAGCAGGGCGCCCGACAGCTCGGCCGCCGCGCCGGCGAACTCGCTCAGGATCAGGACCCCGTCCTCGTCGACTCGACTGGCGACGAACTCCTTGGCGACCAGGTTCATGCCATCTCGGAGGGGAGTCACCAGGGCGACCGACGCCGCCCGGAAGAGGGCCACGAGTCGCTCGCGCGGCAGCGACTGCGAGATGTACTGGATCGGATCGTGGCCCAGCGTCGCGAACCTGCCGTTGATCCGGCCCACCAGCTCGTCCACCGAGCGGCGGTAGTCGCGATACTCGCTGACCGTCTCGCGCGACGGAGCGGCGACCTGGACCAGCCGGACGTGGCCACGGAGGCTGGGATAGCGCTCCAGGAGCCGCTCGAAGGACAGCAGCCGGCGGGGAATCCCCTTCGTGTAATCGAGCCGGTCCACGGACACGATCAACGGAGCCTCCCCGGACGCCCGACGGAGCCGGTCCATCTCGCCGACGACCGCTTCCTGCCGGGCGAGCTGGTCGTACGCCCACGCGTCGATGCCCATCGGAAAGTCGGCGACGCGCACCTGGCGGCCGTCGATCAGGACGCGCCCGTTACGTGTCTCGCAGCCCAGGATCTTGGATGCCGAGCTGATGAAGTGGCCGGCGTATGAGGCCGTGTGAAAGCCGACGAGCGTCGCCCCCAGGACGCCCTCCAGCAGCTCGCGCCGCCACGGCAGGACCCGGAACAGCTCCGAGGACGGGAACGGTACGTGGAAGAAGAAGCCGATCGCCGCTCCCGGCATCCGCCGCCGGACCATGGCCGGTACCAGCATGAGCTGGTAGTCGTGAATCCACACGACGTCGCCCGGCCGGTAGGACTCCACGATGGTGTCGGCGAACCGTTCGTTCACGCGGCGGTAGGCGTCCCAGCCGCGGGGATGCATCGGCAGGCGATCCAGCTCGTAATGGAGGAGCGGCCAGAGGACGCCGTTCGAGAACCAGTCGTAGTAGCGCTGCACCTCGCCCGAGGTCAGCTCCACGGGCACGCAGCGCATGTCGATTAACCGCTGCCGCAGCGCATCGCGTTGATGGGGGGCCAGCCGCCACGTCTCACCGGGCCAGCCCACCCACACGCCATTGCCGGTCTCATGGAGGCCGCTCAGGCCGCTGGCGAGGCCGCCGGGACTGTTCGTGACGACCAGCTCGCCACGTTCGGTCCGGGCCGCGATCGGCAGCCTGTTCGAGACGAGGATCCGCCATCCGTGTCCCCTTCGTATCGCACGCATGCCGGACCTCCTCCCCGCCCTCGCGCGACGGCGGCCACGGCGCCGAGTGACTGGGGTCGGGCTAGCCTAGACCCGGCGTCGAACGAGCGTCAAACACCCGGCCGAGCATCGTGATGCAAGCGAAGCGTCCGGTGAGGGGACCGGCCGGCAGGCGGCGGAGCGTACTCCCGTAGACTCGGCTGCGTGGATGCCCCGACGGCGGTCTTCATGAGCCTGCTGGCCCTGCTGGCCGGCGGAGCCATCATCGTCGCACTCGACCGCGGCCGGAGGCTCGAGCGCCTGCGACGAACCCTCCGGGTCGGACCCGATGGCGACCTCGAGGCGACCGCCCGGGCCGCCCTCGAGGGCCGCCAGAGCGACGCGTGGGAGGTCCGCCGGTCGCGGGACGAACTGGCGCACGTGGTCAACCTCGTGGGATCCGGGATCGTCCGACTGGACGATCGAATGGCCGTCGCGCTCGCCAACGCCGCGGCTCACTCCTTCCTGGGGCGCACGCCAGGCGGGCTGGTCGGGCTATCGGCTATGGAGGCGTTCGGCGACCACCGGATCGAATCGATCGCCCTGAAGGCCCAGGGGATCGGCTGGGCCAGCGGCGAGGTCATCCGGACCGGCGGCCAGACCCTCGTCATCCGCGCCCGGCGGTCGCCGATCGAGGGCTACTGGCTGATCATCGAGGACGTCTCCGAGCTGAGGCGACTGCAACGGATCCGGGCCGAGTTCATCGACAACCTCTCCCACGAGCTTCGGACCCCGCTGACGAACGTGCGGCTGCTGACCGAGACGCTGGCGCGGGACCTCGAAGGCCTCGAATTGCCGCCCCGCATCCGCGACGGCATCCTCAAGATCGACGTGGAGACCGGGCACCTGGTCCAGATGGTCAACGAGCTGCTGGACCTGTCCGCGATCGAGCAGGGCACGGTGCCGCTCCATCTCGGCGAGGTGGACGTCGGCGAGCTCGTCAGGGCCTCGCTCGACCGGGTCCGCCTGTTCGCCGACCGCCAGGGCGTGCCACTCGAGAGCGCGATCCCCGCCGACCTGCCCCCGGTCCGAGGCGACGAGGAACGGCTGGGACAGCTCCTCGTCAACCTCCTTCACAACGCCATCAAGTTCTCGGGGTCGGGCGCGGTCGTGACGGTCCGCGCCCAGCGCGACGAGGAATCGATCGTCCTGGCCGTCCAGGACCACGGCGTGGGCATCCCCCAAGCGGATCTGGCGCGGGTCTTCGAGCGCTTCTACAAGGTCGACAAGGCGCGGGTTCGGGGCAAGGGCGGCACCGGCCTGGGCCTGGCGATCGTGAGGCACGTCGCGGAGAGCCACGGCGGCCGAGCCTGGGTGGAAAGCGTGGAAGGCCAGGGTTCGACGTTCTTCGTGTCGCTGCCGGCCAGCGCCGCGGCCTGACCTGGGCGGCCACCCCGAGCGAGCCTATGCGGGCTTGGTCGCCCTGATGATCGCGCTGACCATCCCATCCTCCACCGCGTGGGTGGGGCTGATCTCGATGTCGGCGAGACCCGCGGCCGCCAGGCCGGATCGATACTCGGCGAACGAGAGCGCTCCCGCGACGCAGCCGGCGTACGAGCCGCGCTCGGCGCGTTCCTGAGGGGTCAGGCGATCCTCTGCAACGACGTCGGTGATGCCCAGGCGCCCGCCCGGCTTCAGGACCCGGGCGATCTCCCTGAAGACCGCCGGCTTGTCCGCGGCCAGGTTGACGACGCAGTTGCTGATGACGACGTCGATCGTGCCGGCCGGCAGGGGGATCGACTCGATATAGCCCTTCAGGAACTCCACGTTCCCGGCATCGGCCTCGGCCGCGTTCTTCCGGGCCAGGGCGAGCATCTCGTCGGTCATGTCCAGCCCGTACGCCTTGCCGGCCGGACCGACCCGCCGGGCCGAGAGGAGGACGTCGATCCCTCCGCCCGAGCCGAGATCCAGGACCACCTCGCCGGGCCGGAGCTCGGCGACGGCGACGGGATTGCCGCAGCCCAGGGAGGCCAGGACGGCCGGTCCGGGCAACTCGGATCGGTCGAGGACGGAGTACAGCTCCGACCCGAATGTGGCGGCATCGCCCGCGCCGCAGCCGCAGCTCCCCTCGCAGCAGGACGCGCCGGCCGGCTTCGTGGACTCCAGCACGGTCAGGGCGGTCGCCGCGTACGAGGCGCGCACGGTCTCGTGGATCTGGTCGGTCATCGGTCGTCCTCTCGGTCCCCTGGTTGCTCCGCGGCGGCGGTGATTCCGGTGTCGTGGTATTGATACTTGTCGAAATAGACGTTTGTCAATACCATGCGCTCATGAAGCGCCCGACCGATCCCGACGTCCAGCTCCTCCAGGGAGCCGCCGATCCCACCCGCCTGGCCATCCTGCGCCAGCTGAGCCAGCAGGGGACGGTCTGTGCCTGCGACTTCAGCGCATGCTGCGACGTCGCCCAGCCGACCATCTCCCATCACCTCAAGGTCCTGCGCCGGTCCGGCTGGGTCCGCGCCGAGCGGCGCGCCTCGTGGGTCTACTACTCGCTGGAGCCTCATGCCGTCACCCGGTTCCGTGAGATCGCCGGGGCGATGGAGCTCGGGACCGGCTTGCTGGTCCCGGCGAGCGTATCCGCCAGCCGGGCATTGCCAGTCGTCCAGCCGGCCTGAGTCGCTCGCCGCGGGCCTGAGTCGGTCGCGGCGCCGGACGGGCTCGCGCTCGGCGGCCCCACAGTAGACCGCGATCCCACCCTGCATAGACGGGGCATTGAGCGTGCTTGGCCGATGACTCGGAAGGGCGATCCGGGCGCGCGGCCGCGCAGGCTCATGCCCGAAGCCATTCACCATGGAATACCGGGCCGGCGCCGGCCAGTGGGTCAGAGCGCCATGTGCCTCGGCGTCAGGCCTCGACGAGCTGGAGCCCCTCACGTGCCAGAGGCAATGACACCGTGAAGATCGTCATCTTCCCGATGGCAGACTCGACCGCGATCGTGCCTCCGTGCTGCCCCACGATGTGGCGCGTACCGGCCAGCCCGACGCCGGTGCCGCTCGTCTTGCCCACAGCGTTGCTGCCCCGGAAGTAGGGATCGAAGACGCGGCTCAGCTCGTCCGGCGGGATTCCCATCCCCTCATCCTGGACGGACAGCACGGCCCATTCCTCCCCGTCACGTTCCTCGCTCGATGTCCGGACGACGATCCGGCCACCCATTGGGCTGTACTTGACGGCGTTGGAGAGGAGGTTGGCCATCACGCGTTCGATGCGGGCCTCGTCCCATTCGCCGACGAGCCGGTTGACGCCCGTTTCCATCTCGATGACGTGACGCGGGCTCATCTTCTGGTATTCGTCGGAGAGCCGGCGGGCGATCTTCACGATGTCGGTCGGACCCAGGTCCAGCTCAACCGGTTGACCCATCCGGAGACGCGTCACGTCGAGCAGCTCGTCCACCAGGCGGACCAGTTGCACGGTGCTCTCGTCGATCGACTGGAGGCCATCCTCGAACTCGGCCAGGCCGGATCCGTCGGCCCGCGCCAGGGCCCGCTGGAGCAGGTTGGCCCGACCCATGATGATCGTGGCCGGGGTCTTGAGATCGTGGGAGACGGCGGCCAGGAATTCATCCTTCTGACGCTCCAGATCCCGGAGCGGCCCGATGTCCTGGAAGACCGCCACTCCGCCCGCCGGCGTGCCGAGGGCATCGCTCAGTGGCGCGCTGTTCACGAGGATCGGGACTTCGCGATCGGTCTTCGCATTGGTCACGACCAGCTGCTCGCCCAGGACGACCTGTCGGCCGAAGACGGCGCGCGCCAGCGGCAGGTCCTCCGGCTCGCAGTAGGAACCGTCGAGATGAAGGACGGTGGGCAGGCTGTCCGGTCCCGGGAGCACGGTGGGCGGCACGATCCCCATGATCTGCTCGGCGGCGGCGTTGCTCAGGTAGACCTCCCCGAGGGCGTCCGAGATGAGGATCCCCTCGGGCATGACGTCGACGACCTGGCGGAGCCGAGCCAGCCCGGCTTCCGCCTCCGCGCGGGCCGCCTGCTCCTGGAGGAGCTGCTCGGTACGGATGCTGGCCGCCATGGAGCTGAGGACGATTCCGATGGTCTCCGTCAGTTGCTCCAGGAACGACAGGTCGACTTCGCTAAACCCGGCGAACGACGCGAGCTCGATGACGGCCTGCGTCTCGCCCTCGAGGACGACGGGCAGCAGGACGATCGAACGGGGTGACGCCTCACCCAGGCCGGACTTGATCGCGATGTAGTCGCGCGGGACGTCGGTCAACAGGATCCTGCGGCTGTCGCGCGCGCACTGGCCGATCAGGCCCTCTCCGATTCCCAGCCGAACAGGCGCCTCGGGCGCCGCGTAGCTGGCGAGGAGGGTGAGCAGCCGTTTCTCACCCTGCCCTTCGATGAGGTAGAAGACGCCACGCTGGATCCCGACGACCGGTGCCAGCTCGGACAGGATGAGCCGCCCGGCGGCCCGCAGATCACGCTGGCCCTGGAGCAGCGCGCCGAAGCGGGCCAGATTCGTCTTCAGCCAGTACTGCTCGTCATTCTTGCGAGTCGTGTCTCTCAGGTTGCGGATCATCTCGTTGATGTTGTCCTTGAGGTTCTCGACCTCGCCCTCGACTTCGACCTGGATCGTTCGCGAGAGATCGCCCCGAGCGACCGCCGTGGCAACCTCGCTGATGGCCCGGACCTGGGTCGTCAGGTTGGCGGCCAGCTGGTTCACGTTGTCGGTCAGGTCGTGCCAGGTGCCGGCCGCGCCGGGCACCTTGGCCTGGCCGCCGAGCTTGCCCTCGGTGCCCACCTCGCGGGCGACCGTCGTGACCTGGTCGGCAAAGGTGGCCAGCGTGTCGGTCATGCCGTTGATGGTGTCGGCCAGCGCGGCGATCTCGCCCTTGGCCTCCAGGGTGAGCCTGCCCCGCAGGTCCCCGTTCGCGACCGCCGTGACGACCCGGGCGATGCTGCGGACCTGGGCGGTCAGGTTGCCGGCCATCGAGTTGACGCTGTCGGTCAGGTCCTTCCAGGTGCCGGCCACGCCGCGGACGTCGGCCTGACCGCCGAGCTTGCCCTCGGTGCCCACCTCGCGGGCCACCCGGGTCACCTCGGAGGCGAAGGCGTTGAGCTGGTCGACCATGGTGTTGAGTTGACGCTGTCGGTCAGGTCCTTCCAGGTGCCGGCCACCCCGCCGACGTCGGCCTGCCCGCCGAGCTTGCCCTCGGTGCCGACCTCGCGGGCGACCCGGGTGACCTCGGAGGCGAAGGCGTTGAGCTGGTCGACCATCGTGTTGACCATCTGGCCCGATCGGCGGAACTCGCCCTTGAGTCCCCGACCGTCGATCTCCAGCGTCATCCGCTGCGTGAGATCCCCCCTGGCGACCATACCCAACACGCGATTGACCTCGACGGAGGTCTGAGTCAGGTCCGTGATCAGCTCGTTGACGAGCTCCACGTCTCGCGCCCAGCCGCCGCTGGCCGCGCCCATCGATGCCCGCTGGCCAAATCGACCGTCGCGTCCCACGGCCCGGGCGATCCGTCGCAACTCGCTCGACATCCGCTCGTTGAGTTCAGCGACGTCGTTGAACGCGTCGGCGATCTGGCCGGCGATGCCGGTCTGGCCCGTAGGAAGGCGGACGGCGAAATCGCCGCGCCGGACCGACCGCAGGGCCTGCAGGAAGGCTCGGTCGTCCAGCGTCTCAGGGCGTTCGCGCGACCCTGCGGCCACGAGATCTGCCTCCGGATGAGTCCGCGGGGATGGGCTACTCCCCAACCGTGAATGGGCCGATTTTGGGCCCCCTGGCCGCGTCCCGGACCTTGCAGTGTCATTGACGAACAGCTAAAGAAGATGCCAAGTCCGCAACAGGTATGTCCCGAACCACCTGCGCCGCCGGCGTCGCCTCAGGTTGTCGTCACAGCCGCTGGCTGGACCGTCCGGCGGTGGTTGGGTCAGGCGCCGGCCAGGGCCGCTCGCAGGCGCTCCGC
>WNGA01012553.1_pt1 | contig 10932 bp, 9 predicted proteins | sample 5400061 | NCBI WGS metagenome assembly WNGA01 (sample SAMN13153366, study PRJNA577476) | soil metagenome | isolation source: 100 cm soil or saprolite under grassland replicate 2 | place: USA:California | collected 2016-06-15
TCTCCCCTGAGGCGCTCGATCACTTCATCCTCGCTTCGACCTCCGCGAGCGCACTGCGGGCGACGAGCTCGCTCTTCCGGCCAACGCCCCAGCGCGCCTGCGCGAGACGGTCGGCGGCGATCAGCTCGTGGAGCGCTTCCGCTCCGTGCCACCAGCCGAACTCCGCGCCGGTGACGATCCAGCTGTGCTGGTAGAGGAAGCGCTTGACGTTCGCCCTGGTCTTCGGGTGGGCTGCGATCCAGGCCGAGAGCCGATGCGCACGCTCGGTCAGCGGCATCTCCTTGAGCGGCTCCTTCGGCGCGTTCGCCACCACGAACGCCGGCGGGCGCTTGGACGGCGCGACGGCCGTCGGCTTCTTCTCTGCCGCCTTCGGCGCCGCGGGCAGCGGTGCGACGGGGCGAACGCCGACCTGCTTCACCGAGGTGCCCGCGTACGGCGAGACGTCCTCTGGCTCACCCTGCTCCGGGTAGGCGGTGCGCTCGAGCTTGACCGTGATCGTCGGCGCGCCGGTGTCCACCAGCCGCGTGCCGGCTGCGGGCGTCTGGGTCAAAACCTTGTTCGCGGCGTAGCCGTGCACGCTGCCGACCACCTTCCAGGCGAGACCGGTGTCCTCCAGCGTGCCCTTGGCGAAGACGAAGGCCTGGCCGGTCACGTCCGGCACGACCACGGTTGCGGCCGTGACCGGCGCCGGAGCGCCCTTGGGCACGGCACTCAGCCGCTTGGCGGCGCCGACCGCGAGCGTGGCACTTGCGAGCAGGACAACGGCGCCGACGACGGCAAGGCGCGGCAAACGTGAGGCTATCCGCAGAGCCATGTCCCGGCAATCGGCAGAAATCGGCTTGAACTCAAGCCCCACCGCGGGTGAAGCCGACTACCCCATCCCTCGAATCGGGGACGACCGAGAAGACCCGTGCGGCGGGCGGCGTTCCCGGTAGCTCCAACTCCGTCGGGGCGTCTTGCCAGCGGAAGGCTTTCCCGGCGAAGCTCTCGAACCAGGGCTGGTTCTGGGGGTACGACGTCGCGGGCTGAAGCTGGAGATGGAGGTGCGGCCCGGTCGCGTGGCCGGTCGAGCCGACGAGACCGATCTGGGTCCCCGCCGAGAGGGAGACACCGTCCCTCACGGACGGCTCCAGGAAGGCGAGGTGGCAGTACGTCCAGACCTGTCCGTCCTCGGTGCGGATGGTCATGCCGATGCCGCAGCGGGGATCCGGGTTGTGCCAGGCGTTGAGCACGACCGCGTTCGAGATGGCGAAGACGGGAGACCCGGCCGGGGCCGCGATGTCCGCGGCCGAATAGTCGTGATGCGTGTGGCCGACGGAGACGAGCTGCGGTCCGCCGCCGACCGGAAAGACGTAGTTGCCCTGGTATGACGGTGCGCCCATGAGCGTCCCGACGCCCGCGGCGAACGACGGTGCCTGGGCGCTCTGGCGCGCGCTCCCGAGCACGGCCCGCGCCTGCTGGACCCGTGCGCGCGCCGCATCGGTCGCGGCGTGCGCCGCGTCGACCCTGACGTCGTAAAGGACGGCGCGTCTCTCGGCCGCGAGACGATCCGAGAGGAGGTCCGTTGCGGCGACCGTGGCATGCAGCTTCTGTGAGACCTCGCGGACACGACCCTCGCGCGACTGCGCGGCGAGGAGCTCCTCGTTCGCGCTCACGACCTGGGCGCGCGCCGCGTCGAGGCGGGCCTGAAGCTGCTCGAGGTCAGCGGTCTGGGCCATCCCGCCCTGGCCGTAGACCTGCGCCAGGTCGAGCACTTCGCGGACGTACCAGTCGGCGTGGTTGTAGCTGAAGACGCCGCCTGAGATATCTGTCTGGCCTCCGGCTGCGGCGAGATAGCGCGCGGCGGCATAGATCGCGTCGGTCGGGTTCCACGGGTCGGCGAGGCCGTCGCCGTCCGCGTCCACGCCCCAGCGCAGCCAGGTCGACGGCATGAACTGCATCCAGCCGATCGCGCCCGCGGAGCTCGGCCCCATGTTCTGGCCGAAGTTGGACTCGATCTTGTTGATGGCGGCGAGCACGTTCCAGGGGATGCCGTAGGCGTAGCCGGCGCGCTGCCAGAGCTGGTGGAGCGCTGGCAGCGAGAGTTGCTGCGGGTTTGCCGGCGGGGTCGTAAACGAGACCGGGATCGAGATCGCGCCGGGAGCGTTGGGCGTCGAGGCTCTCGGAAGCGACACCGGCGCTGCCGTCTGGCGCCCCTGCGAGACGGAAAAGCCGAGCACGGGCGGGCCGGCGGCGCGCGCCGAGCCTGCGAGCAGTGCGAGCCCGACGGCCGCAACGACGAGGGGGCGCATCACTCTCCGGCTTGCGCGAGGCGGAGCGTCGGAAGCTCCGGTTCGGAGCCGCGCTCCGCTTCCTCGACCTTCTGCTTTTCCTCGGCGGCGACGTTGGCTTTCTTCTGCTTCAGCGCGCGCTCGAGAGCAACGAGGAAGTCGTGGCGGTTCGTGGCCGCGTTGGCGGCAACCTCCTGATCGACCTTTTCGTCGACGACCAGGTCGATGAGGGCCTTCGTGAACGACTGCATGTCGAAGAAGGAGCCTTCCTCGAGTGCGTCCGTGATCGACTCCGGCTTGTTCTCGCGGATGAGGTCCGCGATCCGCGCGTTCGTGACCATCACCTCGACCGCGGCGATCCGGCCGCCGTCGATACGGGGAAGCAGGCGCTGGCTGACGACGCCCCGCAGGACGCCGGCCATGATCGATCGGATCATCTGCTGCTTCGCTTCCGGGAAGAACTCGACCATGCGGCCGATCGTCTCGGCCGCGTCCACCGTATGAAGCGTCGAGAGCACGAGATGGCCCGACTCGGCGGCCTGCAGCGCGGTCTGGGCGCTCTCGGCGTCGCGGAGCTCGCCGATGAGGATCACGTCGGGGTCCTGGCGAAGCGCCCGGCGGAGTGCCTGCGTGAAGTCTCTCGTGTCGAGACCGATCTCGCGCTGGTTGACGATGCACGAGTGATCGCTGTGGAGGATCTCGATCGGATCTTCGATCGTGACGATGTGCTGCTGCCGCGATCGGTTGATGTGATCGATCATCGCGGCGAGCGTCGTCGTCTTCCCGGAACCGGTCGCGCCCGTCACAAGCACCAGACCGCGATGCTCGTCGGCGAGACGGCGGATTCCGGGTGGAAGGCCGAGCATCTCGAAGTTGGGGACGTTCTTCGGGATGACGCGGAAGGCGACGGAGATGTGCCCGCGCTGCCTGAAGGCGTTGACGCGGAATCGCGGCAGGTCCTCCTCCTGGTAGGCGACGTCCAAGTCGCCGGTGTCGTTGAATACGGCGAGGCGCTCAGGCGAACGCTTCCCGACCAGCCCGAGGACTGACTCGGTGTCGCGGTCGGTCACGAGCGGGGAGTCTTCGAGCGGCCCGAGTGCGCCGTCGCGCCGCAGGATCGGCGGGACGCCGACCTTCAGGTGGATGTCGCTGGCGCCGAGCTCGACGGCGCGCCTGAGCAGGGGATTGAGTTCCATGGCGGACACACCTGCCATCGGCAGTGCGCCCCGGGGTCTTTAGGCGGCGTGCGCCAGAGCCTGGATCATCTTCATCGCCGTCCGGCCCGCCCCTCGGGCCTCTCCGGGATGGGCGACCTCGCCCAGCATGAGCTTCTCGAGCACGCGCCAGGTGACCGGGAGCCGCATGATCGCGAACACGGCGCGGGGAAAGCGGTCGAGCGCGAGCTTGGCGCCCCAGCCCGCGGTCGAGAGCGGGTCGAGCTCGCGGTGGACGGCGTCGTGGTAGGCCTCGAGCTTCTCCTGGACGACGTGCTCCGCAGCGAGCCGTGACGTCACGAAAGCCTCGTAGATCCCGTCGCCCGAGACCGGGTCGAGCACGCCGGCCGCATCTCCGACGAGGAGCGCGCGGCCGCGCGCAAGCAGCGTCTCCGGGCGACGCATCGGCAAACGGTGGCCGCGCAAGTCGCTGAGATCGCCGAGTGCGATCCCGTAGTGCTCACAAAGCACACGCAGGTGCTCGCGGAGGCGCGGGCCTTCCGAACCCCACCCACCGACGCCGACGTTCACGTGATCGGCCTTGGGAAAGATCCAGCCGTAGCCACCGGGCACCGTCGCCAGCTCGAGCACGAGCAGTCCGTGCCAGCCGTTCGCAGGCAGCCGCTCGTACGGGAGGTTCCCTTCGAGCGCGACGCCGTTGACGATGCCGCCACCGAGACCGAGGGTCTTCGCGGTGACCCCGTTCGCGCCGTCGGCGCCGATGAGTGCGTCGACGCGCACCGGCGCGCCGTCGATCCGGATCTCGGTGTCCGAGTCGACGGTCACGCGCACGCCGTCCCGGAACTCCGCGCCGGCCTCCACCGCGCGCTCGACGAGGAACGCGTCGAGGCGGCGGCGCTGCGTCATCAGGCAGAGAACCCGATCGGATTGGCGCTCGATCACCGACCCGTAGCGCAGCCGGCAGCGCGCGCGCGTGATCCGGTCCTCGATGACCGGCTCGACGGAGAACGGAAGCTGCCGCACGGCGCGCATCGTCAGGCCGCCGCCGCAGGGCTTGTCGCGCGGGAAGCGCACTTTGTCTACGAGTAACACGCGCGCGTGCGCGCGCGCGAGGCGGTACGCCGTCGTGGATCCGGCCGGACCGGCGCCGACCACGGCGACGTCAAAGCGTTCCACAGGGCCAAGGCTACAATGGCGATCCGCTCAAGGGGGTGTGCCCGAGCGGCCAAAGGGAACGGGCTGTAAACCCGTCGGCTCAGCCTACGGAGGTTCGAATCCTCCCGCCCCCACTCTCCGTCTCTCCCGAGGAAGCGCGAGGCGATCCCGCTGCGCGCTCGGTGTCGCTGCTCTTGCTTGACCCTGCCCTTTAGCGCCAGAATCCCCTCAGATCCCCGAGTTCTGGAGGTGGTGCATGGCTGCCCGTGCGGATGAGCGGGTGATGCTCTCGGAGCGCGTCGCTCCGGGGATGCTGCCAAGGGTTCTGAACTCCCTGGACATGACGATCATCTTCGTTGCGATCGTCCTGTTCATCGTGAACGCGTCGGCGATCCAGCGAGCAGGTCCCTCGGCGTATACGTACTGGATCCTCGGCTTCGTCGCCTTCCTGATTCCCGGTGCGCTCGTGACCGCGCAGCTGGGTTTGATGTTCCCGCAGGAAGGATCGCTGTACGTCTGGACGCAGAAGGCGTTGGGTCCCTTCTGGGGGTTCTTCGCAGGCTTCTGTGCGTGGTGGCCCGGGATCCTCGTCATGGCCGCCACAGGCGATGCCGTTGTGACGATCTGGCAGTTCATCGACACCGGCGGCTTACCGAAGAACTGGCAGCAGGGACTGGTGATCCTCGCTGTTCTCTGGTTCTCTGCCTTGCTCTCGGTGCTACGACTGCGGATGACGCAGAACTACGCCAACGTCGCCGTGATCTTCTACGGCGCCGCGATCTTCGTGATCGGCCTGGCCGGAATCCTGTGGCTGATCGGCGACGGCCACTCGGCAACCGGCGGCTTCGGGACGTTCGACAACTGGGTGCCGCACGGCGGGACCTGGACCCTGTTCGGGCTCGTCATCCTGGCGCTGCTCGGAATCGAGGTCCCGCTCAACATGGGCGTGGAGATCGTGGACCTGCGTGCGATCAAGAAGTACCTGTTCTGGGGCTCGATCGTCGTGATGATCGGGTACCTCTGGGCGACGTTTGGAACGATGATGAACCTGCCGGCGTCGAAGAGCACCGGCGGCCTCTCCGACATCTTCACCGCCGTGCAGAACGCGTTCTGGGGTTCGCACGCGTGGGCCGTCGTCATCGCGCTGATCGCGCTCTGGTTCTTCGTTTCGAACACGGTCGTCTACAACTACTCGTTCAGTCGACTGTTGTTCGTATCGGGTCTCGAGCGGCGAATGCCGGCGGCAATGGGTCGCGTCAACGAGAAGACCAGGGTCCCCGTCGCGGCGATCATGGCGCAGACAATCCTCGCGTCTGCGGTCACGATCGCCGCGTTTGGTCCCTGGTTCGGAAGCGGCAACACGAACAAGCTCTTCTGGATGCTCCAGGCCGCCGTGACGGTGATCTGGTGCATCTCGATGGTCCTCCTCTTCGCGGACATCTTCCTCGTGAAGCGCGCCTTTCCGGAGAAGTTCGAGGAGGTGCGCGTCGCACCGACGCCCGTGCTCTTCGCTTCCGGGATCATCGGGATCGGCTCGTCGATCCTCGGCGCGGTTGTGACGTTCAAGACCCCGTGGGTCACGCAGTGGACGACGCACAGCTGGAGGGTGTGGCTCGCGATCATCGTCGGGCTCTCTGCCGCGGTCGCAATCGCGATCTATTCGATCAGCGAGTACACGCACCGACGGGAAGTGCCGTCACCGACTCCGACGCCTGTGGGGTAAGTGGAGGCGAGTGACGTTGTAAAGCACGCGGACGAGGCGGGTCTCCGCCTCGTCCGCTTCCTCTGGTGCGGCAACGATGGCACCGTGCGCGCGAAGGCGAGCTCGCTGCACGGGCTCGAAGGGCGTATCCAGAGCGGCATCGGCCTCACTGTCGCGATGCAGGCCATGAACGCACTCGACCAGCTGCAGCCGGTCGACGGCATGGGGCCCGTCGGTGAGATCCGCCTCGTGCCCGACCCGGAGACGTTCCGCGTCCTGCCGTACGCGCCGCATACCGGCGGGATGCTCGTCGACCAGTTACAGCTCGACGGCGACCCGGCGCCGGTGTGCCAGCGCACGTTCCTCAGGCGAATGGAAAACCGGCTCGCGGACCGCGGGACGAGGCTCGAGGTGGCGTTCGAAAACGAGTTCTCGCTCGCGACACAGGTCGACGGGACGTTCGTGCCGATCGACTCCGGACTCTGCTTCTCGACGATCAGCGCAACCGCGGCGCAGGACTATCTCGACCAGCTCGTCGCCGCGCTCGAGACGCAGAGCATCGTCCTCGAGCAGTACTACTCCGAGCTCGGCCACGGCCAGCACGAGATCTCGACGCAGCACGCGCCGGCCCTCCGTGCGGCGGACGACCAGCTCTTCGTGCGTGAGACGATTCGCGGCGTCGCGGCCCAGAACGGACTCGTCGCGTCGCTCGCGCCGAAACCCTGGCCCGAGAACGCCGGCAACGGCGGACACATTCACTTCTCGCTTTGGGACGCCGGCGCGAACCGGAATCGATTCCACGACGGTTCCGCCCCCGACAGGCTGTCCGCGGAAGCGCGGTCGTTCATCGCCGGCGTGCTCGCACACCTGCCCGGTCTGTGCGGGCTGACCGCGCCGAGCTTCAACTCCTACCACCGGATCCTGCCGCAGTACTGGGCGGGCGCGTTCGCGTGCTGGGGCCACGACAATCGCGAGGCGCCGTTGCGGGTGCCGTCCGTGTTCTGGGGCATGGAGGAAGCGTCGACGAACGTCGAGCTCAAGGCCGCGGACGCGAGCTCGAACCCGTACCTCGCGGTCGGCGGCCTGATCGCCGCCGGACTCGACGGGCTCGCGCGCGGCCTCGAGCCACCGGAGCCGGTCGAGGTCGACCCGGCGACGATCGACGAGCAGGAGCGGGCCGGCCGTGGCATCGTGCGGCTGCCGACGACGCAGGAGGAGGCACTCGACGCGCTGGAGGCGGACGAGGTGCTGACCGATGCACTCGGGCCGGTCCTGACGGAGTCCTATCTCGCCGTCCGCCGCTCCGAGTGGGCGGCCTACTCCTCGGGGGACGAGGCATTCGAGCAGCAGGGCCACTTCTTGAAGTACTGAACGCGGTCGGACTCGTCGACCACCACGCGCATGGAATCCTCCGCGCACGGCCGTCGCTCGACGAGTTCCGCGGGTTGTTCTCCGAGAGCCCCGATCCGAGGCAGTGGCCGCATGTGGCGACCGGGCTTACGTACCGCCGCGCGATCCGCGAGCTCGCGAGCTTCTTCGAGTGTGCACCGACGGAGGACGCTGTCTACGAGTATCGGATGGCGACCGATCCCGCGGAGTACGCGTCGACGCTCCTGCGTGCGACCAGGACCGAGACGCTGCTCGTCGACGACGGCTTTCCCGCGCCGGGGAGCGGTACCGACTGGCCCGAACTGGGCCAGCTCGCAGGTTGCGAAGCGCGGCCCGTCATGCGAATCGAGCGTGTCGCGGAGGAAGGCGGCCTCGAGGCGGTGCGGCGCGAAGTCGCCGGCGCGCGGGAGCACGGGTTCGTCGGACTGAAGACGATCTCCGCGTATCGCACAGGTCTCGAGTCAGAGCGGATCCACGATTTCGTCGTCGCCGCGTTGGAAGCGAACGCGGAGACAACAGCACCCCTGCCCGTGCAGATCCACTGCGGCTTCGGCGACTCGGATCTGTATCTGCCGCGGGCGGATCCAGGGCACCTAAAGCCGCTGATCGAACGCTTCCGCGAGACGCCGTTCGTGCTACTCCACTGCTATCCATTCGTCCGCGAGGCGGGGTGGCTCGCACACGTCTACGGAAACGTGTGGTTCGATCTGTCGCTGACGATCCCTCACGTGGCTCGACCTGAGGAGATGGTGAGGGAAGCGCTCGAGCTCGCGCCGGTCTCGAAGCTGCTGTACGCGTCCGACGCGGCACGCACGCCGGAGCTGTACTACCTCGCGGCGAAGTGGTGGCGCGAGGCGCTGGCGACGGTCTTGGCACAGGCGCTTCCGCCCGACGAAGCCGAGGTCGCGGGACGGCAGATCTTGCGTGAGAACGCCGCGGCTCTCTACCGCGTCTGAGTCTTCTCCTCTGCGTCGCCGAGAAAGCTGCCGACGGCTGCGAGGTAGCGGTCGGTCTCCTCGAGCACGGGCGTGTGCGAGCTGTGCTCGAGCACGACCTCGCGGGCACCGCGTATGCCGTCGACGAGCTCCGCCGAGATCGCAGCGGTGGACATGTCGTACCGCCCGCGGACGACGAGCGTCGGGACATGGATCTCGTGCAGGCGGTCGCGCACGTCCCAGCCCTTGAGAGCACCGGTCGTCGTCCACTCGTTCGGTCCCTGCATCGCGCGGTACACGTCCGTCGCCTTCCCCGCCGCCATGCGCTCGAGCTCGACGCGGGGCTTCGGCCCGCGATAGAAGTGGCGGTCGAAGTACACGTCCATTGCGCGCTCGTACTCCGGATCGTCGTACGTCCCGGCGCGTTCATGACGGCCCATGACCTCGATGACGTCGGGCGGCAGCTGAGCGCGCAGGCGCAGCTGCTCCTCCGCCCACTGGTCGATGCTCGCAAGCGTGGAGCTGAGGACGAGGCTGAGAATTCCGGCGGCGCCGGAGAGGACGTGCTCCAGCGCGAGCATCCCTCCCCAGGAGGTGCCGAGCAGGTGGATCCGCTCGAGGCCCAGCTGGTCCCGCACCGCCGCCACCTCCTCGCGGAAGACGGCGACGCTCCATTCGATGTCGGTCGGGCGATCCGAGTTGCCGCATCCGATCTGGTCGTACAGGACGACGGGACGCTCGTCCGCGAGCCCTTCGAGCGGGCCGAAGTAGTTGTGCGTCGACCCGGGGCCGCCGTGCAGGACGAGGAGCGGGGTGGCTTGGGAGGCGGGATCGCCGGCGACGCGGACCCAGGTGCGGTAGCCCAGATAGTGGACGTACCCCTCCCGGCCCTCGGTCACGGCTACCATCCTCCTCTCATCCCGCCCTCTTAGCTCAGTTGGTAGAGCACCTCCATGGTAAGAGCGCGCGCGGCTTAGGGCCGATCTCCCCAAGACAACAGAGACTCGAGGCTTGGGGCGCCGGGTACCTTCCGCGAGAAACCAATCGCACTGCTCACCCATTTGAGTGATCGACTTCGGCCGCCTTGGACTCCGATGGGGATGAGGTATTCGTCGCCTGGGCCCTCTGGGCCGTCCCCCGAGGAGGTCACCCATGTCAGTCCGGACCCTGTTCGTGCTCTTGTGCAGCGCCGTGTGGTGCGTCGCGTTTGCACCGGGTGCTGACGCGATCGCCGATCGGCACGAAGCAACTCGAGCCACCCCGGGCGGGGGCTGCTCGAGTGCGAAACGGACGCTCGCTGTGCACAACGGGGCCAAGTCGATTAGGACCTTCGACGATTTCATCGAGGACACCAGCGGACCGGATATCTGTGGTCAGAACACGGTCACGAACGACAATGAGGGCACGATCACGTTCGGACTGCACATCCACAACCGCACGGGTTTCGCTCCGAACGAAGCGTACGGTGTCTTTCTCGACAGCGACCTCAATCCGGCGACGGGCGGGTTGGGCGCCGATTATCGCGTCCGCCTCTCCAGCGAAGGCACTGTCTTGGGCAAATGGGATGGAACCAAGTTCGCCCCGCTGTCGACGCTGGAGCCCGCGACCTGGGTGCCGGGCTACGGCCCGGTGTTCCGGCTCAATGCCAACGACCTCGGCGGCGTTCAAAGCTTCGGCTTCTCGTTCTTTTCGACGGACGGTGTGAACGTCGATCTCGCACCGAACCGCGGCGCCTGGTCGTACCAGCTGGCGCCGCTCGAGCTCGGGATCACGGGGATGACGGTCGACCGTGCCAAGGCCGGTCGGTCCTTCACCGCACGGATGGCCGTTGTCCGGAGCGACCTCGACGCGCCGCTCGACCAGGGCGCGATCGTCTGCTCCGCGAAGGTCGGCGCGAAGAACTTGGTCGGGACTGGGAGGTTCGCCGGCGGCAGAGTCGCCTGCACCTGGCGCCTGGCGAAAAGCACTCGCAGCAAGCGGCTCTTGGGCACCGTCGCTGTGACATTCCAGGGCGTTGAGGCGAAGAGGTCGTTCTCAACGACGATCCGCTAGCCGTTCGTAGCGACGAGGCGGAGTATCCGCCGTGACCTCCGGTTGCGCCGGCGACCGCGGGACCCGGACCCGTCGATCGTGCGTCCTCAAGCCTGTACTTGCCAACCCACTTGCCAATGAGCCAGAGCGCGCGTGCTCACGCCGCCCGAAAGTGGCTAACCTAGCGGCCTCGCCCTCTTAGCTCAGTTGGTAGAGCACCTCCATGGTAAGGAGGGGGTCGACGGTTCGAGTCCGTCAGAGGGCTTCCAACAAAA
>WNGA01034374.1_pt1 | contig 10931 bp, 11 predicted proteins | sample 5400061 | NCBI WGS metagenome assembly WNGA01 (sample SAMN13153366, study PRJNA577476) | soil metagenome | isolation source: 100 cm soil or saprolite under grassland replicate 2 | place: USA:California | collected 2016-06-15
TGGAAGCCCTGGTTTCGAGCAACGGGGGCACGGTGCTCGATGCCGCCCGCGCAGCCCTGGAACGGGACGAGGCAGCCACCCTCGTCGTCAAAGGTGCACGCCTGCTCCCGCCCATCCTCCCGACCTCCCTTCGGAGCCGCGACACGATAGAGGGCGTTCGCAGGGTGGCGGGTCCCGGCGACCAGGTGCCGTGGCCAGCGGGTGCGGGGTGGCTCGAGTATGAGCCTCGGATCGCTGCCATCCTCGGACGAGGCGTGAGGGACGCCGGCTCATCACGCGAGGTCGAGGATGCCGTGTTCGGCTACACACTGGTCAGCGACTTCGCGGTCCGGGACGGCTCCGGCGACCCGACGCCTCGGCCCGATGGGCTCCCGGTGGCCATCGGACCTTGCGTCCTGACGGCCGATGAGATCGACCCCCAGACGGTGTTCGTCACCGTGCGGGTGGACGGCGATCAATGGGCAAAGGGCAACCTGAACGGCACCGCTCGCAACCTGTTGGATGAGGTGGCTGCGGCCTCGCGCCTGGAGGGACTGGAGCCCGGCGAAACCTTCGCCGCATGCCCCCTCGACGTCCCCGAGCTCGACAACCGGATCTGGCCGGGGGCCGAGATCGAGCTGGAGGCGGAGGGGATCGGCGTGCTTCGCAACCGGATCGACCGGCAGGGTTGAGGGCCGGTCAACCCTACTTCCTCTTCTTCTTGGTTGCTGCGAGCTCCGCCGCCTTGCGCTTCTCCCGAGCCTTCTTCCTGCGTTCCCGGTCGTGCGCCCAGCGCACCCTGGCCCTGGCCCCCCGCCCCACGTTCAGGCGTCCCCTTCCTCTTCGCCGCCCCGGGCCAGCTCGGCGCTCCGGTGGCAGGCGGCATCGATGGCGTTCAGGAATGCGGCCCTCACGCCCGCCTCCTCCAGGTGGCGGATAGCCGCGATGGTCGTCCCGCCGGGCGAGGTCACCATCTCCCGGAGCTCCACGGGGTGCTTGCCCGTGTCGCGCAGCATCTTGGCCGAGCCGAGCATGGTCTGGATGATGAGCTCGGTGGCCACGTCCCGCGACAGCCCCAGCAGGATACAGGCCTCGATCATCGCTTCCGCCAGCAGGAAGAAGTAGGCCGGGCCCGACCCGCTGGTGGCCGTGATGGCGTCGAGGTGGACCTCGGGGAGCCGGATCACCTTGCCCACGTACCCCAAGAGCTCCTCGGCGACCGAGAGGTGCTTGTCTTCGGCTTGGGACCCGGGCGACACCACCGACATCGCCTCGTCCACGAGCACGGCGACGTTCGACATGACGCGGACCACCGGCACATTGGAGACGAGATGCTTCTCCACGAACGAGGTCCGGACGCCGGCGGCGAAGCTGACCACCAGGTGCTCCGGCGTCACGTGCCCGGCCACCTGCCCCAGGAGGGCCTCGATATCCTGGGGCTTGACCGTGAGCACCACGGTCTCGGCCCACTCCACGGCCTCTGGGTTGGACAGGGTGGCGACCACGCCGTTTCGTTCGGCCAGCTCGCGGACTCGCTCCTCGCGACGAGCCGTGACCATGATCTCGTCGGGGTTCCGCCCACCCGAGCGGATCAGCCCGGACACAAGAGCCTCGCCCATCTTGCCGCCGCCGAGGAACGCGACCCGCCGAGTCATCCACCCGTCCTTCGTTGACTCATCTCCCTCTCCTCACCAGGTTCGACAGGAAGAACCACATATTGGCAGGTCGCTCGGCCAGGCGCCGAGTCAGGTAGGGATACCATTCGGCGCCGTAAGGGATGTAAACCCGCACCGGGTATCCGCCCCGCGCCAGGCGATGCTGGAGGTCACGCCGAACGCCGAACAACATCTGGTACTCCAAGCGAGACCACGGCACGCGGCGACGTTCCACGATCCGCTTCGTCCCCTCGGTCAGCCGGGGATCGTGGGTGGCCACGTGCACACTGTGGCCCCGCTCGATCAGCCGGACGAAGCACCGGGCGAACGCGGCATCCACCTCCCGCCGGCTCGAGAGGGCGATCTCCGGCGGTTCCAGGTACGCCCCCTTCACCAGCCGGATGATCGAACCCGTGGGAAGGGCCCGGATGTCGGCCTCGGTCCGGCGCAGCGAACACTGCAGGCACAATCCGATCCGATCGTGACGGGCTCGCAGGTCACGAAAGATGGCCAGGGTCCGGTCGACGTACGCGCTGCTCTCCATGTCGATCATCACCACGGAGCCGGCGGACGATGCGGCGGCCATCACCCGTTCCATGTGTGAGATGCAGAGCTCGGCTGAGAAGTCGAGGCCGAGCTGCGACAGCTTGACCGAGACCATGCAGTCGAGGTCGCCCTCCTCGCGGATCCGGTCGAGGGCCTGAACGTAGGCGTTGGCCGCCTCCGAAGCATGCTCGGGGGCCCGCACGTTCTCCCCCAGGTGATCCAGCATCGCCCGGATCCGGTCGTTGGCCAGCGACCGGGCCGCCACGATGGCATCGTCCAAGCGCTCGCCGGCCACGAACCGCGATGCGAGGGCGCGGCCCGGTGGGGTCCGGGTGGCCAGCCACCGGAACCACCGGGCCTGCGTGAGCCGAAGGACCGGGGCATTCATGGGCCCGAACCGTACAGCCCGAACCGTAGAGAAAGACAGAACCCGAGGGACCTTCGGCTCGCCGGAGGCCGGAGCCTCCAACCACCGTCAGCCCCTCGGGCTCAGGTGCTCCGAGCAACCCCTTGCAACTGTCTCGGTTTCCGAGCTCCCCGGCCGCACAGCTAGTTAGCTTTCCCAACCGTACGACCAGGTGCGCCCAGTCGGCCTTACGGCTTTCCCAGGGCTCCCCGCTTCGGTTCCCTGACTCAGCCACTTCGGCTGCTCGGAGCGAGGCGAAATGTATCGGTGGCCCTATGCACCGTCAAGCGGAGGAAGCCGCAGGTCACGCAACATATCCGCTGGTAGCAGCATCGCGAGAAAGAGTGACAAACAGTTCGGCGGTCTGACAAAAGAAGAGCTAGCCCTGGGAATCGTTGTGCTGCAATCGAATTCGGCCGAACTCCTCGCGCGTGACGCTCATGATGACTCGGTCGACGAATCCACCGTCCTTGAACGAACGCTCGCGAAGCGTGGCATCGACGGCGAACCCACACGCCTGGTAGGCGCGGAGCGCCCGCTCGTTGGGCGCGAGCGACCACAGCTCCACCATGTGCAGATCCATGCGGTCGAACGCGTACGACAGCAGCGCCGTCACGGCGTCCCTGCCATAGCCCTTGCCCCATGCGCTGGGCTCACCGATGTAGATGTACAGCGAGCAGATGCGGTCCCGGCGGCGGAACTGATTCAGCCCGATCTTGCCCACGGGCCTTCCCTCCGCCTCGATGATGAACGGGTGCCCCTCCGCGCGCGAGCGTTCCTCCGCTTCGGCGATGTCCTGCTGGGAGAAGGGCCCTTCGTAGTCCATCCACCACCAGACCTCGGGCTGGTTCTGCCACTGATGGATGAGCGGATGGTCCCACTCCTCGACCGGCCGGAGCGTCACGGTCCGTCCGTGGATCACCCGGCCACTCTCACTCCGGCCACGCGCCCACGGGGTGGCGGCCGATGGCGATCTGCCCCTCCAGCACCTCCCGGTACACCGACAGGATCTCCTCCGCGGTCGATTCCCAGGAGAACCGGAGAGACATGGCAACCGCGGCCCGGCCCATCCGCCTCGCCATCCGGGGGTCGCGGAGGAGCTGAAGCACCCGCTCGGCATGGTCGCCGGGGTCGTGCCCCTCCACCAGGAAGCCCGTCACGCCGTCGGCGACGACGTAGCGGAGCCCGCCGACGGCGGCTGCGACGGGCGGGGTCCCGCAGGCTTGCGCCTCCAGGGCCACCAGGCCGAAGGACTCGGAGCGCGACGGGACCAGCACGGTTTCGGCGGCGGCGTAGAAGTCGGCCAGCCGGCTCTGCGGTTGCGGGGGGAAGAACATGACCCGCTCGCCCACCCCGAGAGCGGCGGCCAGCTCCATGAGCCGGCCCACCTCGATACCGTGGCCGGCTCCGCTCGGCCCTCCTACCACGGCGAGCACCACGTCGACGGTGCCCCCTGGGTCGCGAGCCACCGTCTCGGCCAGGGCGCGGATCGCGATGTCCGGCCCCTTGTGCGCCTGGAGCCGGCCCACGAACAGCAGCAGGCGAACCCCCGCCAGGTGCAGCCTGGCCTTGGCCTCGTCCCTCGGCCGGGGGAAGAAGAGCTGGTGATCGACCCCCGGCGGAACCAGGCTGATGCGTCCTGGGTCGGCCGTGTACAGCCCGACCAGCTGGGCCGCCTCGGCGGGGGTCGCGGCCATGATCCGGTCGGCGTCACCGATGACGGCCTCCTCCCCGGCCAGGCGGGCCGCAGACTCCGGGCGCTCCCCCGGGGCAAGCGAAGAGTTCTTCACCTTTCCCAGGGTGTGGAACGACGCCACCAGCGGGATTCCCCAGATCTCCTTGGTGCTCCGTCCCACCCATCCCGACAGCCAGTAGTGGGAGTGGACCAAGTCGTAGCGCGACGACTCGGCTTCCTGGCGGCGCAGGACGCCACCGAGGAACTCAGGAAGGAACCGGGGGAGCTCCTCCTTGGCTACGGGGGCGCATGGACCCGCCTTGACCTGGATTATCCGCGACCCCGATGCGAGCTCCTCGATGTCGGGCCCGCCCCTCCCCTGGCATCGGGTGAAGACGTCGACGCCTACTCCCCGTGCCGCAAGGGAATCGGCCGCCGCCCGGATATAGACGTTCATCCCGCCCGAGTCACCCGTGCCCGGCTGATCGAGGGGCGAGGTGTGCAAGCTGACGAAGGCCACACGGGACCGTGCCGGAGGAGCCATCGAGGAGGCCATGCTCACGATGCTACGCGACCTTGGCGATAGGGCTGCACCCGCACCTTGTCCTTCGCAGGCCGAGCTGCGTTACGTGTTGCTGCGGGCCCGGCGGAGACGGAACTCGGCGACGACCTCCCCCACCCGGGCGCCTCCCCCCCTGACCGGGCGGCGGGCAAACCCCTTCAGCTCGCCGAGCTCGGCATCGGAGAGCGCGCCGATCAGCGCCAGGGCCCGGATGAGCGCCGGTCCCGACGCCCGCTCGCCCCCGTCGGCGACCTTCACCGCAACGCCGAGGCCGGCTTGCGGGACGGTTGCGCAGGCCAGCCCCTCCGCGCCGGACTTCACCACGAGATCCGCCGAGCCCTCTATGACTGCGGTATCGGTCCGGTTCCTGCCGGCGACGATGTACGGGTGGGCTCGCATCGCGGCCGAGCATTCGGCGATCCGCTCGCCAAGAGCCCCGAAGGGCTGTGGCCTTCCCAGCCGGGCGTACAGCGCGGCCATCCGCAAGAGCGGCATCCCGTGGACGGGGACGCCGCAGCCATCCACGCCGACCGCTATGTCGTCCAGGCCGGTCAGGCCGCGGACGGCTCGGGAGATCCTTCGCTGGAGGGGGTGGGTCGCAGAAAGGTACCCCTCGAGATCCCAGCCCCGCCGCTCGCAGCCGGCCACCATCCCCGCGTGCTTGCCCGAGCAATTGTGGAGGACCCTGCGTGGCCTCCCCGCCTTGGCCATGGATCGGGGATCGAGCGGCCACCCCGGCGGGTTGCGGAGGGCGGACAGCCCCAGGCCGGCCGCCCGAAGCAGGCGCCGGACCGCCGCCACGTGGACCGGCTCACCATTGTGCGAGGCGCACATCACCGCAACCAGGTCGTCGCCGAGGCCACCGCCGATCGCGCCGAGCGAGACGGCGGCCTGGACCGGCTTCATGCACGAGCGGGCGAACACTGTGCGGTGGGGGTCCCCAGCCCACGCCACCAGATGCCCGTCCACGTCGCACACGGCGACGTGCCCGAGGTGGACGGATTCCTCCAGCCCGGAGCGAAAGACGCGGACGAGGACGGTCCCCGACGCCATCCCGTCGAAGCCTAGGGGGAGCTACCCGACGTGCGCGAGCCGGTCGGGGTCGTCGCCTTCGGTTGCGGTGAGCGACTTCTCCTCGACGAGCGAGACGAATGCCTCCACGACCTCGGGGTCAAACTGGGTGCCGGCGCCGTCCTCGATCTCCTCGATGGCCACCTCGATCCGGCAAGCACGCCGGTACGGTCGGTCGCTGATCATCGCGTCGAAGGAATCCGCCACGGCGAAGATCCTGGCGGGAAGGGGGATGGCTCGGCCGGCCAGGCCATCGGGATAGCCCGTGCCATCGAAGCGCTCGTGGTGGTGCCGGATGACCTGCGCGGCGTCACCAAGGAACCGGATGGGGGCCACGATCTGGGCGCCAATCACCGGATGACCTCGCATGAGCGCCCATTCCTCCCCGGAGAGCGGTCCCGCCTTGCACAGGATGTCCTCCGGAATGCCGACCTTGCCCAGATCGTGCAGGAAGAATCCGTACTCGAGCTCGACGGCCTCGGCCAGGGCGGGGTCGACCCGGCGAGCTAGCGCCATCCCGAGGACCTGCGTGCGCTCGAGATGTCCCCGAGTGGTCCGGTCCTTGGCCTCGACCACTAGGGCTAGGCTCTTCATCGTGGCGAGGTAGGACTCCTGGAGGCTGGACAGGACCGTCTCGAGCTCGGCGCTCCGCTTCCGCTCCAGCTGGTAGAGCTCCCCCAGCTCCCGGGCGAACACCTTGAGCTGCTCGTGGACGGTGGGGAGCTCGGGGTCCGGGACCCCGAGAGCCGGCTGGGGAAGGTTCTGCTCTGTCATCGGCGCGGACGTTATCGCAGCGGGATGGGCGAAATGCCGGATTAGCCTGCCGTTCTCGATGGACGGGGTCCATAGGGCCTCCGGCCCAAAGACCTATCCCCCGGTTGAAGGGGAGGAGAGACGAAAGGCTTGGAAGGTTCCCCCGAGCGAACCACAGGGCAGGGCTCAGGACAGGACGAGCGAGGGGTCCTCCTTGTACCGCCGCTTCAGCTCGTCCTGAACCCGGTCCAGGACGTCGATCACGGCTGAGCGGTCCCGTGAGACCTCCTGCTCCTCGGTCTCCAGCACGTCCACGGCCCCGCTCAGCTGCCGATCATCCAGCGCGGTTGGGTCGGACAGGCCGGCATCCATGGCCAAGCGCTCCACGCGCCGACGTGCCTGGAGCAGCTCCTCCTCCGGGAGCCCAACCTTCACTGCTTCCCCTCGTGAGGTCCCGTGCCCCTCGGAGGAAAGGACCTTCGACAGGCGCTCCACGAGCGTGCCCTCCTGGCCGGTCCCGCCGCGCCGCTCGACCTCGGCCTTCAGGATCTCCGCACGGCCTTGGACCAGTCGGCGAAGCAAGGACAGGTACTCCCGCTCCGCAAGGCACTCGTCGTGGCGGCTCCGCAGTTCGTCGAGGGACATCGCACCAAGCCCGTCCGCGTACTGCGGGTCGAGGATGCGATCGATCCGGCGGCTACCGCCTTGGACTGTCACCATTACTCCATCGGCCGTGGGGCAAGGAGATTGTAGGGCCGGGAGCCCACGTCCGCCCCCCGTTCAGCAGACGGCGAGAAGCGCGAGGTAGGGATCGACGGCGGCGCCACCGCCCGGGTGGTACTCGAAGTGGAGATGGTTCACCGACGTGTCCCCCGTGCTTCCGACGTGTCCGATCACCGTTCCGACCCCGACGCTCCCGGTGGTCCCGTAGGAAGACAGGTGCGCGTAGTAGGTCCAGTCGCCGCCCGGTCCGTACACGATCACAGCGAGGCCCCCGAGGGTGTTCGCCGTCTGGACCGCGTTCCCGGGCTGGACCGCGACGATCGGCGTGCCGTACGGCGCGATCAGGTCGATCCCCTCGTGGACCCGGCCTCCCGACCGAGGCCAGCCGAACGAGTCGACGAAGGAGTTCGGTCCCTGGACCGGGCAGGTGGAGATCGGCGCGCCCGGGATGGTGCGTAGGCCGAGGACCGCCGCCAGCTGGTACTGCTTGCGAATCCGGTCTACCTCGGCCTGGAGGTCCGAGACGTCGGATGAGATCGCTTGCTGGCTCGCCCGGAGCTGCTGCACCTGGGCGGCCTCGGCCTGTGCCAGGTTCCCAAGGAACTCGATGCGGTCGGAGAACTCCGAGAAGGAGTTCGACGACAGCAAGAGGTCCAACGTGCCGGCCGGGCCGGTCTCGAAGGCCAGCACAGCTCGTCGCTGGAAGCGGAGTCGGATCTGGTCGATCAACCGCACCAGACGATCGTGTTCCGCCTGCGTGGCGGTGAGCTCGTCCTGGGTTCGAGACAAGCGGGCCACCGCGGTCTGCCAAGCCGCCGTGGCCTGGTTCAACCGGGCCTGCGCCGCCGCGAGGCGAGCCTTGGCCGAGTCCAGATCGGACTGGGCGTGGGAGGAAGTGGAGGAGGTTGCCAGGGAGCCCGCCACGACGGCAAGCGCGAACAACGATCGAAACCCTCTCCTGGGAGCGGTCGTCCGGGCCTCCTCGCGGTCGTCAGGAGCGCCGCCTCAGGGCGAGCGGAGGCTAGGCTCGTGTTCGTGATCGAGCGGCTCGAGGACCGCCAGGCCATGGGGGGATGCGGCCTGGATGCCATCGAGGCCCGCAACCGGGCGGCGATCCTGGGCATCTGGATCGGAAAGCCGTACTGGCACAAGGGATACGCGACGGACGCGATGCGCACGCTGTGCAGCTTCGGGTTCCGGCACATGAACCTTCAGCGGATCGAGCTCAACGTCTTCTCCGTCAACCCCCGTGCTCTCCGGGTCTACGAACGGGTCGGATTCAAGGTTGAGGGCACCCGCCGACGCTCCCAGTTCGTCGGGGGCCGGTACGTCGACTCGTTGGTGATGGGCCTGCTCTCCGAGGAGCTGGCCGGCTAGACCTTACGGTGCCGGCGGCACCCGCATGGCCTGGAGAAGGACCTCGGCGACCTCCGGACGCGAGAACTCGGCGGGAGGACGCTCGCCGTGCCGCAGCATCTCCCGAACTTTCGTGCCGGAGAGGAAGACGCGGTCCCCCTCGCCGTGCGGGCACGTCTTCGGGGTGGCCATGCCTTCGCATCTGTTACACCAGAAGGAGTGCTCGAACATGAGCGGTGTGATGCCGAGCTCGCTCGGTTCGAACTCCTCGAAGATCCTCTGCGCGTCATACGTGCCGTAATACTCGCCCACGCCCGCGTGGTCCCGTCCCACCACGAAGTGCGTGCATCCGTAGTTCTTGCGGCAGAGAGCGTGCCAGATTGCCTCCTTGGGGCCGGCATACCGCATCGCCGCCGGGAACACCGAGATCAGGGCGCGATCCTTCGGATAGTACTGCTCGAACAGGACCTCGTAGCAGCGCATGCGGACCTCGGCCGGCACGTCGTCGCCCTTCGTCGCGCCCATGAGCGGATGCACCAGCAGCCCGTCGACGGTCTCCAGCGCGCACTTCTGGATGTACTCGTGTGCCCGGTGGATGGGGTTCCGGGTCTGGAACCCCACCACGGTCCGCCATCCCCGGCGGGCGAACTCGGCCCGGGTCTGTTCCGGGGTGCGCCGATAAGCCTCGAAGTCCGGATGCTCCGGTAGCCGGATGGCCCGAACCTCGCCCGCCGCGCAGTAGTCCCCCCCATCGTGCAGGGCGCGTACCCCCGGGTGGTCCAGATCCTCGGTGAGGAAGACCCCCAGCGACTCCTTTTTCTTGTCGCGGCGAAAGACCTCCCGAACCTCGAGCACGGCGAGCGGTCCCTGGCCACCGCCCGTGAGGGTCACGGCTTCGGCGCCTCCGATCCGCTTCACGTCCTCGTCCGTGAGGGAGAGCGTCACGGGGATGGTCCAAGGCAGCCCGTCGGCCAGATGCATCGTCTCCAGGATCGAGTGGTAGTCCTTCTCTCCCTGGAACCCGGTGAGCGGGGAGAGCGCGCCCACCGTGAGCATCTCCAGATCCGAGAGCTCACGTTCGCCGACGTCGAGCTTCGGGTAGTGACCGGCCTCGGCGGCCAGCCTCTCGGCCCCCGGGCCCGTCGCGAGCAGGTCGACCAGCGTCCCGCCGTGCGGCGCGATGGTCTCGTTCGAGGTCATGGGTCCGCCTTCCTCGGCACGTTCGTTCCGGACGAAAGAGCATAGCCGTGGGCCCGACGGGCTCGGGCCCGATCGGGACATGCCCCCGGCTATACTCGGGTCCCCCGAGGGAAGGCGGCCCCACCCTTGAAGACGCTCCTCAGCGACGGCGACGTCGCAGAGCGAAACGAGCGCTTCGAGTCGGCCCATCCGAGCGAGATCGTCCGGTGGGCGGTGGAGGACTCCAGGCTCGAGCGCATCGCCATCGCCTCCGCCTTCCAGGCCGAAGGCACGTGCGTGATCCACATGGCCACCCAGGTTCGGCCCGACGTCCCCATCGTGTTCCTGGAGACGGGTTTTCACTTCGCTGAGACGCTCGCGTTCAAGCAGCAGCTCGCGGACCTACTGGGGCTGAACGTCGTCGAGCTCGTCGGGGAACACACCGTTGAGTCGCAGGAACGCGCGTACGGGCCTCGCCTGTACGAACGCGACCCCGCCCTGTGCTGCGAGATCAACAAGGTCCGACCCATGTTCGAGGCGTTGCGGGGACTCGACGCCTGGATCACCGCCTTCCGCCGCGACTCCTCACCGACCCGAGCCAAAGCGCCGATCGTGGAGCGGTACGAGCTCGAGCCGGGAAGGTTCATCGTCAAGGTCAACCCGGTGGCCAACTGGACCCGGGGCGACGCGTGGGCGTACCTGGAGGAGCACGGCCTGCCCCACAACCCGTTGTACGACCTCGGGTACACGTCGATCGGCTGCACGCCGTGCACCCGGACGAGGTTCGTGGGCGAGCCGGAACGCGCCGGGCGATGGGCCGGCCTGTCGAAATGGGAGTGCGGGATCCACCAGCGGGAGGCCGCAGAGCAGAACGTCGTCCAGCTGGACTAGGTGTAGTTCCCACGAAGGTTGTTGACATGAGGAGAGCCTCCTTCACGGTCTGGGGTTGACGACTCCGGACCGAGAGGAGGCTCTCGTGGGACATCGTAGGGCGGCTCTCACCCCGCTCGGCAGAAGGTTGCTGGT
>WNGA01012557.1_pt1 | contig 10929 bp, 8 predicted proteins | sample 5400061 | NCBI WGS metagenome assembly WNGA01 (sample SAMN13153366, study PRJNA577476) | soil metagenome | isolation source: 100 cm soil or saprolite under grassland replicate 2 | place: USA:California | collected 2016-06-15
CCTTTCGCCGGATGGCAAGAAGCTCGTGTTCGTCGCGTCCTCTGACGGCAGGCCGTTGTTGTGGCTCCGCTCGCTCGAGTCCGGATCGTCGCAACCGCTGCGAGGCACCGAAGGCGCGACCAATCCCTTCTGGTCGCCCGACAGTCGATCGCTCGGCTTCTTCACGAACGAGAAGTTGTATCGACTCGACATCGATGGCGGCGCACCCAAAGTCATTGCGTCGGCGCCGGTCGGCGCCGGTGGCGCCTGGAACGAAGACGGCGTGATCCTTTATACGCCCGTGCCGGACGCCAAGGTCGTTCGCACCGCTGCGAACGGCGGGCCGCCAATGCCGCTGCCCGGATCGAACACCCGTGGGCAGCCGGGACAGCGATTTCCGCAGTTTTTGCCCGACGGCCGTCACTTTCTTTATTACGTTGCCGAATCGCACGGCGTCTTTCTCGGCGCGCTCGACAGTGAAGAGCGGCGACGCCTTCTCGACGCGGATGCCGCTGCGGTGTTCGCCGCGCCTGCCGAGATTCTCTTTGTGCGCGAAGGCGCGCTGTTCGCACAGCGCTTCGATCCACAACAGTTTCAAGTCGCGGGCGAGCCCTACCGCATCGCCGAAGGCATTGCGCGCTCCGACGCGATGGGCGTCGCGGCGGTGTCAGGTTCGCGAGTGGGCTACATCGCATACCGCACTGGCAGCGGGGCGCGGCAGCGCCGCCTGGTGTGGTTCAATCGGTCCGGCGGCGAGACCGCGTCGGTTGGAGACGCCGATCCGTCACTGCCAATGAACCTGTCGATCTCGTCGGATGGTCGCCGCGTGCTGATGAATCGTTCTATCGAAGGCAACACGGACATCTGGCTGCTGGACGCCACGAGAAACGTGCTGAGTCGCGTGACGTCGGATGCCATGCCTGACATCGTGCCGGTCTGGTCGCCCGATGGAGAGTCGTTCCTTTACAGCAAGTTCTCGCGCAACCGGCAGGCGTTTGGGCTGTATCGGCGGTCGATGGTGCGCGCCGGCGAAGAGGCGATGGTCTTTCAGAGCTCGGAACCGGCCATCGCGCTCGACTGGTCCCGGGACAGCCGCCTGGTCTTGTATCGCACGATGAAGGCGCAAGCTCCCGAGGACGGCTGGGACATCTGGGCGAAACCGCTCGAAGACGCGGGGAAACCGTTCCCGATTGCACAGACGCGATTCGACGAACGAGCGGCGGAGTTTTCACCCGATACGCGATGGATCGCGTACGAGTCGAACGAGTCCGGGCGGTTCGAAATCTACGTTCAGCCGTTTCCGGGGCCCGGCGCGAAAGTGCTGGTGTCGAATAGCGGCGGATCGAAGCCGCGATGGCGCTCCGACGGGCGCGAATTGTTCTACATCGCCGCCGACAGTCAGCTCATGGCGGTGCCAGTTCGGTTGCCCGCGCGCGGTGAGCGCGTCGAGGTTGCCTCGCCGGTCCCGCTGTTTTCAACGCGAATCGAGAGCACAGTACAAGGCGGCATCAACAGCGCGTATGTCGTTTCGGCCGATGGACAGCGTTTTCTGATGAGCGTCTACGTCGAACAGCCGAATGCGCCGATTGCGTTGATCCTGAATCGATCGGCGCGGTAGCGCGGATGAAGATGTCGCCGCTCGTTCGTCGTTCGCGACCGGGTTGGCAGATAGGAGATTCCATGCGCCGCTTTGCTCTCGCTACGGCTTTTCTCGCGCTCGTTGTCTCCACGCCGCTCGCGCAGTCGAGTCGCGCGCCGCAGATCGACTCCATTACCGCGGACGAGATGCGGGCCGATCTCTTCTTCCTCGCCTCCGACGGCATGCAGGGGCGTCTCACGAACTCGCCGACCAACGCACTCGCCGCCGATTGGGTGCTGTCGCGGTTCGAGCGGCTCGGATTGCGCCCGGGAGGTCACGGCGGCTTTGAACATCGTTACGCGCTCATGACAGCCGCGCTCGCTGACGGGAACGCTGCCCGCATTGGAGAGCAGACGGCGACCGGCACGCGATCCGAATTGCGGCTGCTCGAAGAGTTTTACCCACATCGCTTCAGCGCGAACGCCGCCGCTGAAGCGTCGTTGACGTTCTTTGGCTTCGGCATCGTATCGCCGGAGCGCGGACACGACGACTACCGCGATGCGGCACGCGGGCGCATCGCGCTCGTGCTCGATCGCGAGCCGGGCGTGAACGATCCGGCGAGCCCGTTCGACGGCGTCGTCACGGCAGAGGCCGCCCAGCCGATCAGGAAAGTGCTGGCGGCGCAAGAGAAGGGTGCCGTCGGCGTGATTTTCGTCGAGGACGTGCACAACCAGACCGCACCGTCGAACTTTCAGGCGCAAGCGACGAATTACTGGCCATCCGCTCCACCGCGCCTCGAGCGTTACACACTCAAAGCCTTGTCTGACAAGGTGCGCATTCCAGTCGTTCAAGTATCTGTTCCGGTGGCCGAGCGTCTGGTCGCGTCGACAGGAAAGTCGCTCCTCGCGCTTGCGCGCACGGCGGAAACGAGGGGCGGCGTGACTCCAGTGCCGCTCACAACGGTCGCGTCGTTGAAGACCAGCGTTGCGCATCAGACGATTCCCGATCGCTCGATCGTCGCCATGATTGAGGGTGCGGATGCCCAGCTCAAAAACGAGTACGTGCTCGTGAGCGGACACCTGGATCACGACGGCGCCGACGGTCCTCGCGTTTACAACGGAGCCGACGATAACGGGTCGGGGACCGTCGGTCTGCTCGAGATCGCGGAGGCGTATGCGCTGGCGATGAAGGCCGGCCAGCGGCCGAAGCGTTCCGTGATTTTCGCCGCGTGGAACTCCGAAGAGCGCGGACTGCTCGGCGCCTGGGCCTACGCCGAAGATCCCGTGGTCCCGCTCGACCGCATTGTTGCCGTGCTCAACATGGACATGATTGGCAGGAACGAAGAAGTGCCGGTCGGCGGTGGCGCCAGGTTCCGCGGGCTCGACCTGCAAACGGCTGAATCGAATGCGACCGCCACGAACATCATCGGCACGGTGCGGAGCCCGGATCTGCGAGCGGTGGTGGAGAAGGCGAACCAGGGCATTGGACTCGATCTGAAGTTCCGCTACGACAACAACGTGTCAAATCTGATGCGCCGCAGCGATCAATGGCCGTTCATCCAGAAAGGTGTGCCCGGCATTTGGGTGCACACGGGACTTCATCCCGACTACCACACGATTTACGACCGTCCGGAGAAGGTCAACTACGCAAAGATGCAGAAGATCGCGCGCATGGTGTATCAGGCGAGCTGGGATCTGGCGAACGCGGGGTCGCGGCCGAAACTCCTGCCGCCGAGCGCCGCGAAACCGGCCACGGAATCACAGAAACGCTGAAACAGCCGCCACGGAAACACGGAAACACTGAAAGGGAAGCCACGGAAGCACGGAAACACGGAATACACTACTCGCCTCCCCGCGCCTTGCGAACCCAGGCGACGATTTGCTCCGGTAACGTGTCGCGCGTCGTCCGCGTGACGGTCCAGATCTCGACGTTACGCCGCCGTTTTACCTCATCGATGAAGCCGCCCCCGCGCAGCGCGACGGTAGCGACCAGAAGCCGCGCGCTCTGAACGAGGCGGCTGGTCGCGTCGACGAACGTCTGGGACAAGCATTCCATCCTGCCGATTTCGTCAATCAGGTAGATCGCAGACGGTTGGCCGCGCTCTTCCAGAGTGGCGGCGAATCGATCAATCGTCGCGACGTCGACGCCGTACTTGCTGACGCGCGGGGGCGGGAGATCGACGTGAGCCATGATCGCCTCGTCACCATCGAACGTGACGAGGCGGAATCCGCGCCGCTCGCGACCCGCACGGATTTCCTCGGTGTAGAAGCCGACTAGATCGAAACCGGCAAGCTCGCGCGCGACAGCACGCACGACCGTTGTCTTGCCGACTCCGGGTTGTCCCGTCAGAAGCAGCGCCACGGCTCGAGCCGAACGACAATTCCAAGACCTGGAATTCTCATGTGATCAGCCTTTGTTGGGCTGTGGCTATAATCCGCCTCGCCTCATGGTCGGCAGCAGCCTGAATCATTACGATCACTAGCGTCGGCGGTGGGGCTTGGATCTACTCGTTTGACACGCGCAGCTACAAGCGCATCGCAGATGGCACCGCCGCCGTCTGGACGGCAAACGGCCGTCAGCTCATATATGCCTACCGCGGCGGGTTAATGCTTGCGGATCTCGACTCCGGCGCGACGCACGAATTGCTCGCGATTCCGGGCGAAAACCTTGGTTCCCCACGCCTCTCCGGCGACAATACGCAGCTTTTCTTCGTGCGAAACACGAATACGGCGTCGCCAGACATGTAGTGGCCGGGCTTTTAGCCCCGCCGTCATGGGCAATCACGACGCGCCCCGTCTGGCAGCCTTTCGCATGACGAACACGTTCCGATCGTCCACGCGGCGATAGTCCAGCGAGTCCATCACCGTCCGCACGATGTGAATCCCGAGCCCGCCGATGGGCCGATCCACGGCGGGCGTGTCGAGGTCGACCGCCGGCGCGTCCAGCGGATTGTACGCACGGCCGTCGTCTTCCACTTCGACGATGACATCGTCACCCTCCAGCATCAATCGGGTCACGATTTCGTGTTCGCGCGCGTCGCCATACGCGTACGAGATGACGTTGGTGATCACTTCATCCAGTGCGAGGTTGACGCAGAGGACGACGTCGGGCGAGATGGCGTGCGCGGCCGCGAATTCTTCGACGAGTCGACTGATGCGCGCGATTTCAGCGAGCTGGTTGCGCAGCGGAATTGTGACCGCGGCGTTCACACGTACAAACGACGGAGCATTGCGGCGGCGCTCTCGTCCAATCGATCGGCGCGCCGGACGTCTTCGAATCGCGCGAGGAGATCGTCGGCGCGCAAGCGTTGCTTTTCGGCGCCGCGAAAATCGTGGATGACACGTCCGCGATGCATCATCACGAGGCGATCGCCGAGGCTGGCGGCTTGCGACATCGAGTGGGTGACCATCAGCGCGGTGAGGCGATCTCGCGCGATGGTTTCTTCACTGAGGCGCACGACGAGGTCGGCGCCCTTCGGATCGAGCGCTGCGGTGTGCTCGTCGAGGAGCAGAATCTTCGGCCGCAGCCACGACGCCATGAGCAGCGTCAGCGCCTGTCGCTGCCCGCCCGATAACGTGCCGATGGGTTGGTCGAGCCGGTCCTGCAGTGTCATTCCCAGTTTGCCGACCCGATCTCGGAGCTCATCGCGGAGCCGTCGCTTCAGGGCCCAACCGAACCGACGCGGACGCCCGCGGCGGGCCGCGAGCGCCAGGTTCTGCGCAATCGACATCGTCGGCGCCGTGCCGCTGAACGGATTTTGAAACACGCGCCCGATCATCCTCGCCCGCTTGTGCTCGGGCCAGCGTGTGATGTCGGTGCCATCCAGGAGAATCGAGCCGGAGTCCAACGGAAATGTGCCGGCCACCGCGTTGAGGAGCGTCGACTTGCCCGATCCGTTGGTGCCGATCACGATGACGAACGAGCCTTCGTCGATCTGCAAGTCGACGCCTCGCAGGGCGCGGACTTCGTCGGCCGTGCCGGGGCCGAACGTCTTTCGTATTCCGGAGATCTGCAGCATCGGCCCCGTCATGCCATCTCCGCCGCCGCATCCTGCCGCCGATCGCGCGCCCGGCGCGATCGCGCCGTCGTTCGTGCCAACAGTTGTGGCAGCACGAGAGCGGCGAAGACGAAGGCAGCCGTGATCAACTTGAGATCGTTCGGATTGAGACCCCCGCGCAGCGCGATGGCGACGAGCAGTCGGAAAAGCACGGAACCCATGACGGCACCGACGATCAGGAACCCGATCTGCCGCGTCCTGACGAGGCTCTCGCCGATGATGATGCTCGCGAGTCCCCACACGACCATCCCGATGCCCATCTGCACATCGGCAAAGCCCTGATACTGCGCGAGCAGCGCACCAGCAAGGGCGACCAGACCGTTGGACAGCGCAAGTCCGAGCACGATCATGTTCTCGACGTTCACTCCGAGTGCGCGAATCATCTGCTGGTTGTCGCCAGCGGCCTGCATTGCCGTGCCGAGGTCAGTGCGAAAGAACGCGTACAGGACCAGGGCGACGGCGGTGACCACGAGCAGCGCACAGACGAGAGCGGACAGATCGCGGGTGCTCACATCCCAACGGAACAGATTGACGCTCGCCGTCCGGAGTACGGCAATGCCCGCGCGCTCCGCGTCGCTCGCGAGCGTCTGCTCGGAGAGGAGTGGAACGTTGCTTTTGCCCATCACCCGCAGGTTGATCGAGTAGAGCGCCGTCATCATCAGAATGCCGGACAAAAGCCTGTTGATGTGAAACCGCGTGTGGATCACTCCAGTCAACGATCCCGCCGCCGCTCCGGCTGCTGCTGCCAAACCCGTGGCAACGACCGGATTGACGTGTTTGACGAGCAGCACGGCGGCAATCGCGGCGCCGAGCGTAATGGAACCGTCAGCAGTGATATCCGGAAACTCGAAGATGCGAAAACTGATGAACACACCAAGCGCGAGCAGCGCCAGAATCAGTCCAATCGTGAGCGCGCCGATCAGCAGGAGCATTCGTTAGGTCTCCTCGACGGGCTCTGATGTCCACGCTCCGATCGGCCCGATCCAGCAGGCGCCCCGGATGAAGGCGCTCTCGCCGGCGCCAAGCGCTTCCCGATCGTCGTTGAGGAGGTGGAGCACTCCGAGAACGCTTTCGCTTTCGAAGAGCGAGGTCACTGTTTCTTTCAGCGGAACCAATCCTTTCTTGAAGGGGCGGAATGGAAACGCAGCCGCATGGAAATGTCCGGCGAGCTCGCCGCCGAGGGGCCGTAGCTGCGGATGACCAGCCGCCACATCCGCGCGCGCGACGACGCCCGCCACGAGTGCAAGCGTGTGCGCGAAGCTCCGCTCTGCCGTGAACGTGAGCCGGTTTCGAATCGACGGATGCGCGAAGAAGTCGCCGTCCGAGGCCGGACGAACAGGGGATTGTCTCAGCGCTGCGCCGACCAGACCGACGGCCTCCGCGACGATGGCCACGCCCGCGGCGTCGCCACCGGCGATGTCGAGACAGCTCCGGGCGAGATCGGTGAGGCCGATCGATCCGCCTCCTGCGCCCGCGTCGAACCGCGTGAGAACCGCCAGCGGCCCTTCGCATGCCAGTGCGTGCAGCACGCGCGGTCGTGGCGCGTGCGATCCCGACGCCACCAGGTAGTCCGGCACGTTCGTGCCGTCGGCCGGCTGATACACGGCCGCGCCGCTGATCGCGAGCAACTCGCCGAACCGTTCGCGGCAGTCGTCCAGTGATTCGCCGAATGCGCCGACGCCGAGCGCGAAGAGCGAATCGGGGCACGAAAGCGCGATGACGTCCGCATCGCGCACGGCCCGCGCGCCGAAGTTCGTCGCGTTACCGATCGCGCGGCACGTGAGCGTCGCGCCGGCAGCGAGATCGAACGTCTCGAAGCGGACGCCCTCGCGATCGACGACGCGCCCTTCGAGTCGGTGTCCAGCGCCGCCAGGTGCTTGGTCGTCAGGAGCGATCAGCATCGCGGAGACGTGCACCATCTCGAGGACGAGCCGCACCGGTCGTGAGGGACGCGAGACGGCGAGCGATCCGTTGATGCGCGAGAGCTGCTTGTAATACTTCATCAGCACGCCAACGCCGGCCGAACTGATGAACGTTGCGCGGGACAGATCAACGACGACGTGATGATGTCCGTTGCGGATCGTCTCCGCCAGGGCGTTGTCGAGGTGATCGGCCCAGTACCCGTCGAGACGGCCGGCGATTGCCACCTCGATCGCATGCTCGGTCGGCGTGAGTGTGATGTCCATGATCAGCGGCCGAGCGCGCGCTGGTGCACGCCGGTGTCGTCGACAATAGTGCTGGCGCGTGAGAGCAAGTCGGCCGGTACGCGCCAGCGATCCTTGAGTTGCTCGGTCACGCGCGTGTTGATGACGATGCGGCGTGGCACTTCGTCTTGAACATCGCGAATCGGAATCGCGGCCGGATCGGCGCCTCTGAGCACGTTTGCGGCGAGGGCGCCAAGGAGCCGGCCGACGGCATGGAAGTCGAGTCCGACGTCCAGCAGGCTGCCGCGATCGGCCTTTCCGGGCGTGATCGTGATCACGGGTATCCGATTGCGTCGCGCCGTCGCGATGGCCGTGTCGATGCCAGCCATCATCGTGTTGTCGCCGCCCACCCAGAGGACCTGGGCGCCGCGCGAGACAAGCGAGTTGATGGCTTCGCCGATTGCCGATCCGTTGTCGACGTTTGCCTCGAGGAGCGTGAGCCCGAGCGCGCGACACGCCTCGCGTGCGTTTTTCGTGAACGCCTCCGAATTCGACTCCGCCGGGTTCCAGGCGACTCCAATGGTCGTGAGTTCCGGATACAACTGGCGGGCGAGCTCGAACGTCTCGTTGACCGGCAGGAACGTGCTCTGCCCGGTCAAATGTTTCGGATGCCTGGCTGGATGGGCGCGATCCAGGCCGATCCCGGCGCTGAACGGATCGGCGACCACGCCGAAGACGTGCGGCGTGCGGCCCGCGGTGTTCGTGTTGGCCACCGCCTGCATCGACGGGGTGCTGATCGTGACAACGAGGTCATAATCGCCGGTCGTGACTTGCCGCGCGATGGCGACGCCCGTGGCCATATCGCCGAAGGCGTTGTACCGATCGATGCGGATCGTCTGGCCGTCAACGAAGCCCTGTTCGCGCAGGCCGTCGAGGAGTCCCTGCACGCCATCGTCGAGGAGCGTGGAGGAGGCGTGCTGTAGCACGGCGATTCGCGGCGCGGCGGCGGCGCCCGCCGTCCGATGTCCGAGATCCGAAACGAGCAGGACCGCGGATGCCGCGACGATGAGCGTGAATCCGAGCGCCAGGCGACGTACGGCGGAGAGAGACGCCACGCAAACCTCCGAACCACGGGGACCGGTCGTCAAAGCGAGCGGCGGTCTCCCGACACACGCCGTTTACACCTGCGAATTCCTGCCGTGAAAAAGCGGCCGGATTATATCGCGTCAGCTAAACTTGACGTGTACCATGACACGTCGATCTCGCTCGAGCGCCCTCATCCCGGCGCTCGTCATCAGTGCGACCTTCGTCGCGGCAGCCAGCGACTGGCCTGAATGGCGCGGCCCCACGCGCGATGGCCACTCTTCGGAGACCTCGCTACCATCGAGCTGGTCTCCGAAAGGCGAGAATCTCGCCTGGCGCGTTCCGATTGGCAGCCGCTCTTCGCCCGTGGTGTTTCGCAACCATGTCTATCTGTTGCAGCCATACGGCGATCTGGCCAACACGCAGGAGCGGCTCGTCGCGCTCGATGCCGATTCCGGGAAGCTCCTGTGGGAGCGACGCTTCAGCATCTATCTGAGCGACGTCCCGCAGCATCGCGCCGGGTGGGCATCCCCGTCCGTCGATCCCGAAACGGGCAACGTGTATGTGATGACCGTCGGCGCACAGGTCTTCTGTGTCTCGTCCGAGGGCAAGATTCTCTGGGATCGATCGCTGCCCGAAGAGTACGGCGCCGTGACGACCCATGGCGGCCGGACGACCTCGCCGATCATCGAGGGCGACAAAGTCATCCTCAACGCGCTCATTCTCGCGTGGGGCGATCTCAATCGCACGAACAATCGCGTCTTCGCGTTTGACAAGCGGACCGGCCAGACCATCTGGGTGAGCTCGCCGCAGACGCGGCACTACGACACCAATCAATCTCCGCCGATCGTCGCCGATATCGACGGCATGAAGACCGTGATCATCGGCGGCACGGACGGCGCATATCACGCGATCAAGCTGAATACCGGCGAACCTGTCTGGCACATCGACGTGTCGAAGCGCGCCATTCTCAACGGCGCGTTGTATCGCGACGGTGTCGCCTACATCACGCACGGCGAGGAGAACATCGGCACGACCGAGATGGGGATGATCGCCGCGCTCGACGCGCGGCGAAGCGGCGAGCTCAAGGAGGATGCGTATCGCTGGAAGACGCTCGGCTTCCTGCCGTCGTTTGCCTCGCCCGTGATGGACCAAGAGCGTCTGTACACGGTCGACAACAGCGCCATCGTTGCTGCATTCGATTTGAAAACCGGGGCGCGCCTGTGGGAGCGCGGGCTCGGAACGCTGCAGAAGGGATCGCCGGTGCTCGCCGACGGCAAGCTCTACGTCGGCACCGAGAACGGCAAGTTCTACATCTTGAAGCCGTCGGCGAAAGACGTTCAAGTACTCGACGAGGATCTGTTGGGCACGGCCGAATCGCCGGAAGCGATCATCGGTTCGCCGATCGTGGCGGACGGCCGCGTGTACGTGACGTCGCTCGAGGCAACATATGCAATCGGCAAGCGAACAGCGAAGGCGCGGAAGGAATCGGGCACTGCAGGCACTCTAGGCACTCCAGGCACTGCAGGCACTCCAGGCACTCCAGGCACTCCGGCATTTGTTCAAGTATTCCCCTACGAATCGCTGCTCGCGCCCCGCGCGACGCAGTCGTTGCACGTCAGAACGTACGATGCGAAAGGCAACCTTGTCCGCGAAGAGGGCGCAAGCGCTGTGACGTGGACGCTCGATCAACTGGCGGGCGCCGTCAAACCGGATGGAACGTATGCAGCGCCTGCCGACGGATCGTCTGCCGGTTACGTGAAGGCAACCGTCGGCGGCGTTGCGGGACAAGCACGCGTTCGCGTAATCGCGCCGTTGCCCTGGTCGTTTGACTTTGAGAAGCCCGCGTCGGAAGCGGCGCCGGCCTGGTGGGCGGGCGCGCCCGGCAAGGTGTTTCAGCGCACCATCGAAGGCGCAGGCAACGTGCTCATGCGGCCGCGCGACGATACCGTTGGCCGCCGAGCCAAGATTCTGATGGGTCCGCCGACGCTGGCGAACTATACGATCGAAGGCGATGTGCGTGGCCGTGAGCAGCGCCGGCAGCGTGGCGATACCGGCCTCATCAACCAGCGATATGCGCTTGTGTT
>WNGA01012558.1_pt1 | contig 10929 bp, 11 predicted proteins | sample 5400061 | NCBI WGS metagenome assembly WNGA01 (sample SAMN13153366, study PRJNA577476) | soil metagenome | isolation source: 100 cm soil or saprolite under grassland replicate 2 | place: USA:California | collected 2016-06-15
CGATTCACAAATACTGCCACTTCTTCCTGTTCGAATCGCGTCGGGGCGAGCCCGTCCCGCAGGTGGACGAGGGCATCACGGCCTGTGTCTGGTACCCGCTGGACGATGCGCTCAAGACGATCAGCTACGACAATGCGCGGGACGTGCTGCGGAGCGCGGCCGAAATGCAGCGGGCGCTCGTCGGGATCGAGAACGGTGCGGGGGACAAACGAGGGTCGTGACGCCCGTCGTTCCGGTCTTCCACCCACGCCGTGAGGCGCGGCGCGCGGTCAAGCAGGGCTACCCGCGGCGCGCGGGCAGTGTGCGGCTGTGCCGCACGTTTCAGGCAGTCGAGCGGCTCCTCGACCAGCGCCTCGTGGACGCCGTCGTGCTCGACGTGCGGAGCTGCGCGGAGTCGGGGCTCGCCCTGCCGGGGCGGTTCCCCCGCATTCCTGTGTACGCCCTCTCGGCGGTCCGCCCCGACGATGCCGCACTGCTCGCCTCGTGCCAACGGGCGGGCTTTGCCGGGGTGCTGGTCGAGGGTGTGGACAATGCGGTCGTGGGCGAGTGGATCGCGGCCCGCACGGCGCAGGTGGCGCGGCGCGCCGCCCTCGCCGACGCGCCCCGCCTGCTCCGCCTCACCGACCGGCTGCAGCTCGCCGCGTGGGAGGAGGTGCTGCGCCGGTCCGGCGTGCCGACCCAGACGGGCCACGTCGCCCAGGCGCTGCGCGTGACCCGCGAGCACTTGTCGCGCGAGTTCGGCGCCGGCGGCGCGCCGAACCTGAAGCGCGTGATCGACCTCGCCCGCGCCGCGTGCGCCGCCGACCTGCTTGGCAATCCCGGCTACACCATCCGTACCGTCGTGCGGATTCTGGGCTACGCTTCGCCGAGCCACCTGGCCGGGGCGGCGCGGCGGGTCGCAGGCGTGACGCCCCACGAGTTGCGCGATCTCGGGCCGAGGGGCGTGCTGGCGAGATTCTTGAAGGGGAGGACGAGATCGCGAGTATGAACGCGGACCTACGACGCTTCCTTGCTGTTCCGCGTTCCGACTTCCGCGTTCCGCGTTCTTGTGATAAATTTCACAATCTCCAACTGGTGATCCCATGGCCACCGATTCCATCCTGCGACCGGGCGAGCTGAAGGACATCCTCCTCAAGGAAATCCAGGCGGCCGACCTGGCGGACATCGACGTCCGGGAGGTCGGGACGGTGCTCGAGGTGAAGGACGGGATCGCCCGCATCTACGGGCTGACCGCCGCGATGGCGGGGGAGATGCTCGAATTCACAGCCTCCGAGACGGGGGAGAAGATCACGGGCCTCGCGCTGAACCTCGAGGAGGACAACATCGGCGCGGTCATCTTCGGGGATTACCTGCAGCTGCGCGAAGGCGACGAAGTGCGCCGCACGGCCCGCGTGCTGGAGGTGCCGGTCGGTCCGGCCCTGGTCGGGCGCGTGGTGGACGCGCTGGGGCGGCCCGTCGATGGGCTGGGTCCGATCCACGCGACCAAGCCGCGCAAGGTCGAGATCGTGGCCCCCGGCATCATCAAGCGCCAGCCCGTGAAGGAGCCCCTCCAGACCGGCATCAAGGCGATCGACTCGATGATCCCGATCGGCCGCGGCCAGCGCGAGCTGATCATCGGCGACCGCGGCACCGGCAAGACGGCGATCGCGATCGACACGATCATCAACCAAAAGGGGCAGGGCGTCACCTGCGCGTACGTGGCGATCGGACAGAAAAACTCCACCGTCGCCGCGGTGGTGGAGCGGTTGAAGGAACACGCCGCGATGGAGTACACGATCGTGGTCGTGGCCTCGGCCTCCGAGCCGGCCCCGATGCAGTACATCGCTCCGTACACCGGCTGCACCATGGCCGAGTACTTCATGTACGACGAGAAAAAGGCGACGCTGTGCATTTACGACGACCTGTCAAAGCAGGCGGCGGCCTACCGCCAGCTGTCGCTCGTGCTGCGGCGGCCTCCCGGGCGCGAGGCGTACCCGGGCGACGTCTTCTACCTCCATAGCCGCTTGCTCGAGCGCGCCGCAAAGCTCTCCGACGAAATGGGTGGAGGGTCGCTCACGGCGCTTCCGATCATCGAGACCCAGGCGGGCGACGTGTCGGCCTACATCCCGACGAACGTCATCTCGATCACGGACGGCCAGATCTTCCTCGAGACCGACCTGTTCTACTCGAACGTCCGGCCCGCGGTGAACGCCGGCATCTCGGTGAGCCGCGTGGGCGGCAACGCCCAGATCAAGGCGATGAAGCAGGTCGCGGGCCGCCTGCGCCTCGACTTGGCGCAGTACCGCGAGCTCGAAGCGTTCGCCCAGTTCGGCTCCGAGCTCGATCCCGCGACGCAAAGGCAGCTGGCGCGGGGCGCGCGCATCGTGGAGGTGCTGAAGCAGCCCCAGTACCAGCCGATGCCGGTCGAGCAGCAGGTGATGATCATCTTCGCCGTGACCAATGGTTTCCTGGACGACGTCGAGGTGCCCGAGATCCGGGCGTGGGAGCGCGGCTTCCACGAGTTCATCGCGGCACAGCATCGGCCCCTCGGCGACGAGGTGCGGACCAAGAAGGCGCTCCCCGACGACGTGGCGGCCAGGCTGCGCAAGGCCATCGAAGAGTATAAGGCGCTCGGCAGCCGCTGATGCCGAAGCCCCGGGAGCTCCGCCGGCGGATCAAGTCGGTCCAGAACACGCGCAAGATCACAAAGACGATGGAGCTCGTCTCCACCTCCAAGCTCAAGCGCGCCCAGGACCGGGTCGTCGCCGCGCGGCCCTACGCGCAGGCGCTGGCGGAAGTCATCGGAGACCTGTACTCCCCGGAGCTGGCGGAGCGGTTCCCGCTCCTGCGTCAGCCGGGACCCGACGGCGTGCGGCGCGTCGCCCTCGTGCTGATCACGTCCAACCGCGGCCTGTGCGGCGCCTTCAACGCCAACCTCATCCGTGAGGGGCGGCGGCGGCTCGGGGAGCTGGAGGGGCAGGGCGGCCAGGCGTCGCTGCACCTCGTGGGTAAGAAGGGGATCGGGTTCTTCAAGTTCACCCATCGCACCATCGTCTCGCAGCGGGTCGATATCGGGGACCGGCCAACCGCGACCCACGCGGCGGAGCTGGTCGCCCCGCTGATGGCGCAGTTCGAGCAAGGAGCCGTCGACGCGGTGGAGCTGGTGTTCGCGAAGTTCAACAGCCCGGTGTCCACCCCGCCCACCACACTCCGCATCCTCCCGGTCACCCCTCCCCGGGCGGACGGACGGACGGGCGGACGGGCGGTCAACTACATACTCAAGCCGTCCGCGGAAGCCATTTTGGAATCGTTGCTCCCGCTGTACGTCCGCAACCAGGTCTATCGCGCCCTGGTGGAGACGGCGGCGGCGGAGCATGGAGCGCGGCGCACGGCCATGAAGAACGCGACCGACGCCGCCGGGGACATGTTGGACGTCTTGCAGCGCACCTTCAATCGGGCAAGGCAGGGGCAGATTACTCAAGAATTGGCGGAGATTGTTGGAGGGGCGGAGGCTCTGAAAGGATAGTCATGGCGACGAAGACCAGCCAGTCGAAGCAGAACGTCGGCAGAGTCGTCCAGGTGATCGGACCCGTCCTCGACGTGGAGTTCGAGCCCGAGCACCTCCCCGAGCTGTACAACGCACTCGGAGTCCAGCTGCCCGATCGGCGGATCGTGGTCGAGGTGCAACAGCACATCGGCCGCAATCAGGTCCGCGCGGTCGCGATGAGCTCGACGGACGGCGTGGTCCGCGGCATGGAGGTCGCCGACACGGGTCAGCCGATCACCGTCCCGGTGGGGAAGGCCGCGCTGGGCCGCATCCTCAACGTGCTGGGGGAGCCGGTGGACGAGGGCCCCCCGATCCCCGCGGACGCCGAGCGGTGGCCGATCCACCGGGAGACGCCGAAGTTCGTGGACCTCGAGCCCAAGACCGAAGTGTTCGAGACGGGGATCAAGGTCATCGACCTGATCGCCCCGTTCGTGAAGGGCGGCAAGATCGGGCTGTTCGGTGGCGCGGGCGTCGGCAAGACCGTCGTCATCATGGAGCTGATCCACAACGTCGCGATGGGCCACGGCGGCCGGTCGGTGTTCTGCGGCGTCGGCGAGCGCACCCGCGAGGGCAACGACCTGTACATAGAGATGAAGGAAAGCGGCGTGCTCGGGTCGGCGGCGCTCATCTACGGCCAGATGAACGAGCCCCCCGGCGCGCGGCTGCGCGTCGGGCTCTCCGGCCTGACCGTCGCCGAGTACTTCCGCGACGTCGAGGGCCAGGACGTCCTGGTCTTCATCGACAACATCTTCCGGTTCACCCAAGCGGGGTCCGAGGTCTCGGCGCTGCTCGGCAGAATGCCGTCGGCCGTCGGCTATCAGCCAACCCTCGCGACCGAGATGGGGGAGTTGCAGGAACGCATTACCTCGACCAAGAAGGGGTCGATCACGTCGGTGCAGGCGATCTACGTCCCCGCCGACGACCTGACCGATCCCGCGCCCGCCACGGCGTTCTCCCACCTCGACGCCACGGTCGTGCTCGACCGCGCCATCGTGGAGCTGGGCATCTACCCGGCGGTGAACCCGCTGTCGTCCTCGAGCCGCATTCTCGACGCCCAGTACCTGGGTGAGCGGCACTACAAGGTGGCGGTCGAGGTGCAGCGCATCCTGCAGCGGTACAAGGACCTGCAGGACATCATCGCGATCCTCGGGATGGACGAGCTGTCCGAGGAAGACAAGCTGCTCGTGGCCCGCGCGCGGCGCGTGCAGCGGTTCCTGTCGCAGCCGTTCTTCGTGGCGGCGCAGTTCACCGGCCTCGAAGGCAAGTACGTGAAGCTCGAGGATACCATCGCCTCGTTCGAACGGGTGGTTGCAGGTGAGTTCGACCATCTGCCGGAGCAGGCGTTCTACATGCAGGGCGGCATCGACGACGTGGTCGCGCAGGCCAAGAAGCTGGCGTCCGCCTGATGCGCGTCACCCTGATTTCTCCCGAGCGGTCGCTGTTCGACGGCGAGGCGGAGGCCGTCGTGGCGCCGGCCTTCGACGGCCAGGTCGGGATCCTCCCCCGGCACGCCCCGTTCATGACCCTGTTGGGGGTCGGGACGCTCGTGATCCGACGGGGGCGGGGGCCGGGAGCGGAGTCGACGCGCTTCCACGTGGCAGGCGGCTTCATGCAAGTCGTAGGAAACGTCCTACGCGTGGTGGCGGGAACAGCGGAAAGTGCTTGAGTGAGGGAAGCCATTCCAAGGAGGAAGAGCATGGGGACAATACTCCGTTGTGCAGCTTTGCTCGCCGCTCTGCTATCCGTGGGTGTCGCGACAGCGGCGGCCCAGCTGTCCAAAGTCACCCTCGGAGCCGCCGCCGGCCTGCTCCTGCCGACCGGTGAATACGCCAGCCAGGACAAGCTCGGTTGGTTGGCCAGTGCACGCGGCGCCTACTGGCTGGGCAGCGGAAAACTCGGCGTGCGGGGTGAGGTCTCGTACGGGGAGACGACCCACGACACGACCGCCGGCAGCACGAAGGTTGTGGGCGGCATGGCGTCGCTGGTGTACGCCCTTGGAACGAGCACCGCGTCTACGCGCCCCTACCTCATGGGAGGGGTCGGTTTCTACAGCGTGGACGTCAGCGTGACCGGGTTTGGCTCCGCCTCGGAGTCGAAGGTCGGGTTCGGCGTGGGCGCCGGCGTCTCATTCAAGATGGGCGCGGGCGGCAGGCGCTGGTTCGCGGAGACCCGGTACACCACCATCAGCACGAGCGGTGCTTCCACGACATTCCTGCCGATTGTAGTCGGAATCAGCCTCGGCAAGTAGCCTGGCCCAGGGCGGCGTGAGCCGCATCACCGGGCTTTTTTTGCAATTTGCGGCTTGACAGGGGGAGGGGGGGTCCTTAACGATGTGGCGGCCCTAAACCCCCAACTTGGAGGCTAGGTATGCGGAAGCTCATCGGCGGCACCGTAGTGGTTGCCATGCTGATGTCTCTACCGGCAGCGGCCCACGCCCAGCGGCGTGCGGCGGCGGCGGGCGGCGCCAAGCACGAGTTCGGCGTGGATGTGGGTGTTGCGTACGTGAAACCCGACCAGGTGGACGGCGGCATCGTGATCGGCACACCGATCGATGTGCGGGTCGGTCTGATGTCGGGTGGGAAGAAAATGATGTGGGAGCCGCGGTTCATCCTGGGGTTCAGCTCCCTCGGTGGCAGCAGCACGTACGACTTCGAGCCCGGAGTGAACGTGTTGTTTGCGAACTCACCCGGGGGTCACCGCAATGGCATGTATTTCACCGGTGGTGCAGGCCTCATTCTGGCGGACAACGGCGCCAACAACGGCACAGCCTTCTCCTTGAACGCCGGTGTGGGTTGGCGGAAGCCGTATGGCAGCGCTGCCTGGCGCTACGAGCTCGGCTTCCAGTGGTCCTCCGAGAGCACCGACCTGGGCTTGCCCAGCACGATAGCGATCGGCGGTCGGATCGGCATCTCCCTCTGGCATTAGATGTTACGGGTGCGGCGTTCCGGGGAACATCGGAACGCCGCATCCCCTGCCGGGTACCCTGTGCGACGCAATTCCTGACTCACATCAAGGAGCCTTGCATGCGTCGCTATCTCACGCTGTTTCTGCTGCTGGTGGTCGGTTTCGCAACGGCGGCTGCCGCGCAGGCGACGGGTATGCCGAGCTTCAACGCCCCCTATCGCGCGTTCACCCGCTCCGAGATCGGGATCGTTCTGAGTTTCCCGAGCGGCGGTGGCACCGCGTTCGAGGGCGCATATCGCCGGTCGAGCGGCAAGTTCGACATCGGCTTCCGGGGCGGCATCTTCGACCCGGGCGGGGCGGGGGATGCCACGCTATTGGTCGGGGCCGAGGCCCGGCAGCGCGTGATCACGCACACGGCGGACTTCCCGCTCGACGGCGCGCTGATCCTGGGCGTCGGTGGGGCGTTCGTCAGCGGCAATTCGGCGTTGTTTGTCCCGGTCGGCCTCTCGCTGGGCCGGCGGGTCGATCCGCAAGGCTCGCAGATCAGCATCGTTCCCTACGCGCAACCGACGCTCCTGCTGGCGTTCGACGGCGGCTCGGATCTGTTCTTTGGTCTCGGGTTGGGAGCAGACTTCAGGCTGTCCCGCACTTTCGACGCCCGGATTTCGGCGGGCCTGGGCGACATCGAGGGTGTGTCACTCAGCGCCGTGTGGGTGCATTAACGCGACACAGATTGACTTGCCGACGGGGTATTCCTACCGTTGGCCCTGGCTCTACCCCGGGGCGGAGACTCCGGCCCGGTTTCCATGCGCCCCTGGAGGGAAACGGAATGAAGCGCATCATGACGGTAGTGGCGGTCGCCGCGTTCGCGGCAGCGCCTGCAGCGGCCCAATGGGCGGGAATGCCGGTTTGGAACAGCCCCAAAGGCGGAACCGGGGTCACGATCAGCGGTGACCTCGGTATCCCAAACCAGGACGGGGGCAAGGGCACGGCGTTCGGCGCCCGCGGGACGTTGGGCCTAGCCAATCTCAGCATCACGGCGGGGCTGGCGTCGTGGAAGCCCGACGGGTTCAACGAGAGCACGACCTCGGTCGGCGCGAACGCCGGGTTCCGGGTGATCGGCGGCAGCCTGCTGCCAATCTCGCTGAACCTGCAGCTCGGGGCGGGCACGGCGGGCAGGATCACCGCCGGCACCTCGACCCTGCCGAAGACGACAAACATCATCGCCGGCGCCGGGCTTGGCGTGAACGTGCCGACTCCGGGCGTCAGCATCGACCCCTACCTCTCCATCACAAACCGCTGGCACAAGCCCACAGGCGGTAGCACCGCGTCGAACATCGGCTGGACGCTGGGGGCGAACCTCGGGTTCGGCATGCTCGGCCTGCACCTGGCCTACGATTCCGAGAGCTACGGCGGCGGCGTGACGAGCGGCATTCTGGGCATCGGTGCGCACGTCGCGCTGAAGGCTCCCATCGGGATGTAAACGCATTAGCTTTGGGGCGCGCCGTCCTCGGCGCGCCCCTTTTTTTTCCGGGAGACCTGTGATTCGTTTGATCGTACGCGCGGGCCTGGCGGCGCTGGCCCTCACGGTGAGCGGCTGTGCCCTGACGTTCGACAGCACCGAGCTGGGCGTCTCCGCCTCGCTCGCCGAACCTGCGCAGAGCCCGCCGCAAGGAACCGCGTTCCGCGTCACGAAGCATCCCGTCTTCCTCTTATTGGGGCTCGTTCCCGTGTCCCGACCCAGCGCCGAGGATGTGCTCGCGGGACAGGTCGGCACCGGATCGCGCATCGCCAACCTGCGCATCAAGGTGCGCAGCCGCTGGTCCGACCTGCTCATCACGGCGTTGTCGTTCGGGGCGATCGTGCCGCGATCGGTGACGTTCGAAGGTGTCGTCGTGCCTAGCGCGGCACGACCAAATCCCTGACCAGGGCCGTCGTCCGCTCGGACGCGCCGCGCCCCTCCGCCACCACCTGTTTCGCCGCCGCGCCGGCCTTGCGCCGGGCGGCCGGGTCGTGGTGCCAAACGAGCCATTGGGAGTGGAGGGGATGCCGAGCGTCCTGAGCTAGCGCGATGGCGCCCCCGCGCTCGAGCAGCAAGCCGGCGTCCCGGCTCATGCGCCAGTGCGGGCCGACAGCGATCGGTACGCCGAACACCGCGGGCTCGAGCACCGAATGCAGCCCAGCGCGGTGGAACCCCCCGCCCACGAAGGCCACGTCCGCCAGGGCGTAGAGATCCGCTAGAATTCCCACCCGGTCCACCACGATCACCGGCGCCGGCTTGGCATGCTCGAGCTGTGACAGCCGCACCGGCCGCGGGAGCTTGAGCGCGTGCAGCCGCTGGGCGATTCCCGCCAGATGGTCGGGGTGCGGCTCGTGGGGGGCGAGGAGCAGGCGCGCGGCCGGGACCTGCACGAGCAGATCGGCGAACGCCGGGAGCAGCACCGCTTCGTCGGCCGGCCACGTGGACCCGGCCACGATGGTGAAGGTCCCTGCGGGGGCGGCGGCGAGGCGCGCCAGCGGCTCACGGGCGCGGTCGAGCCGTTCCGCGCGTTCCGCCACGCTGTCGTAGCGCGTATCGCCCGTCACGGCGATCGCTTCGGGGCGGGCGCCGAGCATCTCGAGCCGGCGCCCGTCGTCGTCGCTGATCGTGCCGACGCGGTCGAGCGCGCGGTACGCCGGGTGGGCCCATTGACGCGTCGGCCACCGCAGGCGGGAGCTGTCCGGCGACACGGTGGCCGAAATCAGGCCGAGCTTCACGCCCCGGCGTGCGGCGGCGAGGGTCAGCTCGGGCCACACGTCCAGCTTGCTGAACACCAGGGCGGCCGGCTGGAGCGCCGCGAGCGCCGCCTCCACGTCGCCGGGCCGGTCGAGGGGGAGGTAGTCGGCCAGATCCACGGGCAGGTTGCGGGCGAGCCGCTCGGCCGAGGGTGAGAAGAAGGTGAACGCGAGCTGCCAGTCGGGCTGCTCGGCGCGGAGGGTTTCGAGCACCGGCTTGGCCTGGAGTCCCTCGCCGACCGACGGGGCGTGCATCCACACGAGCGGCCGGCGCGGGTCGCGGTGCTCCTGGGCCCACGCCGCGAGGCGCGCGGCGAGGCCGCGGCGAGCGTCCAACCCGCGCGCCAGCTTCTTGTCGAACCGGGCGGCGAGGGGGGCCGTCCGGGCGGCGAGATGCACGCTGAGACGATAAAGGAAGGGGGGCCGTTTCAATGCCCACTAAGATAAGAAAGAGGGGGGTGTTCAGCAGGGTGAGCGGCGGCCCCGTAGGGGGGGTTGACGGCATCTTGGGCGGGGCGTATAACCTCACGTAGGAAGGCATTGCGGCCTTCCGTGCCGTCAGGCCGTCACCTGAACGACGAGCGATATGTCCGTCACGCTCGGATGCTGCCGTCAACGTCAGCAGCCTGCCATCGCCGTTCTCTCGCCGGGCGCTTCCCGCATGTGGGAGCCGCCCCGCTTGTCGTCTGCCTCCGGCAGTACCTACACGCTCACCCAGGAGGGGAGTCATGCTTCGTAACTTGTCCAGGCGATGCGTCCGGGTCGGAGCGCTCGTCGCGGCAGCCGTGTTGCTGGCGGCACCCGCGGCGTTCGCGCAGACCGGACGCATCGAAGGCACGGTCAAGGACGCGCTGACGTCGCGTCCCATCGAAGGGGCGCGCGTCTCCGTCGTCGGCCTTTCGCTGTTCGCCGCGACGGGGGCGAACGGAACGTATGCCATCGCCAATGTGCCGAGCGGCGTCGTTTCGGTGCGCGTCACGATGCTCGGGTATCAGCCGATTACGGTCGCCAGCGTGCAGGTGGCGCCGGGCGGCACCGCCACGGCCAACGTCACGCTGCAGCTCGCGGTGATCAATCTGCACGAGCTCGTCGTGACCGGTCTCGTGGGAGAGACCGAGCGGGCGAAGCTCGCGACCGACGTGGCTCGGGTCGATGCGGAAGACATGCCGGTCCCGCGGACCGATGCGTTGTCGGCGATCCAGGGGAAGGTAGCCGGCGCCATGGTGGCGCAAGGGTCCGGCCGGCCGGGGAGCGCGCCGACGGTGCTGCTCCGCGGGCCGACGGCGATTGACGCGTCGGGCCGGAGCCAGGAGCCGCTGTACGTTGTGGACGGCGTGATTCTGGGTTCCAGCATCGCCGACCTCGACGCCCTCGACATCGAGTCGGTGGAGTTGGTGAAGGGGGCCTCGGCGGCTTCCCTGTATGGGTCGCGGGCCGCGAACGGCGTCGTGAATATCAAGACGCGGCGGGGCACGGGTGTGGCCGACCAGGAAGTCCACTTTACCGTCCGGTCCGAGGGTGGCGTCAACCAGCTGCCCGGCAAGTACGACCTTTCGATGCATCACCAGTTCCGGATGAATGCGGCGGGAACGAAGTTCCTGAACAGCAGCGGCGTGGAGTGCGACTGGCTTGCGTGTACGAGCCGGGTGTTGGCAGGTCAGGGTATGACGGGCGTGGGCGCCGATACCTTCCGCACGCAGTGGAACACGTACCAGGATCAGAAG
>WNGA01012559.1_pt1 | contig 10929 bp, 9 predicted proteins | sample 5400061 | NCBI WGS metagenome assembly WNGA01 (sample SAMN13153366, study PRJNA577476) | soil metagenome | isolation source: 100 cm soil or saprolite under grassland replicate 2 | place: USA:California | collected 2016-06-15
AAATTGACATGGCGAGACACGACGCGTTTATTCTTATTGCTTCTTCAATTGATGTTGTTATCGTTTCATTCGACAGATCCTCCCCCAAAATGCTGCTGCCACCTGAAACCCTTAGCACAATGGGCACTTTTGTATTTGGATCAACAGAAGTGCGCAGTACGCCTCTCGTAAGCATCAAAGAATCTGTATAGGGCAAAAGTGGATTGATCGTCTTCTTGGGGATTTCCAACCCATACGTTGGCCCAAGAAAGTATCCATGATCAACTGCAAGCATTAAGCAACGCTCGTCACCATTTGCGAAAATCCTTGATAACCTATTTTGCATTCCCCAGTCCATATCAACCGATATAGGATAATCGACAATGGCATAAAAACGAATTGTTCACAAAGAAGTTATAATAACCTTCATTACCCCGTTAGCATTTCTCGCACAGCGAAAAGCTTCGGCTGATTGTTCGATATTAAACCTATGAGTGATTAACGGTTTGATATCTATAGATTTCTGTGAAATCAAAGCCAGAGCTTGGTTCGTTTCAATTTCCGAGCAACCATAACTTGAGATTATATTCAATTCATTTGAGTATATTGAGCTTAAGTTAAGTCGTAAAACCGAGTCTTTTGGAGGGACACCAAAGAGCAATATTCTTCCCCCCCTTCTCGTTAGAGTCAAGGCTTGACTAAACGCGAGAGGGTTGCTGGTGGCTACGATGGTCGAATCTACGCCAATCCCATAAGATAATTCTTTGACCCGATCGACAATATTTGACGTTGTATTCGGATTAAACGTAAACATATTTTGGTATGATTTAGTAAATTTTAGTCTAAAATCGTTTATGTCAATCACAAATAGTTGATTTGCACCCGCATTTTCAGACAATAATAAATGCATTACCCCTGTAGGACCTGCCCCAATAATCGCCACGTTATCGCCATGCCTCATAGCGAGCTTATTAAATGCCCTTATACAGCATGCGAGGGGTTCAATTAATGCTGCCTCATCGTAAGAAATATTATCTGGGAGGTGAAGCAAACCGCCCCGACTCACATTCCATTCAGGTACTAGAAATTCTTGCGACAACCCACAAGGATCTATATTGCTTTTTTGGAACATATCACACATTGTGTAATCCCCATGGGTGCAGTACCAGCAAGAGTAACAACTAACATGGTGATGAACAAAAACTCTATCGCCTTTGACAAATCTTTTTACTTTATTTCCAACTTCGATTACTTCCCCAGCAGGTTCATGGCCTACTCTACCGGATGACATTGAATATTGCCCAGAAACTTTTTCTAGGTCAGAGCCGCAGAGTCCGCAAGTCCGCATTCTGACTAGAACATCCCCATCTTTACATTCAGGATGATTCTGTTCCTCTACGACCACGGTTGAATTGGATACCTTGACTGCTAACATAGAACCAAACATAAGATTATCCAACTATATATAGGAACCTAGAAATGGTCATTTATCTAATCTCACCAGCGCAGAATGAATCTAAAATCTGCTATGCATCGATAGGTTCTTAATTCCGATTAAACAAGTACTAATTAGGTATTTATCAAATGTCCTTTAAAAAAGTGGGTGCCGTAATACTTCTAGTTACGAATATGGAGACATCGCTTAAATTCTACAGAGATACACTTGGACTCGCCGTAAAGAACGTGACGGATGAATGGACAGAATTTTTCACGAGTGGTACTGTCCTTGCTTTACATCCTGCCAAGACCAAAGTTAAGCATAATCCCAGTATGTTGGTTGGTTTTATGGTGAGCGATCTGGACTCAATCGCTAATAGCCTACAGGAAAAAGGTATTAAGTTTTTTAAGGAGCCCAAGGAGGAATCATTTGGTAAACACGCAATAATTGAAGACCCTGACGGCCATTTGATTTCCATAGCAGAAATTAGAGCAAAATCTTCTGAAGGTTTTGATTTGATAGGTCTTATTGGTGCTGAATAGATTGAAAAGATTCGAGTGTACTTCTTACCGTATTACTTTTTTTCCACGCTTACTATATACCGAAAATTCTGAGTTAAACTGAAGTTAAAGCACCTGTAGTCTTCTCCATTCCCCAAATTTTTTGCTTTTCGTCTAACCCGAAATTTTTGAAACTTTTCCATAGACAAAAAACTTTTTTAGGGCGGGGTTCTCACTTTCAAATGCTATTAGGTAAACGTCTTTCATTTTGTAAAACACAAACACCGTTTGCACATAGGATTTGACAGTCCCTGTCGTTATCTGTGCACTGCCTCTGACAATTACCGTCATATTATCCCCAGCATTGATATACTCTATTCCCTTTTGATTGGAATCCAGTCTGATAAAGTAATTTTTAGAATTACTGTCTACCAAATTTCGTAAATTCAAAACTCCACTGATATTAGCCATCTTCTTCCCAGTGATTGAGGCATTCCATTGTCCACTTATAATGTAATCCTCCATACCCCCGCCCAATAACAAAGATTGCGACGAGTTCTTTCCTTGGGAACTAACGTTGGACCTCTCAAGAGCGTTGATTACCATTTTTGAAAGAGTATCTATCAGGTTCCTATCAAAATCCATTATACTTGTGTGATTCTCTTTTACTACCTTGTCCAAAGATCCAATCGAGTGACTATCGTTACTTTCATTTCCCTGAATTGAATTCTTTGAGATGTTGTCAATCTTAAGGGAGCTGACTAAGGAGATGACCTCCTTCATACTTAGCGGATCAGTAAAATTGCCCTCCAATTGTAATGTACGATTATTTTCGTTCATAGATGAGTAACGATATAGATAAAATGATGCTGACACGATTCCTACTATGCCAATTGCTATTACGAAAATCCATGTCTGATTCATTATACAATAGTCCTTATTTAGAGTAACCCATTAAAGTCTATAATAAGTAAGTTCTTTTCCTTGGTGGTTCAGATCCGCTAATGAACACTAGTCGTATGGAACTCCCAGTTAAAGGAACATAAGTCGAGTTGTCAAAAAAAACTCTCATTTCTATGCCCAAAGCTCGCTCTGCCGATCCTCTGTCAATAATATAATCATTTCATTTTCACAACAAGGCCGTGACAGCACCCTCGGAAGCGGAGCGAGATAGAAATGCAAACTTCGCTAAGACGCCGTTTTTGTATCGTGGCCTAATACGATGCCATTTTTTCTTACGCCGTAAAAGTTCCTTTTTTGAGACCATTAAATCTATGCGACTAGCATTTAGATCAATGAAAATCTTATCATTATTCTTCACATGTGCAAGTGGCCCGCCAACCATGGCCTCTGGAGAAACGTGTCCTATCATAAGACCGCGAGTTGCTCCGGAAAATCTTCCATCGGTGATCATTGCTACTTCTTTTCCCAATCCTTGCCCAACGAGTGCCGCCGTTACGGATAACATTTCTCTCATTCCTGGACCACCTTTTGGACCTTCGTACCTTATGACAACAACATCGCCCTTTTTGATTTTCTGTCGTGAAATTGCCTCGAAAGCATCTTCCTCAGAATTAAATGTCTTCGCAAGACCTTCAAATTTCATCGTTTCCACGCCCGCTATTTTTACCACAGCCCCTTCCGGAGCCAATGTACCATACAAGACCTTCAATGTACCTTGTTTGTGAAGTGGTTTTTCGAAGCTCCTTATGACCTTCTCTAACGGCCTATCAATCGAAATTGCATCCAAATTTTGGTTCATAGTTCTTCCGGTGACAGTCAATACTTCTCCATTAATCAGTCCTTTTTTTAGTAAGCTCTTTAAAATAACTGGGGCCCCGCCGACTCTATCAAGATCTACCATTACATAAACCCCACCGGGTCGCATATCTGCAATATGAGGAGTCTTTTTACGTATTCTCTCGAAATCGCTTAGATCCAAATTAATGCCTATCTCTCTTGATATTGCAAGCAAATGCAAAACTGCATTCGTAGACCCACCTATTGCATTGACCATTGCAATGGCATTTTCAAATGCTTCAAAGGTCAAAATATCTTTTGGCCTAATTTTATTTTCAAGAAGCATTGACAATTGCTTTCCAGTGTCATAACAAATCTGTATTCTTCTTTCGCTTTCAGCGGGAGGTCCAGCACTACCAGGCAAAGATATACCAAGTGCTTCGCTAACGCAGGCCATTGTATTTGCGGTATACATTCCTCCACATGAACCTGCAGAGGGACAAGCAGAATTCTCCAAACTTCGTAATTCCTCTAGTGTGAGCTTTCCGGCGTCAAAAGCTCCAACTGCCTCATAGACATCCTGAACCGTTACAGATTTTCCATCCCATGTCCCTGGAAGTATCGTGCCTCCATAAACAAAAATGGATGGCAAGTTCATCCTGGCCATTCCCATCATTGTGCCAGGGAGACTTTTATCACAACCAGAGATTCCAACAAGACCGTCGTATTGATGGGCCCTCATCATGATTTCTATAGAGTCTGCAATAATCTCTCTGCTAACTAGAGAAGCTTTCATTCCTTCATGACCCATTGCAATCCCGTCGGAGACTGAAATAGAGGTAAATTCCCTAGGTGTACATCCTGAATCCTTAACTCCGTTTTTTGCGAACTGTGCAAGATGTCCTAGATGAATATTGCATGGAGTTGCTTCATTACACGTAGAAGAAACCCCAACAATGGGTTTTGACAAATCATTATCATTTAATCCCATTGCTTTGTACATTGCTCTGTGAGGAGCCCTTGAAGGACCTTCAACAACAGTCCTGCTTACTAGCATGGGATATACCAAGAATTTTAGCCTATTTTAATATTATATTTGAAGCGAAAAATCAGCCTTTCATCCTCTGGACCACATTGAATTCTAGTCCAAGATTGCCAATACCTTAATTCCATCAACACCCTCGACCTTAAATAAAGTTTCACACATGCCACACTCCGCGTTTCCGTTGGCCATATCGCTCGCAGAAATATCTTCGTTCCTATAATCACATTTTGGGCAATTAAACTTAAAACTAATCTCAAAATCAGAGAGTTCTATTGTCTCGGCCATTTACTATCTAAGTCAAAATTTGATATATTTAAAAGTCACGACCGAATGGATGTAAAACTAAGATAAACGATTAAATCATCATTGTGCTGAGGTATCTTGAAAAAGCATGGAGGCAAACCAATGTATTTTTTGTTCGATTATATCAGGTTTTGCGAGAGCATCCATAATTTATCAAGATTCATATTTCATAGCGTTGCTTGACAAGTATCCATTCAGCTATGGCCATACCCTTGTAATCCCAAGAAAACATTATGCGGATTTCTTAGAAATGCCGGAGAATGAAGTAGGACCTCTTTATACGTTTGTATGGTTCATCGCAAAGGTTGTCTCAAAAGCAGTAAAACCCGAAGGTTTCAATATAGGTCAAAATAACGGTCGTGCTGCTAACCAAATCATTCCTCATGTTCATGTCCACATAATACCAAGATTTAAGGAGGACATAATCACAGGTAAATGGCCATCACGTCACCCTGTAAATGACCTAGAACTTGAAAACATTTCAGAAAGGATAAAATCCGTCATGTTTGAGTCCGATATTCGGAACGCGTCTAACACTTCCCCCTAACATCGGTTCAGATTAAAAGTATGCCTCTTTGTATCCTATCTCGGGGTAAATCGAAGTATAGCACCAATTCCGCCTAAACTTGTCAATTGCGCTCCTTCCTCTGTCTTTGAAGAAATAACCTCCATTTTCGCTCCTGTCAATTGAGATAATTCCTCAAGAACATCCACTATATCATTGTCAAATGCAGAGAGATCAGTAGCTCCACAAGTTGGACATGCAGCTGACGTGATTTCTTGCTTTGCTTTCATAGAATTCTTCCTCTCGACATAGTTAGTTCTTTCGGTGTTGCATCTATTGCACTTGATTTTAATTTCTATGAATTGGATTTCGTCAATGACGATAACAGTGTCAACTGTTCCACTTCTTAACGCACCCAAAACATCATGAATTCCATAAATCGCCAACCCCTTATTGGCATAAACTTCAGTCATGAATTTCTTCATTAGTTTTTTTTCTTCCATCAGTCTGTAATCCGTAAGAATCCCCTGTTCATGTACCTTGTCTAAAATTTCCCTAATACCTTCGTCTCCTGAATAAGAACAGTCTATAGTAGCAATTATGTTGTTTTGAAGTCTGTAATCGAGATATTCTTCCTTTAGAAAGTTGTCCTTTGTCGGTCCAGGACCTCCTACAATCATTCCATTAACTTTATGCTGCTGGATGAAAACTTTGTATGCGTGATCCGCTACCCTGTGATAATATTCATTTAGCTCGTTATCACGGAGTCTTTCAAATCTTCTTGCGGATTGTCCTCCTTGTCTGTGCTTACCTGCAACACCCGAAGTCAACGTGTCTATCACTCGCCACCGATCTCCCGATAAAATACCCAAACCTGCCTCTTGAGTGTCGATAGCTAATAGGGCTATTACCCTATCATCCTTTAACATCTCCTTTATGTGATCAGTCCAGAAATGATCATCGCACCTATAGAGATTAATCTGAATTGGTTTGGGGGGCAAAACGGGGTAGAGTTCAATTCGTTCATTTCCTATCCCTTTATTGTTTGGAATAGCACCGCAAAAGATAGCAATCCCATTCTCCGGAGTTTCCTTGAAAAGTTTTAGATGCTCCACAGTTCGGCTTAAAGCGTCTTGGACATGCGTTCTAGTCAAATCAGACTTAATATTTGAGGCGGTTCCAGCTTCATTTCGCAGTTGGCCAATCACTTCAAAAATAGGCCTTCGAGGGGGAATATATACAGTAACAAGCTCTGTTCCATGACCGCTTATTCTTGATAATTCGTTTAATATCTTATTTAGCTTGTATTTTCCAACAGAATCCCACTTTTTCTCGTGGGCATTTTGAGTCATTCTATTTACACTATTTTTTTTCGTCCAGATAATATAAGGCTATCAAACAAGGGAAAACAAAGTGGAGTTTTACTGTGAAACGTTTTTAGTCCTGAAGTGGTCTCTAAAATTGAATTTAGTTTAGTTTGAATTTAAACTTTATTAAACTGAATATTAAGAGTGGCCTCTACCTTTAAATTCTGAATTTCACATAATTTGAAAAACCAAAGGAGGATCAATTTATTCTCCTGGCTTCTATTTTTTACCTAACTTAAGTGAACAATATCATTTAGAGTAACTAGTATTTTTAGACGTGTAATGAATTTAATGATTTTAATTCTCAAATTAACTACACTGCTCCTGAGTGTCAAGTCCATTGCTTTTAAAAACTATGCCCTTGGATCACTATAAAAACGGCTAATAGCCATACGACTAGTACTGATGCTCCCAAGAATAGATTACATTAAGCAAGCACGAATTAAGTTAAGGCTAACTCAAAGGGAACTTGCAGCCTTGGCAGGGATTAGTACATCAATGATAAACCAAATTGAGTCAGGACGATGCAAACCTAGTTACGAGACTGCTAAAAGGATATTCGAGGTTCTCGGGTCCCATGAAGGAAAGGCCGCAATGAAAGCCCGTGAAATATGCACTATGAAAGTTATTTCTATCCAAAAAAATGAGCCTTTGCAGACAGCAATTGAGAAAATGAGAGATAATTCAATTAGTCAAATCCCAGTTTTTGATGGATCGAAAGTCGTGGGGGTGTTAAGTGAAGATATTGTGGCTAGAAGCATGGTCGAACGAGAAGAGAAAAATTTTCTAGGTCGATCTATTTCAATGATTATGGAGCCTCCACCCCCAATTGTGGACGTGTCGACACCAGCAAAGGCACTAATACCATTAGTCAGGTTCACAAAATGTGTTCTTGTTAGCGAAAAAGGGGAGGTAGTTGGTATCGTAACAGTCAGCGATACTCTTAAAATGGTGGAATGAATGAATATTGAAATTTATCTGCTCAATCCAACTTTTCAAGGCCTATACAACAATCTGCGCTATCTAAGCATTCGCCGCAGAGTTTAACCCCATCCGCTTCAGTCAGGAGTTGGCCGCAGAGTGCACATCTTTTAGCCGGAAATGCAGTAACCAAAACAGCTATTGCTAAATGTGGATATATTAATTTTGGCATATGGCTTCAGAATATCAATTAGTTCTAAAAACATCCGATTTCGGTTACAGAAAAACTGAGGAATACATCGCCGTATTGATTAACGTAGAGACATGCCAAATATTAAATTTTTCCTTTGTCATAGCCAAATTATAGGTGTTTTGGTTCTAGTTTACGATTATTAGGATTTCTATTTATCGATTGGCCAGTCTACTCTAGATCTGGGTAGTTTATGAATTTGAAAAGTCCATTTCCAGGCGTATGTCAGTCTCCCCCTATGATATTTACCTTCCATCTTGCATGAATATACGAATTGGGTTTACTACGGCTAAGGTTTGGGATAACGTCCAAAGCGAAGGAAACTTTTGAATCAACCAATCATAAAGATTTCCGGAATTGTGTCGAAAAGGTTTTTTATTGGAACGGAGTAGCCCTGTTTGATAGAATGGACTTATGATTTAAATTGGCAGTAGAGATGGGCTGTAAATCGTCATGTAAGAGTCAACCTGGTGGATACTTTACCAAAGATTACTTCAGGCCTGTCGGAGTCATTTCTAAATGCTTTTAGGAGGCAGTATGATAATTGTTAATACTCACGAATACAGTATATCGATTACATTCACATTTTAATACAGTATATTAGAGATCCTTTGCCTAATTAGAGATTACCATATAAGGCCTTGATGCTTATCCTTAAATCAAAAGCATCCACTTATTACTATCAATTTATAAATTTTGGATTTGAATAAATATAAGTAGTATAGAAAGAAGGCCAGTTCTAACATTATGAAGTGTCATAACTATATGGTTTATTAAGCATCATTGCTAAATCTTCTTCACATTTCTCACTCGAAGGTATTTTGAGCAACAAACTAGAAAGAACTGCGCTGAATAATTCAAGTACTCAACCGGCAAACCTGTCAATAAGCCTCAACCTAATTGTGTTTCTTCATGCGCTTGAAATCGTCCAGCACCCATTTCGTCACCCAGATCAATCCCGCGATGGGAAAGCTCCCTATAAATAAGTATGGAAATACAGCCAGTAATATCGATGGAGAGAAAATATCCATAAAATAATTCCAACGTCGCCGCTATATGTAACTTTGTTTGTATTTCGGATTTCCTTTGTCTAATTCATGAGATTTATAAAATTTTTACAAATTTTCTTAGTTTAACCGGAGAGTAGGAGGATGAATGAAATCAACCCCTGTCAAGGACGTAACGTAGGTCAATCAATACTCCCTACCCCCAGTCATGGTAAGACTATATTAGTTAGGGCACTGAATTAATAAAAGAATTCGCTGCTTTTCCCTTGTCTTCTAATAGGTTAGCACAGAACTGCGCTATGCTGTTGGACTTTTGAAATCCCATGAATATACGGCAGTTTCTTCTTTTCCTTTTCTTTCTTCTTCTTTTGTTTGAGTTTTCTTTTACTCAATTCAGTTCTTTTCTTGCTCAACTGTTTTGCTAGCCTTCTCTCCGGCGCGAAGTCATAATAATCTTTTTGGAAATAACGAACTTGGAATTCAAACCATCTTAAGTTACTATTATGCAGTAGGAAGGATTGGAGTGTCAGTTATCCCTTTAATTTGGAACGAAGATATGATAGATAGCACTTCAGGCAACTGCTTTTGAACCTTGGATTCTTGTCCGGTGTATGCAATTTGATACAAACTGCTGTCATCGGCAGTCTCTATAATCAAATTATAGTACCCTTGAGTTGTAAAGGATACACTTCTAGCCTGAATTCCTGAAAGAGAGGTATAATTGTTCGAGATGAGTTGTGCTCCATGATAGGCGAGTCTTTCCTCAGAAAAAGCGAAATCCACAAGAGAGTCAACCAATTCTAAAGCGCTCAAGTGGCTAGAACCCAATATAGATGATCTTGGTACTACAGTTACAATAATACTTGAATAATCCATATTTGAACGGTGTGTTACCCGATTCCCTTGATTTTTATCATTTTGATCATTGTGTAAGATGACTCCTGATTCTCCCGATTCTCCTGATTCGCCAGTGACCCCATGCTCGTTACTAACATACCAGGATAACGGATACGTTATTGAGAAGAACTCCGCGTCGTACGTACTGTCGTCTTCTTCCTTTGTCTGGGAATATGTCGGGTGTGCTAGAAAGATTAGAAGTGTAATAGACCACGTGGATACGATAACATACGAACTAAGCACAGAAATATACACAACATTCAATATTTAAGGTCTTGTAGACACGGTTTATCATAAATAACAATGTGTCAGTACGAAAGGATAGCCGATTTTGGTTGTAAAAGTTTGAAGATATGCTGCTTACAGGCTGACTTGATTAGTTCCGGTGAAATAACTAGGCCTCGATTGATAAATATTCATTTTTTGTGTGTCTAAGACCAAGACTAAGATATTATAGACCTAGTTTTTTCACCAATTGATTTTGTGAGTGAATAATAATGAAGCACCAGAAATAAAAGACGTGTGCTGATTTTACTATATTGAACTGTCTTTTGTTTGCTTTAAATCATAACAAATGTCCATTAGATAAACCCGATAGGCCAGGCGAGAACGGATGGATGAATAACACTCTAATTCGTAAACAGTATAGAATTAAGAATTCGTTGTCTATGGTCTGTATAAATGCCAACTGGTTCCCACTCCTTTAGGTCAAAATTTGGATTTAATCCCAACTATCGCTTTAACCTTTTTCTATCCTGCTTCTGCGATTAGTATGTAGTTGGTCTATTAGGTCTGGGTCTGTCATGTCTATTTGTCTTGTTTCTTCGTCTATGAAGTCAGGGGAAGATAACAATGGCGAGGTGGAATCAACAAGGCCGGATACTTCCAACTCTGAATCTGGTTGTTTTTTCTTGTTCTTATTCTTAGTAATAATATCAGTTAACTCTTCAAATCTTGTCTAGACGATAGATAGGATA
>WNGA01012565.1_pt1 | contig 10927 bp, 10 predicted proteins | sample 5400061 | NCBI WGS metagenome assembly WNGA01 (sample SAMN13153366, study PRJNA577476) | soil metagenome | isolation source: 100 cm soil or saprolite under grassland replicate 2 | place: USA:California | collected 2016-06-15
TGGCCTTTCCCGGCTTCGCCGCCGATCCCTACGAAGATTATTCGCAGCCGTGGTTCAACACGCGCAAGGTGCTGCGCGGCGGAAGCTTTGCCGCCAGCGCGCGGATCGCGCGTCCGGGCTACCGGAATTTCTTCACCCCGGAGCGCAACGACGTCATCGCCGGTTTCCGCACCTGCGCGCTGTGAACGGCACGGCGTGATGCGAGGCAGTGCGGCTTGCTCCACCTCTCCCCAGCGGGGAGAGGTCGGCCGCGAAGCGGCCGGGTGAAGGGGGAACCGGACTCTCGGCAGGTTCGAACCCCCTCACCCCGACCCTCTCCCCGGTGGGGAGAGGGAGCGCGCCGAGTTCTCGATTTCGTCAGTGCTTAACCCGGACGGCATTGGAGCAAGTCCGGCCTGCCGGCAGATTTGACCGACCTCATCGACCAGCCGCACCAGCGACTGCCCGTCTTTCAGTTCGGCGACAATGCGTCCGACCATGTCGTCCGCCCTGGCCTGTCCCGTCACGGGTGCGACCAGCTGGTGGAATTTGTCCGAAATTTCTTCGGCATTGAACGGGCGCGCCGGATCGCCCGGAACATGGATCACGAGCCGCTCGTAGCTCCTCGACCGCGTCACGACCGAGATGCGCGCCGGCCACGCCGACGGATAGCTTTCGAGCAACGCGTCGTCCCCCGCGACCGTGATGCGGGCCATGAACGACCGCAGCGAGGGAGAAAGATCGCCCGGCGATTGCGCGACATCGCAGGCAGCGGCCGGATCGAGCGCAGCGACCGCCATCTGGTACTGCACGCTGGTCAGATGCGACGCGCGATCCCCGGGCACGACGCCATGATCAATCATCTTCACATGCGGGGGCAGCACCGCCGCCCGTATCTCGGTGATGCCGTCGGCGGCCACGCCCTCGCCGATGATGTCCCGCAGGCCTTGCGCGGCCGCCATGGTCTGGCGCGCCGCGCACCAGGGCTTGAACGAGACCTGGGTCAGCATCGGCTCCCTGCCGAGGCCATCGGTGAGCGCGGAAAGATTCGGCGTGATGCCGTACACATTGGCGAAGAAGCCCGATTCCAGGAGCTTGAGATCGGACGTAAGGCCGGATCGGGCGGCAAGGGCAGCGGTCAAGCCGTTGCGGGCAGCGTTGCCGATCGCGAGCCAGCGCGACGTGGTCGGGGCGTTATGGTGGCCGACGCCCGGCGCAGCGAGCGTCAACGCGAGCGCGAGTGCATGGGCGGTCTCAAGCTCGCCGAGCCGCATCAAGCGTGCCGCGACCGCCGCGATGCCGAAGGGCGCCGCGAAATAGGAGGGCCAGATGCCGCGATAGAGAACGGCGGGGCCGTTGATCGCAAGCCCCAGACGGACCATCGCCTCATATCCGGCGACGATCGCGGCGACGAGGCCGACCGGATCGGCGTCCGGCAAGGACCGGGCGATCGTCAGCGCTCCCGGGACGACGATCGCGCCCGGGGTGATCATCGCGGCGAGATGAATGTCGTCGGTCTCGCTCAGGCGGGCGAGCGCGCAGTTCAACGCGACGTCGTCGCGTACATCCGTACCATCGACACCATCACGCCACGCGATGAGGGCCCGGCCCTCCGCGGTGCCGGAAGCGGCGATCCAGGCGCCGATCGAATCGACGACGTGCAGCTTCAGCGCATCCTGCACCGGGCTCGCAATATCCTCCGATCGGAGCTGGGCGAGGAAGGCGGCGAATTGCTCGAGGGCGGCCATCGATCGCTCAGAACTCTTCGGAGCCTGCGGCGTCGCCCAGATCGGTGTCGGCGAACAGCGCATCGAGCGGCAGCGGCTTTTTGATCAAGCCCTGGACGTGGGTGTAGCGCCTGACCGTCTCCAGGTTCTTGCGGTTGGCGGGGGTGAGGCCATAGGCCCATGGATCGCGCCCCAAAATCTCCTCCTGTTCTTCGACCGCCGTGCGCACCCAGGCGAGCGGGATCATGCGCGGATTGGCAACGCGACGATAGGCGATCTGCTTCGCCTGCTCGAACGCCTTCACCAGGTTGGTGGGGACCCACGGATACTTGTCCACGATCTCCTGCTTCACCGTGGTGACGTGCATGATGGGAAAGATGCCGGTGACACGAAAATACTCGATCTCGATCTGCTTGTAGTCGGGAAACAGGCGCGCAATCCGCTTGTCTCCTTGCACGAACGGCGCCGGTATGGTGGGCGAGATCATGGCCGGCAGCTCGCCGTCCGCCAGCATGTCGCTCAAGGGTTTCGCGCCGGACTTCATCTCGATGCGCAAGCCCGGCGGCGGCGCGAACGGCACGTCCTCGCTGCGGTCCACCACCCAGGTGATCTCCTTGTGCGGCACGCCGTAGTGTTCTTCCAGGATGCCGCGCATCCAGATGTTGGAGGCCGGCTGGAAATTGGTGCCGCCGACCTTTTTTCCGATCAAATCCTTCGGCGACGCGATGCCGGCATCGGTATTGATAAAGACGAAACCGTGCCGGAACCGGCGGTGCATGAAGACCGGGATGGCGGTGAGCGGATGCCCCTGATCGCGCGCCATGAAATAGGCGCCAACGTTCTCCTCGCACACGTCGAATTCGTTTTTGCGCGCGAGCCGCCAATGGCGCTCGCGCGGGCCCATGTCGGTGAGCATGACCAGCTCGATTCCGTCGGCCTGAACGACGCCGTCCTTCAAGGCGCGCACGATCTCGTAATCGCCGCAAGCCACCGTCAGTCTGAGCTTGGTCCCCACCCGACGCTCCCTCCCCGCAAACTGCTCGCACCAGGCGGCCGCGACCCACATCGCCGCTCGGCGCGTCATCGACACGACGCGGCTGATGACTTGAAAAACCTACGCGACGCTGGGAGCAGGCTCAATGGCTCGGGGGTCCGTGTCGCGTGAAAGGCCGAGTGCGGGTCAGAAATGTGAAACTCGTCGGATGCATGCCTTCAATCGCGGCAAGGGCACGCCGCAACGTTGTTGAGCCAATATCCCTCCACTGCTTCGTCAGCCGAGAAATCGACCGCTACGTCCACCGAATCAGGCCTCCACATGAATTGCTCCCGGAACTCGATCTCGATGCCCATTTCCTTCGACCGGGAGAAAGCGATCTCGAAGCGTCCGGAAGTCGTCGCGCAGCGAGATGCATCGACCGACAAGACTGCGGTCCATTTCCGTTCCAGCGTCGGCGGCATCATCTCTGAAAATCGGACCTCCTTGAATGCCAAGGCTGGCCTGCATGTCTGCTCGCCAAGGGCTTGCGTCACGCTCATGAGTCCAATGCTGCCTGCCAGCAGGGCGAACATGCATGATCGAACCATGTGTTGGTTCTCCTCCGATTTGATCCGTCACAATCACTTCATTGGCGGGGCTGAGGGCTCCTTCACCCAGAACATCCCGGCAGCGGTCAGGGCTGCGTAAGCGCAGAATCCGCCGGCGATGGCGATAAGGAATCCGACCGCGCCGAGATCGAGCCAGTAGACGGCGAACAGTGCACATCCCGTGCTTGCGAGCAGGCGGACGGCGTTGGCCGTCACGGTCCACATGACGCTTCCGAACCCTTGCGTTGCGAAGTAAAGCGCCATCCCAAGACCGTAGAGACCGTAGATCGGCCCGACGATCCGCAGGTACCATGTGCCGAGACGAATGATCTCTTGATCGTCGCTGAAAAGCCCCATCCACAGCGCAGGAAAAAGCGCGCCGATCAATCCGATCGTTGCGCAGGCAGCAGCCACGGTTGCGGCTCCGGTCCACGCGATCGCGCGGGCCCGGCGATACTGCTTGGCGCCCCAGTTGGTGCCGACCATCGCGACGATCGCCGCGCCGAAACCGAACGCCAGCGGGATGAGGATGTATTCGAGGCGCGCGCCCATCGCGTAGCCGATGGCCGCCTCTCGCCCCAGATGGCCGGCGATGCCGGTCAGCAGCACGACGGATAGATTGGTGATGACCACATTGATCAATCCCGGCACGCCGACCTTGAGGATTTCGGCGAAGAGCCCCCACTGCAAGGACACGCCGCGGAACGCCAACGTTATGAGCGAGCGGGACGAGCGCAGGTAAGCGACCAGCACGAGGCTGCCGGCGCCGAATGACATCATCAGGCCCCAGCCGGCGCCGGCCGGACCAAGGGCGGGCAACGGTCCCCACCCGAAAATCAGCAATGGCGAGATGAGAACGTGCGCGATCACGCTGCCGACGATGACGCCGGAGGGCAGACCCATATTGCCGGTCCCACGCACGGCATTGCCGAGCACATTCAGCATGCAGATGGATACGGCGCCGCTGAACACTGCGTTCGAATAGGAGAGCGCGGCGGACAGCACTTCGCCCTCTCCGCCCATCCACCGAAACACGAACGGAGCGCCAAGCAGCATTGTGGTTGAGAACAACGCAGCGAGCGCAAGCGCCAGGATGAATCCGTGACAAACGAGAGCATCGGCACGATCACGGCGTCCCGCGCCGAGCGCACGTGCAATAGCCGACGAAACGCCGCCGCCCATGCCACTGTTCGCGGCGTGCTGCATGAGCATCATAAAGGGGAAGGCGAGCGACACGCCTGCGAGCGCATCCGGGCCAAGACGGCCGAGAAACAGTCCGTCGAACGTGATCATGCCGGCAATCGCCAGCAGTTGAAGAACGTTCGGCGCCGAGAGCCGCAGCAGCGTGGACAGGACCGGCCCTTCGAGCAGCAATTTGGTTCGCGCCGCAACCGGACGGGCGGCGGGGGAACGGGTCGCGACGTTTGGCGGGAATGCTGGAGGGGAAATTGCGACGCGTCGGTCGCTCATGGGCGCTCCTCCCCACGCGGGGCTGGAGCAGCGCTTGAGACTTAAAGCGTCCTCAAGAACCGGGCGGCTGCGTTAAGAGCCCGATTGCGCTTCATTCTCTGAAGCTGGTCTACGTATCTCCTTGTCGAACCTGTCTGCAACGCATCATTTTTCAGCTAAACATTAGATATTCTCATGAACTACGGAACCTGCGCAATTCGGTTCGCCCCTCTGATTGGAGAAAGGCAATTCGAGGCTCGCCGCCGCGGGCAAGGTAGAACTGGAAATTCCTTGCCGGTCAAAGTATGTCCTCTCTAACTTGCCTAGCTTTTCTCATGAAAGTTGAGCGATGCTTCGCCGCTTGCCACCGCTGAACGCCCTCAAGGCCTTCGAGGCCGCGGCGCGGAGCGAGAGCTTCACGCGAGCGGCTGAAGAACTGTGCGTCACACAGGGAGCTGTGAGCCATCAGGTCAAGGCCTTGGAGGAAACGCTCGGCGTCAAGCTTTTCAATCGCGTGCGCCAGCGACTTGTGATCACCGAGGCCGGTCGCGAATATCTTGCAGTGGTCCGCGATGCGCTGGATCGAATTGCGGTGGGTACAGAGCGTCTTGTACTGCGCCAGACCTCCGGGGTTTTGACGGTCAGCACGTCGCCTGATTTTGCCGCCAAATGGCTCGTCCATCGGCTCGGTCGGTTTGCCGAGGCCCATCCCGACATCGATCTGCGAGTATCCGCAACGATGCATCACGTCGACTTCGCGCGTGAGGAAGTTGACCTTGCGGTTCGACACGGTGATGGCAATTGGGCCGGGCTCGGCGTCGTCCGCCTTTGCTCCGAGCAGCTTTTTCCTGTTTGCGCGCCTAAGCTTGTTTCGGGGCGCAACCGCGTAACCGGAGCGTCGGATTTGTTGAAATTTCCCCTGCTGCATCTCGATGACTGGAAGACCTGGTCGAGATGGTTTGAGGCCGCCGGCGTCACCGATCCCGTTGCTCACGGTCCGGTTATCAACCGTGCGAGCATGCTGATAGATGCCGCCGTCGACGGCCAGGGCGTTGCGCTCGCTCGCACTGCGCTTGCGGCTTGGGATCTCATCAACGGTCGTCTTGTAAGGCCAATCGATGTTTCTTTAAGAATGTCCAAGACGTACTGGATCGTCTGCCCGAAGGCGACCTTTGCGCTTCCCAAAATCACGATATTCCGCGAGTGGCTGCTGGCGGAGGCTGCCGACGACATGCGCCGCCTGAAAATGCTCCATTCATAGGTGATGAAAAATGGCCAATCGCCACTTGCGCACCGAAGCCGGTTTCCCGAGCCTGGCGCGCGTCCTTGCCGGCTGGCCGGTTTTGGTGGAAAGTCGAGCAAACACCGACGGAGGGCTGACCGATGGAAATCGTGCCCCTGGGTCCGCGCTTTGCCGCCGAGCTTACCGGCGTGACGCTTGCCGAGATCGCGGCGGACGACGGCGCGTATAAGGAGACGCGCGCGGCGTTCGAGGCGCATTCGGTCCTTGTCCTTCGCGGCCAGGACGTGACCGACGAGGCGCAGCTCGCCTTCTCGCGCCGCTTTGGGCCGCTTGAAGTGACCAAGGTCGGCTCGCAGGGCGTGGGCACCAACCTCGTGATCCTCTCTACGATCGACGAGAACGGCAAGGTCGTGCCGGCCGATCACCGGCTTGCGCTGCGCAACAAGGCGAACCAGCTCTGGCATACCGACAGCACGTTCAAGCGCGTGCCGGCGCTGGCCTCGGTCTTATCCGCGCGCATCATCCCGGCGCGCGGCGGCGAGACCGAATACGTCTCGACCCGCATCGCCTGGGAGCGGCTCGACCCCGCGCTGCGTCGGCGGCTCGAGCATTCCTTCGCCTGGCACGACTACGCCCATTCGCGCGGCAAGATCGCGCCCGACCTCGCGAGCGCCGAGGAGCGCGCGGCGCTGCCGCCGCAATGCTGGCGCATGGCGTGGATGAACCCGGCGAACGGCCGCACCGCGCTCTACATCGCCTCGCACGCCTATGCGATCGAGGGGATGGAGCAGGCGGAGGCGCAAAAGCTCCTCGCCGAGCTGATCGACGCCGCGACCGCGCCGGGGCGGAGCTACGTGCACGCCTGGCGCAACGGCGACGTCGTCATGTGGGATAACCGCGCGACCATGCATCGCGGCCGCCCCTGGCCCGCGCACGAAGCGCGGCGCATGGTGCGCACGACGATCTCCGCGACCGCAGTGGACGGGCTAGAGGCCATGCGCCCGCCGCCGCGGCAGGCGGCGGAATAAGGAATTGTAGAGTCGTAGCCCGGATTGAGCGCAGCGAAATCCGGGGTGGGCCCGGTATTATGGCGCAAAGACAGGAAGATTCTAGGCCCGATTCGGCCCTTTTGCACCTATTTTCCGGGGCATGCGAAAGAGCATCGCCCACGTTCGCGCCAGCCGAGCCGTCGCCAGCCTCACAGCGGCCTGGCACGCCGTCCTAAGCGTGCCGGGGCATGACGAAGCGGCCGAACGCATTGAACGCGCCTTAGAGGCCGCTGTGAGGCTGCGGGATAGCCTCAAGTGAAATTCAAGCCCGCTGTCTATGCCCTGATTCGGCTCCATGCCGAGACGGGCGCCAAAATCAGAGAGAACCACAAGCAGGCGAAGCGCCTCGCCGCCGACATGAAGGCGGTCGAAACCGTCATCCGCATCCTCGAACCGGGGTACAACACGCGCCACATGGGCCACCGTAGGCGGCTCAAGCCGAATTCATGGTTCAAGAGGGGCGAATACTATCGCGGCGCGCTTGACGTTCTCAGGAAGGCTGAGGGGGCGTTAACGCCACGCGAGATCGCCAACCGGATGCTGGCCGCCAAGGGCGTTACCGGCGCCACGCTCATGCAAGTCAGGCTGCTTACCGCGGCCATCAAGACATCGCTCTCGAAGCATATGGGCAAGACGGTGGAGCGTGTCGGAAGGAATTCCGATGCGATGGAGGATTCGCGGCTAGTTTTCTTCCGCGATGGGCTTCACGGCTTTCCCCACAGCTTCTCCGGCAGCAGATGCCGCGAGCGATGGCGCAGCAGCCCCAACGGCTTTGCCGATGATTCCCCCAGGAGTACGCCCAAGGGCGGCGGTCGTTCTTGCGCGATGATATGACTGCTGAATATCAGCCGCAGCCTTCCGTGCGATGGTGGGGCCATCCAAGTCGTCTGGATCAGGCATACCTTACCTCTTATGCTTGCGGCATTGCGGCGAGGGAGCGGCCGATGTCGCGTCGATCAGTTGCCCTGGTGATAGGCATCTATTTTCTTGTGGCTGTCTCATACGGTCTTTTCAATCAGTTGAGAGAACCGCATGCAGTTGTCGCTGCCGTTGTTGGTTCAGCAGTCGGAACCGGCCTCTTTGTGCTCGTCCTCTCAGGTATCATCCCGATCATCATTTGGGCTTTCTTAAGATTTCGTTCACCAAACGCCGTGGGGCCGCTGGCAGTGTGGGGAGTGCTGGGAGCCATCGTGATTTGGTTCAATTGGGTGGGCAGTGAATTTGGTCGGCAGGAGAAGATTGAAACCGCAACAGTCGGTATTGTGGCAGGCGGCAAGGACCGCGACGATTTTGTCCGGGGCACCAGAAATTCATGTGTTTTGAATCAGCGGGAGAATCAGATCAACCGCCAAGGCGGCGTGACTAGCGCCCAGATCGACGCATAATGTTCATGTTTGGCCGAAGCGGTGGCGAAGGTGGTAAGCGTTGACGATCTCAAACACGTTGCGGCGACTGGCAAACCGTCCACCGATATGCAGGCAAGAATAGATCAAATTGCAATGATTTGCGGCCGAACGGCGCTAGGCAGATAATCGGGTTGATAAAGTGGGAACGGCCCACGGTGCCAGCCGGGGCCGCTAAAATGGGTTCTGCGACAAAGGCCATTCGTCTGGATCACTCTAGACGAGATGGCGACGCATGCGCAAGCCGCAGCCCGAAGCGCTCATTGCAATTCGCCTCGGTATAAAACTCCTTTTGGTAGGCGTACGCCGCGTATTTCGGCCCATTGTGAAATCTGCACCGCCAGATCAATCGCATCCTCAACAGTTATCCGAAATGCCACCTTGGTTGCGTGTGGCGATTGAAACTCAAGGGGATGTGTCCCTTCCTGAGGCTTTGTTGTTGCGAGAATGTGCAGAGTCCCTCCGGTCGAAACCGTCGGATTGTAAATCTGAGGAAGCTCATTGATTGCTCCCTCAACGAGCGTGAGCGGTGCTCGTTTCTGAGCCATAAGACCCTCCATCGTACGAATGAAAAACATATCATCGTTGGGCCTTAGGTCGTCTCCCGAATATGCCGCTGCCAATACCCGCTGAAATCGACGCTCGGCTTGCTGGCTAGGGCGAGCGTCGCAACGCGGTTCACTTGCTCGCCATTTGAGGAACGGCGGCGATCTTCACGCCATGCGGGCTCTTGTGCGTAGCGGAGAAGATAGGCGCCGGCTATGTGGTGGTGGTGGCCAATCTCGCCGCGTCGCAAGCAGCTGAAATACTCTTCTGCCCAATTCGTGCACGCGCCGTCCAGACTGTAAGCCTCTTCGTGGTTGATCCGCTTCATCTCAAACTTGCTGTGCAGGTCGTTCCAGTTCGGAGAGTCATCGGCGTTGACGGTTGTTCCCTTGGCGATGCGAGCGCGGATGAATGAGAGCGCGGCGCCCTCGGTACGGAACACGGCCGGCACCGTGTTGCCGCCACGCTCGCGGATGACCACGACGGCCTTGCGTTTGCCCGACTGGTTGGCCGCAAGACGACGATCAATGCGACGCTCCCGAAGGTTCGCGGGCTTCACATAGCCGCCGAAATATCCGGTATCGACTTCCGCGACCTTGCCCTCGCCGCCGATCGTGCGACCGCGCAACTCTGCATCCGGGCTACGCTTCTACGCTTCCCGCCACCGCCCGAACCGCACCTCGGCGCGGCGGACGAACTCGTTGAGCACGATCGCCATGGCGGCGAGCAGCGAGATCAGGCCGAGCAGCTTGGTCGGATCGAAGTTCTGGGTAAACAGGGTGGTGAAATAGCCGATGCCGGCGGTGGATACGTACAGCTCCGCCAACAGCACACCGAGCAGCACGCCGGTCATGCCGAGCCGCATGCCGGCGAAGAAGCTCGGGATCATGTGGGGAAAGATCACCCAGCGGAAGATCTGCCAGCGGTTCGCGCCCATCGAGCGCGCACTCACCATGAGGATCGGCTTGATGTTCTGCACGCCGGCCACGATGGTGACGATGATCGGAAAGATGCCGTGGCTCACGCCGAACGCGATCTTGGAGGCAGGCCCGATGCCGAAATAGAGGATGAAGAGGGGAAGGATCGTGACCTGCGGCGTGCCGTACAAGAGAAAAATGATCGGCATGAAGGTGCGGTGCGAGAAGCGCGACAGGCCGACCGCGAGCCCGACCGCGAGGCCGATGACGACCGACAGCGCAAAGGCGACCGCCAGCTCCCAGAACGTGATCTGCAGCGCGGCCGGCACGCCGCGCGTCTGGAACACGGTTTGGATCGCGCCGATCACCCGCGACGGCGGGCTCAGGAACATCGGGTCCACCCAATAGCGCGCCGCGATTTCCCACAAGCCGAACAGCGCGGCGATCGCGCCGAGGCGCGCGATCCCGGGACGCCGGCGCAAGGCGCGCATCAGGCGGCGGCCGGGCGGCTCGGCGCGCCGCGCCGCGCCGGACATGCGTGCGACCGTGCCGGGCGCGTCCAACATCATCGCCGCCCCTTTGCTTCCAGCATCGTGACGATGACATTCAAGGACGCGGCGATCGCAACCGCGAACGCGATGTAGGCGAACATGCGCGCCGTTTCCATCGCCTCGGCGAGGTGCACGATCCGGTGGCCGAGGCCCGCCAGCGAGGCGATCGTCTCGCTGCCGAGGATCGACAGGAGCGCAACGGTGAATCCCATGCGCAGCCCGGTGAGAATCACCGGCAGCGCGGCCGGCAGCAGCACCCAGCGGAACAACTGGAAATCGGACGCGCCCATGGAGCGCGCCGCCACGACGTAGATGCGATCCACGTAGCCGAAGCCGGCGATCGTGTTGAGCACGATCGGGAAGAAGCTGATGGTCGTCCCGAGCGCGATCTTGGACGCCGGGCCGAGGCCGAAGAACAGGACGTACAACGGGAGAAACAGGATGATCGGGATCGAATAGACGCCGGCGAGCAGCGGCTC
>WNGA01012567.1_pt1 | contig 10927 bp, 12 predicted proteins | sample 5400061 | NCBI WGS metagenome assembly WNGA01 (sample SAMN13153366, study PRJNA577476) | soil metagenome | isolation source: 100 cm soil or saprolite under grassland replicate 2 | place: USA:California | collected 2016-06-15
CACGCCAAAGGAAAAGTTGTCATCACGATTGGAACATAATAACAAAACCTGACAAATACTAGAGAATAGATCAAGTGAGGAAGGACATTCCCATGAAAGAAAAGTTGAAAGTTAATATGGACGGTAAAATCTGTCTCGTGACGGGAGGGACCAACGGCATTGGCAAAGCAACAGCTCAGGCGCTGGCCCAGATGGGCGCGACAGTAGTCATTGTGGGCCGCGACCCAGCCAAGTGTGCGGCGGTAGTGGACGAGATCAAGCAAATCAGCGATAATGATGCAGTGGATGCTCTTATCGCTGATCTATCGATCATGGCGGAGGTCCGGCAGGTAGCAGATCAGTTCAAAGCAAAGTACCAAAAACTACATGTGTTGGTCAATAACGCTGGCGCGGCATTTTGGAAGCGAGAGGTCACATCCGAAGGGTTTGAGAAAACCTTTGCACTCAACCACCTGAACTATTTCCTGCTGACCAATTTACTTCTGGATACGCTGAAGGCAAGTGCCCCGGCCCGTATTGTCAACGTGTCCTCCGACGCGCATAAGGGAGCACACCTCGATTTCGACGATTTGCAATCCGAGAAAGTTAGTTTGGCCTACGGTCGTTCGAAGCTTGCTAATGTCCTGTTTAGCTATGAACTGGCGCGACGACTGTCAGGTACGAGTGTGACTGCCAACGTTCTGCATCCCGGTTGGGTACGAACTGGATTCGCCAGCAACCTGGGTGCGGTTCCGTCCGCCGCACTTGGCTTTTTCATGCGCTTTGTGGGATTAACGCCTGAGCAAGGCGCACAAACCTCTGTTTACCTCGCCACCTCACCCGACGTGGAAAATGTAACTGGGAAATACTGGGAAAAGAGCAAAGCGGTGCCATCGGGTCACACCTCCTATGACGAGACCACCTGGGCGCGGCTGTGGGAAGTCAGCGACAAGATGGTCGCGGCAAGTGTGGCAGCACGCTAAGGCCGACACCGCTTGAAGTAAAGGTAGCACAGGGGCACACACTCCTTGTCGCACTCATAGGTATATGAAGGTTGGTGACGCTGCCGCGCGACGAGTGCCACACCGTTTTGACCGTAAACCCCAAAAATCATATTTTGTTTACTTACACGCAATCCAAAATCACCAGTGCGTTTTATCTTTTGGCGATTGTACCCTGACGACACGTATTCCCCAAAAGTTATCCCTATATACGTGCAATGAGAGGATAATCACCAATTATTTTCACCAACTGCGTTCAATAAGAGTTCTTGCGATGATTGTTCTATTCGAGCGGGCGGGGCAAGCCGCCCCTACGCGTCAGATCATATGCTTCGTAGGGGTTGCGGACTGCCCGACCTGCATTAACAGTCCAATCAGTCTGAAATACGATGTAAGTCACCTTACGCAGATGAATATCTGTGGAGAGGACAGGACAATTTCTCGATGATGCGCATCAGTCGCGCGACATAGCCATACAGGTTGGCGAGCCGACCTGAGCCATGCTGCTCTGGGCTTTGTCCATAATCGGGCAGACTTTCAGCACCTATATCACGGTGCGTACTCCGGGCGTCCGTTGGGCCGATAGACTTGGAGCGTTTTGCCCTTCGGTAGCCTACAGCGTGTTAATGTTCCCTGACTTCAGGGATCGTTGTTCACGCCCGGCGGACCGGCAAGCACTCTGGGGACATACTCCAGCAGCTGAATCCTGCCGTCGAAGGTTCGGCTGGAAACCATATCGAGGGCAACATCGGGATAACCATCATAGATCCGGTCGGTGCCGGTGCTCCCGGTGATCACGGGGAAGACGACCACCCGGAAACGGTCCACAAGACCTGCCTTGAGAAGCGACCGACACAAGCTGACGCTGCCTAGGGTGGTCAACGGGCTGTTGCCTTCCTGCTTCATCTTTCGCACAGCCTCGACCGCATCTTCGCTGATGAGCTGGGTATTAGCCCACGGCAACGGGGACTGCAGCGTCGAGGAGAAGACCACCTTAGATGCGTTGGTGAGCTCGGTCATGCTATCTTCTTCTTCACTTCGCAGATCCGATTCCGACGTACCAGATTGAGAGGTGAATCCGTACATCAGACGGTATGTGTTCGCTCCCATCAAGATTGTGTAGCTGCGTTCGGGCAGCTCACCGAGCCAGCTGAGATATTCGGGACCTTCCAGCCCCCACCAACCGGGCCACCCTTTCGCACCCCCGTAACCATCTAGCGAGGTGACGAAGTCCACTAACAGTTCCTGCATGAGAATTCATCCTTTCACGACCTCAACCCCTGTCCGCCAGGTTGAATGAGATCATTCTAACTATCGTATTCGATTGGAGTAGCTATGTCTTGTATAAATTCAATCAGTTGGCAGGTTGCGGACGGAAAGTTGATCGACCAGTGCGTCTTCACTATAGACGCGTCGCCATAAATGCAAATAACCTGTGGGGCTGCTGCCCGACTCCATTACGCCCCAAGAGCCAGCAAAGAGATCATAGGTCCGCCGACCGAACAGGAATGCGTCTGCACGTTGGTAGAACTCCTCGACGAACTTCCTGCCCTCGCTGTCGGTCAGGGCCCACGCCCACCCGCCTCGTTCGAATCCGCCGCTGCGGTTCTCATTCCGCGAGCCATTTCCCTGCACCACCCCATCGAGGGTCATCTGCGTGTTGGTTACCAGTTTCATGGTTCTTCCTTTTCTCATATCTAAGCAGGTCCGCAAAAGTTTTTTGACAAGACATCGCTGAGCCAGAAGTCCGGGGGCGCACACACCAGCAGCTTTCAGGCCTCGCGATTGGACCAAGCCGAGTGATACGCCAGGGACTGCTTCACCTGGCATCTGGTGTGTCAAATTATTTATGCGCACTTGCTTAGGGAGCTTGCACCAATCTCCTGCAGAAGCGACACGATTTCATAGAATCAACAGCACAGTATCGAACACGAGACCAGTGCTGGTGAGGCGCTGCTCTTCTCTATGACACACGGTCTAATATGTCGCGCATCGGCGTCATGGACCTGGGCGCGGCAACGCCCCTGCCGTCGGGCGCTGGCAATGGCTGGTCTGCCACATCTCCCATCATCTTCGTTATTTCCTCGTCGCTGTAGCCGAGTTCGGTCAGTAGCTGGCGCGGCGTCACGCCGATCTGCCCACGCGCGATTGCCGCCTGGAGACCTGTGGCGCCTTCCGTGCGCGCGTGGACACGATCGCGCGGAGCTTTGCGGCGCAGGGGCTGGATGTGACCGTGCTCGAAGAGATCAAAGACGGTATCGTGGTCCAGATCGAGATCACGACCAGCCACGAGCCGATCGCCGAGAGCATCGAGGAGATCCGCCGCGACCGGCGAGAGACCGGCGGCCGGCCTTCCTCGACTCGTGGGACACGCGCGGGCGCGTTCCGCAGCTAACAACTTGACGCCAGCAGCGAATACGCGCGGCTAGATACCCGCAAGGGGGTCGGCGCGGCCATTCCTTCCGGGACTGGCCGCGCTTTTTTGTGCCTGATAAGCGAGCACGCACCAGGGCCGGCTGGTGCGTGCTCGCTTTTTCATATCCGGAGACCGGCCAATGCCCGAGCTACTCAACCCAGTCGAAGAGACCAGGGCGCAGCTCATCGACCTGAAGAAGATCCGCGAGGCCCACCGGCAGCACCTGGCGCAGCTCCAGGTGCGCGCGGCGCAGTTTGGGATCGATACGCCACCGCATGTCACCAACGAGATCGAGGACGTGGACCGGCAACTCGCCGAGGTCAATCGCAGGATTGCCCTGCTTGAGGGCGCGCTGCCCGCACAACTGCAGCAGCTCGAGCCGCCGCCGCCCGACAGCCTCTACCCGATCACCGTGGTGCCCGCGACCATCAATGAGCGCCTGCTGGTCATCACGATGGAACTGGTGCGGATGCAGGACGAGATGCGCAAGAACTTCCAGGCGCTGCATATGGCGCAGCAGAAAGACACCGAGAGCCTGTGGCATGCCCTGACCGACGCGCGAGACGCCATCGATGTGGAGCGCGACGAGCGACGCGAGTGGCAGGAGCAAGAGCGGCTGGACCGCGAGGACTGGCAGGATGGAGAGCAGGCTTCGCGGCGCTACCGCCAGCGCATCACCAACCGCTGGCTGTGGGCGATTGGGATTGGGCTGGTACTGTTGTTCGTCCTCGTGGTCATTCTCGCAGCCACCGACGATGTGCGGGATGTGCTGCTCAACCGGACAGGAAAATAACCATGCAATCACTCGGTTCGGTGGAAAGCACCGTTCGGATAGGGCTGAAAGGGCTGCCCTGGCCCGGCATCGTCGCGACGCTGCTGACCGCTGTAGCCTGCCTGGCGCTCATACTGCTGCTGGTGCTGGCTAGCCTGCGCTGTGCCGATGCCTATGAACTGATCACCATGACCAGGTGGCCAGCATGTGTGGCGCCTCCCAGTATAGGGGAAGTCACCACCAATGTGCGCTGTACGGCTCCCTCGTTGCTGTATGACCAATCGTGGTTCAGCCGATAGCAAAGCCATAGCGAGACGCTAGGTAAGCACTGAGCCAACCAATGAAAGTTCCTGTAGACCGAATAGCACCAATACAGCCGGTATGCAGCATCAACACGCCTTCTGTGGAGCGGCGTAGGGGAACCGGCACTCTAGGGGGGAGTCACTGTACGGAACCGTCCGTGCCGTGGCTTCCTCTCTGGCGGTTCGAGGGCGATTTGTCGCACCTCGATGCCTCAGAAACCGATCGTATACAGCGACCTGCACCGCCCTGGTATGTTCCTGTATGCGGGGCGTACCTCGTTCCCGCGCGTATGCGGCAGGTTCCAAGCTGCTGTACGGGCACGCCTTGTTAGGCGTCCTGATGCCGCAAATCAAGCAATCGTCACACCTCGTTTCGACGAGCAATTCAGCCAAGGAGTGATCAATGGCCAAGCGACCACTACATACCGACCGCCACGTTGCGGCCCGTCTCCGGATCGGTATCTACCTGCGCGTCTCCACCGACGACCAGGCCGAGAGCGGCCTGGGCCTGGATGTGCAGCTTCAGCAATGCAAAGCGATGGCGATGGTGAAGGGCGGGGAGATTGTCGGCGTCTATGAGGACGCCGGTATCAGCGGCACCAAGGGTGAGTCGAAGCGGCCCGAGCTGGCCCGCCTCATGGCCGACATTCGGGCCGGTAAGCTGGACATCGTGATTTTCGCAGCCCTCGACCGCTTGGGCCGCAACACGCGCATCATCCTTGACCTGGTGGAGCGGATGACCGACGCTGGTGTGGAGATCGTCAGCTGCCGCGAGAGCCTGGACACGACCACGCCGACCGGTAAATTCGTGCTGACAATGTTTGCGGCCCTGGCGCAGCTGGATCGTGACAACATCGTGAAGCGCACGACCGACGGGCGGGACGCTAGAGGCCGGAAGGACGGCGAGAAGGGCGGCAATGTGCCGCTGGGCTACGTGCGGAAGGACGACGGCATTGTGGTAGATGCCAGTGCTGCGGCCCTGGTGCGGCGCATTTTCATGATGCGGAGCCAGCCGGCCAGCCTGGGCGACATCGCCGCGGTGCTGAACGCTGAAACCGTGCCGACGCCGCGGGGTGGCCGCTACTGGTATCCCTCGACGGTGCGTGAGGTGCTGACGCACGAGGAGGCCTACCGGGGCGGGAAGCGCGGCGAGAGCGAGGCCCGCTGGCCGCAGATCCTCGATAGCGCAATCGGGCGGCTGCAGAAGGATAATCGCCGGCGCCGTGGGCCGAGTAGGAAGAAGCAGGCCGCGTGATGCGCTTCCGCCCGGCGCTGCTCTGGCTGTTCTGGGTCACCGGCATCATTGGGCTGATGCTGATTTTTCGCCACTTCCTCCGTTGGATGACAGCGCTGCCGGCCTCCCGCTCTGAGGGGGCCGGCCGTGCCCGTGCCGACGACAGTAGAACAAAAGTGGTACGGAAGACCTGATGGCGCAGGGCTGCGGTCTACCCCGCAACCCGTTCCCATCCGCGTCGCGCGGCAGAAGAAGCTGTAACGCAGCTCGTTTTTGTTCCAAGAGTGATACCGCCCTGAAAGCTGCCCTTGTTGGCTGGCTCACTACCGTTTGAGCCAGGTAGCGTTTGGGATGGGCGAGCAGACGCCGCTACTTGGACTGGGTTACATCATATGCTGGATGCAGGATCGTGGTTGGGTGCTATAGAGGCTGATAAATAAATCACCGCACTGCTTTGTCTGTTAGGTACGCGTCGGCTGCGCACGCTGGTTATGCCACTCCTGTTGGTCATGATTGTTCTTGGCCATAGCCGGCCACTGTTGCGTAGTTCCAGCCATCAAGATCCGGTGTTGTGATGCCAATGTGCGCGAGTGCGAGTTTCAGTTCAGTTCGGTGCTCGATTCCATGTTGGATCGCGTGGACCAAGAAGAATCGCTTCGGGAAGCGATACGACTTGCCCTTGAAAGGAAGGTCGACCTCCTCGCCGCTGTGGAGATCCTCGGCGATGCGAAGGAGCTCGTCGCTCGTTCTGGTCACGATGTCGATGAGCGTTTCCATCCCCGGCCATCTGCTCGACCTGGACAGTTCACCCTCGTTTTGACGGCCGTGCGTCCGAAGAATGAAGGTCTGCTGCCCACCTGCGATATGCATCAAGAGCTCACGGATCGGCCCCGAGGTTGCTTTGACATGGTTATCGAGCTGCTCATCGCTCAAGGTTCGGCACGCTTCAAAGAGTTCGCGATTTGCCCAGGCGTTGTAGCGAAACAGCTCGACCAGTCCCTCGTCCATATGTGTCCTGCTCCTTTTCGTTGGCATAACGCCCTGCCCATCAGCCGCGCCACCGTCATAGATCGAGACGAAATTCGAACCGAATGCAGCTTTCAAAATCGCATCGGTCGTGCTCGCCATGAAGAGGCGTCGGGTTGAGCCGCCCAGGGCTAGGGATTTATTGCGCTCCCATCGCAGCAATGCTCGCTGCGAAACCGATTGGATTGTCCCACATCATCCCATGACCAGCCTGTGCTACGACCGCTACCTGAATGCCATGCGCTGGCAATATCGTGCTGTCCTCATCCGGCAACGAGTATTCTCCGAACAGATAGGTTCGCGGGATAGCGAGCTGATATAGGATGTCACGCCAACTTGGTTGCACACCTTGGACTAAACTTACCGCACTTCGGTACAGTGCGTGTGGCGCGGCCATTTGCCATATGCCTGCCAGGATCGCCGCAACGCGATCGCCCGTTCTACCATCGATCTGGGCAGTCTGAATCAGCCGGTCATACCCATTTTGGACAAACTGATCCTCGGTAGATCCTGCGATACTCCGGCTAAAGGCTCCGCCTCCAGCGTCAAGATTGGCTTCAGCGAGCACAATACGCGAAACAAGATCTAGCCGTTGTGCTGCCAGGCTGATAGCAACTGAACCACCCATACTCGCGCCAATCAAGGTGCAATTCGCGACATGCAGATGATCGAGCAGAGCTGCGATGCTCTCGGCATGGTCGTCGATCGTATAGCCAAAGGTCGCGGGCCGATCACTAAACCCACAACCGAGCCAGTCCGGAATGATCGCGCGATACGGCGACAGGGTTGGAGCCCGAATAACATGCGGGTAGCTGGCCGTAGCTGCTAATCCCAAGCCGGCAAGGTACACATATGTGGGCTCCGCACCGGGTAGGTGATGATAGCGCAGAAAGGCGTTGGCAGGTGAGAAGAAGAAGGCTTCCATAAGCTGCTCTCCCGTCAGGCTGATTGTGTCGGTGTCAGAGATTGTACCTGAATGCTGCCACGTAGTCCATTTCGCGAGCGAGCACTGATAGGCGGCCCAGCTCTCGTTATCCCGCTGTCATCAATCGTTTTACCAGTCCCAGATGCCGTTTGTATGCTACACTTGGCATCCATAACTTCTTGAGATGATCGGAGGATAGCACATGAACGCAGCCAGCCAGTGGCGGCACACCCTTGCCCAGCAACTCGCCCCTATCTACGCCGCTAATCCGCACGTCGCTGCCGTGCTTCTCGGCGGATCGACCGCACGCGGCCACGCCGATCGCTATTCCGATATCGAGCTCGGCGTGTTTTGGCATCAGCCTCCTACCGATGCCGATCGGCAGACCGCAGCCACCGCTATCGAGGGTGATCTGGTCAGGCTGTATCCCTACGATCCTACCGAAGAGGTCTGGTGCGATGATTATATGCTGGGCCGGGCGCATCCCGACCAACCCAAGAGCGGTATTTTGGTTGAGGTGGTCCACTATACGACCGATTTTCTCAATCGCACCTTCGATGCAGTCCTCCGGGACTACAATCCAGATGCGCTGAAACAAAACCTGATCGCCGGCGTCGTCGATGGGGTGCCGTTGCATAATGCCGAGCTCGTCCAGCGCTGGAAAGCCCGTGCTGCCATCTATCCCGATGGCCTCGCCCTCGCTGTCGTGAAGCGGTACGCCATGATTGACCATTTCTGGCGCTGGGAGATGTGGCTTGCGCGCAGCGGCAACTTGATGATGCTGTACCAGTTGTATACGCAAACACAGCAACAACTCCTGCACATGCTGTTGGGTCTCAATCGGTCTATTATTTCGGCTTCAAATGGCTCGATGTCGTTAGCGAACGATTGGCGCAGAAACCAGCGGATCTGGTGTCACGCCTAAGGCAGGTGTATCAGCTTGAGCCAGCGGAAGGGGCACATGAACTGGCCGCGTTGGTGGAAGAGACGTATGATCTGATCGAAACGCAGCTCCCAGAGATTGATATTGCCTGGCTGCGTACGGTCTTTCACTATCGTCGTCCAGTATGGGATCAAGCACCACCAATAGAAAGTGGGTGAGCGGTCATGATGCGATGATTATCGTACCAGATGCAGTGACAATGCGTAATTGACGTTTGTTGGTTGGTCCCTGGCTGAGTCAGCATTGCGTGCCAATGCACTCCGGGCTGGCAGCGGGAGTGTAGCACAAACGTCAATTACGCAGTCTCGACGTTTTCTGGAGACTGCGTAATTGACGTTTGTTGATACTGGCAGCTGCTTTGGGCCTTGTCGTTAGGCTGCTGCGCGTAATGCCATATACTCACGCGGTTTGCGACCGCGTCTACTCTGGGCCACCTCTGGGGCTGTGTTGTTAGTGGCCGCTGCTTTCTGTTGGCAGGCCATCACGACAATTGCACCTTCAATGCTTGTCCTATCCCGTAGGTTGAAATGTGGCGCCTGGCGATGGCGGAAGGCACGGCCCATCCGTTCTGCTCCATTGTTCGTCGCTTCCCAGTGCCGATGACGTAAAAAGTGGCTCAGTCGCTCAAACTGCGTTCTCATCCGCTCCTGTACGTGCCGTAGTGGGGCTATCGCGGCGTACGCCTGCTGCTCGACACTCAAATGCTTCGGTCGGCGCAACAGCAGATGGCGGTGTTCTTGGAGGTCTTCTCGTACTTGGCGTACATCATCCCACTGCTGCCAGGGGGGCGGTGGCAGACCGGGTGTCGGATCGGCTGGTGTGTCCGCATCGGTCGCGCTTGGCCCTGGCTCCACTTGGGGCGGTGGCTGATTATCAGGTGCTGATTGCTTCAGCCATTTACTGATAGTAACCCGATGAAGGCCGACCTCGCGCGCAATCGCACAATACGAGAGCCCTTGTTGAGCCAGCGCATCCACTTGATCGTGCTTAGCTTGGCGGGCGTGCCGCCGCATGGTGCCGGCGTCAGGTAGGCGGCGCGAGTGCCAATCGTGGGCGAGATCGTCGGGCACCTCGGCCGGCGCCTCAAGTGCGAGCCACACCTTGACAGTGTTGCGATGCAGACCGAGTTGACGAGCAATTGCGCGTTGTGACTGGCCTTGCCTTGCGAGCGCGTGGACCTGAGCAATCCCCGCTTGGCGAGTGGCCTGCCGCAACTGCCAGCGCTGGGAGGAGGGATCATCTGGATCATCGGTCGGAGGTGAGGCCCGTAAGCGCCCACCCCAGCGGCGGCCAGGCTTGGGTGGTGGAGATGGCAGCGTTCGGCGGAGCGACTGGATGACCTCCGGCACTGCCCGCGTCACATGCCGCGTTTCATGAAACGGGCATAATTGGTGCGCAGCCTGTGGCCAGATCTTCGCCAGGACGGTTGGGTAGAGTGACGAACCGTCGGTGATGACTTCATCAGGACGCAAGCCGGCCTCAAGCAGTCGCTGGAGAAAATGCTCGACCATCGCAGCATCCACATCACCCTGGAGCAACTGGTAGCCGATGAGCCGATCGCCATCAGGAGCCGCCGGGTCAACTGCGAACAGGATGGCGATCTGGCCTTGATAGACTTCATCGACACACAGGACGCCGGAAAATTCCTGGACGACCCAGGGTTGGTAATCAGTCACGAAGTCAAAGTGCGACCGATAGGCGTGGCACCACTGACGAATACTGGCTTCACTGGGACGGATCCAAAAATCGCGCGCAAGCCGATCGGGGACGCGACGCATCGCCATCCGATCGTTGTAGACTGCGGCAACGGCGGTGGCGACGACACGATTGGTGTAGCTGGCATCGGGACGGAGGAAAGGCGGCTGGGCGCGAAAGTAATGGCGGCAAGGGACACAGAAATGGACGCTGACAGTGATGAGTAATAAGGTGGGATGATCAAGGTCGAGATCAATGGCGACCCGCTCGGCATTAGAGAAGCGCGCGGCGGGCTGCCGGCAGCGGTCACAGGGTATGGTCGGGAGCAGGTGCGCGATCTCGCGCACCTGACAGACCGTCTGATTGATGGTCAAGGAGGAGAAATAGATTCCTTTCTATTGGGTATAGGACATACATTCTACCACGCGGGTGCTGCCCCAGCCAGTCTACAAACGTCAATTACGCAGTCTCCATCAATCTGCCTGCAAATACGTTTGGAAGCAGCTTCCACGCCGCCCTGCAGATCTCGCGTTCGGCACGAGGCAACACAACCGGTAGTGAAGAAAGCTCCAGCGTACTCAGAGCTGTTCGAGCGCCACTGCCAGCCTTTTCACTCCTGGGTGAATAGCCTCTT
>WNGA01021768.1_pt1 | contig 10926 bp, 10 predicted proteins | sample 5400061 | NCBI WGS metagenome assembly WNGA01 (sample SAMN13153366, study PRJNA577476) | soil metagenome | isolation source: 100 cm soil or saprolite under grassland replicate 2 | place: USA:California | collected 2016-06-15
AACTAACTCATTACGGCTACTGAAACTATCGCAAATTGGACAGAGTGTCCAGGGCTTCCTCTCCGTAGGGAAGCCCACCTCCGGCCATTTCCAAGTATTACCAAGCCGTGATGGAGGACAAAGTCTGGAGGTTTCCCTGGTTCCCCCCGACTCTTGGCGATGTGAGCAGCGCAAAGTGCCAAATTCCCGCGGTTTCTCCCCACCAATAACACCATGTGGGATGAACTTCCTCATTTCTTGGAACCGGAAGTATACAGGGAGCATTCTGACTTTCCAGAAGCCGACCTCTTTAGATCCACTACTGGCAATTGCATCCACCCTTGCATCGGAACTTCTCCTCGGGCTCTCTCGCCGAAGTCTCTTGACTCCCCGGTCCAATTCCGATAATCTATTGGCGTCTCGGAGTGTTATAAACCCTTAGAAGCAGAAGTGATAGAAAAAGTAAAGCGGACCATGCGCCTGGGTCAGAATATGTGTCTGGTCTGTGGGGAAATCTTCCAGCCTGCTTCGGGAGATCAGCGGACATGCTCGCCTGGCCAGATGGTCAAGGTCCGAGTTGGGCTCGCTTCACGAGGTCCGTGGGTTTCCAGCAAACCCAGGATCACCGAGAGGACTGATCCATCCTGCGCCAGCTTAGTAGAGCCGGAGTCACTACTAGGAGAGACCCGTCTTGTCCTCGAGGATCCCAAGAGGCTTCTCAAGGAGGTCTACGAGGCCTCAAGTAGAACCGACGAGGAAGGTATGCAGGACCACTACGATCCCTCCCTCCGGATGCCACCCTCCGGATGCCACCGGCTTCGAGGCAGGCTGCGACTTCCGTAGCTGCCCCTGCACCCGAACTGCGAAAGGGCCCACGGATCTTCAGTTGGATCACCGTCCTCTAGTAAGACCTTCAGCCTATTGGTTCAAGATGCAATCAGGGAAGGCATTCGCGAACTTGCGAACGACTCGATTGATGACAGGCTCGGTAACGTGGTTCTCTATGTGAGTCAGCTGTGCCGAGTCGCGATGTACGCGGTGACTCGCTTCGGGTCATTTACGGTAAATCGACGACGCTTCGCGCCGACAGTTCCGATTGCGAGCATCGCTCGCCACGAGGGAACCAGCTCCTGCGCCCCCGGCGCAGGTTCCCTCGAACCTTCCTTGCCGACCCCAAACTGCTTCCCCGTTCCGTTCCCTTTCATCTCTATAGGGGGGAACGCGGGAACGAGGAACACACCGAGGCTTCCATCCTGGCCCACGTTTCGAACGGCGCTGCTATGTACCTCATGAATCATGGCTTATCAGCTGGCTCACGCTCCGGTCGGTGGTTTTCATTCGAAGGCTCGAGATACTCCGATTTTTGCTCGGGCAAAAGTTGCCAAGATTTTCTCATTCTCCGTGGGGCGGAACAGTCAGCAGATCACTGAAACTCAAGGCTGTCATGTGCAACACACTCAAATAAGAAGTGTTTAGATGGATGAGCATAGTGAGCTGATGTCATGGGAAGTGATCGCGAACACTTGTTTATTAGCTATGCCGGCGAGAATTGGCCTCTTGCTGAGTGGCTTACGCTGAAGCTGACTGCTGAAGGATATAAGGTCTGGTGTGATCGGTTTAAACTGCTCGGAGGAGAATCATATCCGCGTGACATTGATGATGCGATCAAGAACAAGACATTTCGAGTTCTGGCACTACTCTCAAAAGTATCTCTCAAGAAAGCCAATCCGACCAAGGAGAGAACACTAGCACTCAACATTGCGAGGGCGCGAAGTATAGACTTCTTAATACCGATAAATGTCGATGGTCTTAAGAGTGAGGAACTAGACTGGATGACGAGCGACCTTACTTTTGTTCCTTTTTACAAATCCTGGGCTCACGGCTTAAATCAGATCATTGAAAAGTTAGAACAATGCCGAGCTCCCAAAGCATTAGATAATGGAAGACAAATTGCATCCCGGGTTTTTCTGCTTAGTGACACGGTGGTTGCAAAGAATGAACTGCTTTATTCGAATCTGTTGACATTCATTAGAATACCGGAACAGCTAAGGATCTATAGGTTAGACAGAGTGATGTCCCCTGACGAGTTCTCTGAATTGTCTTGCTGTTGGGCATTTCATTTGTATCGAAGATTGTTTTTGGCCTCGTTCCACTTACCCCCAGACTTACCAAGTAGCTTGAGAATGCATGAAGTCCGAACCCTCCGTTGGAACTCACTTGACAGTGTTGAGGGTACCAAAACAGTGGATATAATATCGACTCTACTTCGAAAAGCGTTAAAGGTAAAGTGCTTCCAATGCGGACTAAGACATTCAGTTAATGGATACCTCTACTTTCCTAAAGGTCTTTTGCGGAACGATCGACTGGAGTTCACCAGTTATGACGGAAAGAGAACATGGATTCGAGTGGCGGGCGAGCGCAGTTCAAAGAAGTTAGGTAAGCCTCTATTAAAGTACAGATATCATCTCGCTCCATCTTTTAACACCCAAATAAGACCTGAGGGGCAATTCCAAGCGATGATCCAAATCCACCTTTACATAGCCGACTTGAGCGGACATCCGATTCCCCCCCGTTCTGCTATGGCGAGACGCAAGAAAGTTTGTAAAGATTGGTGGAATGATGAGTGGCTTAAAAGGAATCTTGCAGTGTGCCAGTTTCTCGCAAAGGACGGGACCTCTATTGTAATTGGTGACACTCAAGCGGAAGAAATCGTTCTTTCTTCGGAATTTGCTACCTACAAAGCACCATTGAGTATCGACGAATCTGCCTTGGGTGTCCATCCCTCCCTACCGCCCCCGCGAGAAGAAGAGCTGTCACCCGAAGACGAGGCCATTGGCGAGCCTCAGTAAGCCATTATGGACGAGCGAGTTCACATTCTTTCGGAGCCGGAACTTGAGTTCGGATACCAAGAGAGATTACATGATCCTCATGACGGCTTAGCACTCTTCGGTCCCAGTGACAGCAAGACGTCTTCACAACCCCGAAGCATTACTTACGGTGTCATAGGGACCGATGCTGGAGTAGAGGCATTCCGTAAATGGGTTGAAGTGATAAACAAACCTGTAATTTCCCAGGAGACCCTTAAGAATCCTCGCCTTTGGCCACCGTTCCCCGGTTTTGAAGCAACATTTCATAGTATACTTCCTATTTCGCCTGCCCGGATACAGGCGCTTGATTATAGTACACTTCTGATCGCAGCAAATAATAGAGATCCTCACAAGCGAGCCGGCGAACTCGTAAAAATGTACCTTAATGGCATTGAGCTGGCTAAGAAGAGAGATGACATCTTCAATCTCTTAGTATGCGTAGTACCTGACTACGTATGGAGGAACTGTCGTCCACTGTCGCGCGTGAGCAATGGAATTGGTCAAAGAATATCAGCGGACGAGCGACGGGCTCGGGCAAGTGGCCAATTGGATTGGATTGAACAGTACAATCCGATCGAGTATTCCATGTCGGTAGATTTTCGACGTCAAATCAAAGCAAGGTCGATGAGATTTGATGCGCCCCTGCAGCTAGTTCGTGAGTCGACCATTAGTCCGCCTGGCTTGTCAACTGCTCGACTAAATTTAAGTCCTATATCTGACCGGGCGTGGAACCTATGTACTGCTATATATTACAAAGGCGGAGGAAAACCATGGCGGTTGGCTACCGCACGAGAGGGAGTTTGCTACATTGGAATGGCCTTTCGTCGCACCAATCCTAACCTTCAAAACGCTACAGCTTGTTGCGCGGCTCAGATGTTTCTCGATTCAGGAGACGGGATTGTATTCCTAGGGGAATATGGACCGTGGTATTCTGAGGAGAAACGAGAATGTCATTTGAGTAGGAAGGCCGCCAAGGACCTTCTAGAAGGCATCCTGAAGACTTACTCCAAACTCGATGGAAGAGAATTGACCGAGGTCTTTCTCCATTACAGATCATCTATTAACGATGAAGAGATCTCTGGATACCGTGATGCCCTGCCGAGAGGTGTTAGACTAGTGGGTATACGAGTTCGGCTCGAACGTCACGGCATACGGCTTTTCAGAGCCGGGACGCGACCCGTGATGCGTGGAACAGTTTGGATTCTAAATGATCGGACTGCATTCCTTTGGGGATCAGGGTTCAAACCTCGGCTGGGCACTTACGACGGGTGGGAAGTGCCGATCCCCTTGCGTATCGATATCCAGTATGGAGACGCTGATATACTTCAGGTAGCAAAAGATATACTCGGCCTCACTAAATTAAATTACAACGCTTGCCGACTTGGAGAATCAGAACCCGTGACAATAGGTTTCTCAGACGCCGTTGGCGAGATTCTTGTATCAAATCCAACCGTTACTGATAGACGTCCCAACTTCAAATACTACATATAGACAAATCGGTAGCATGAGCATCGCGACAATCGACACGGCCCGAAGGAGGTTAGATGATTTCTTGAAGATTCTTAAACGAACGAAGTACTTATACGTTGAGATTTCTATTCCTCTTGAACTTTCAAAAGGTTACTTTGAACCCACCCTGCTATGCTTTTGTTGGATGGACTTCCTTGGGGGTCTCTATACAGGAAATCCCTCGCCAAACTCCAAAGGGCGAATCACCGCATGGCTAAAAAGCCCGTACATGCTCAAGGCGAATACTTCCTATAAGACTCAGGCCAAGAAACTATTTGAAGGTTATCGAAATGGTCTTGTTCATGGCTATGCACCAGAGGTTTTTCACCTATCCTATGGCGATGTACTTGGTCACTTGACGGAAAGTGGTCCAGGTAAGGTGAAGATCGAGATTCCCACCCTTATTGATCATCTCATTGCAAGCGTTGAAGAATTTGGAAAGCAACTCCAAAGCCTTCCTCTTACAAAAAAAGGCAAGCCTCGCCCCGGCTCAATAGAAGCTTTCGAGCAATCATTCAAACAAATCTTCCCCTCGTTGAGTTTTCCCTAACTTCCCAATAGACTCAACCGTAACAATTTTCAAATGCTTAGAGCTTCAATTTCGCAATTGGGAAAATCAAACTGATTTCGACAGTAAGCACCGTGTGCCTGATTCTCTTGGTGTAGGGACCTCCCCCCGCACTATACTATCGCTCAGCACCGTGCGCCCAAATATGCGAACAAAACCGGTCACGTCCTGGTGTGGGCGCTGACCACTTTAGTTCGTCTTTACGGGCGCAACATTTAAATAGTTGCTGCTCATTAGGATCGTATGGCACTCGAAGGAAGATATATATCAGCAAAGCATGACTTGGTAAATAATTCCTCTATTTGTAAAGACAATCGGGAATTATTTGGTCGGTTCTTTGCCTTCCAGGAACAGAAGCTTAAGCGGCAGAACGGCCTTGCTGCACTTGACGACCCTTGCTACAAGACGCTAATTTACTACACTCAGCGCTTCAGGAATGTTAATAGGTGGTTTGGTAATAAGCCATGGAAGGATCTTACAAAAGAAGATATTCAAAGAGTATACGATGATTTGGAGGAAGGTAGAATTAGGAGTCGCAGAGGGGAACGCTTTGGAGATAGGGCAAGCTATTACAATAAAGTTTTCAAGAGCAGACCGTTTCAGATGGTCGGAAAGGCGGATATTGCACGTGAGGTACTTGAATATCACGGGAACGACAGTAGGAAAGAAGTCCGCTTTGTTACTGAGGAGACCTTTAAAAGCATGGTCAGTGTTTTAAGCAATCCAGTACACTTGCTTCTTCTCTGGCTAGCATGGGACATCGGAGAGAACATTAATGCGCTACTTCAACTGACAAAGAAGAACTTCGTGCGGCAGGTTAATCCAGATAGCAGAGAGCCAGAGTATCTTGTCCACCTGCCGAAGGAAAAGCTGAAGAGAACCCGTCAGACCCGTAGTGAGCCTACTCTCTACAGAGAAACCGTTCAATTTGCTGATATTGTGCTTGAGAAACTGAGGGACGATGAGTTGGTATTCCGATTCGGTTATCGTCAGGCACTAAAACTCATGCACCAGATTGTCAAGAAAGTGAACGCCAAATGCATGCCGACCAACGACAGAGTGTCATGGAAGGATTTGAGATCAGGAATGGCGTGTCACCTGCTGCGAGAAGGTTGGACCATAGATGAAGTAAACTTCAGATTAGGTCACAAGCCTAGCTCGAAAGAGATTGACGCATACGTATCCTACCTTGCAATCGATCGGAGGAAGCCTAAAAAGAAATTGTACGATACAAATCTACAGAAGATACAGGTTGAACTGTCTAATGCTAGAGGCCGAGAGCGCCTTCTTTCAGGCCGCCTTCAACGGCAAGGAGACGAGAACAAGGAATTATGGCAGGAGCTCGATCAAACGAGAAAGGACCTGGCCGAGCTGAAAAGAAGAGTTGAACGAGTGTTTTCCCGGTAGTAGTGCTTGAGGTGTATTTTGGAATAAATCAGTTGAAGGCTTTTGTTATAAGCGTCATTGGATAAATTATGACAAAATACCAGAACGCAGAAGTTATTAAATGGATTGTTGAGCGTATATCCGAAATTGAAGCACGGATTATAAAACTACTAGAACGACGTACAACGGAGAGGCCTAAGAAGGACGATGGCAAAATCAGTACATCTATGCACCATTGACGGAAAGAGAGTGGTACCAGAGCCTCGAAGAGGAGCTTCGAGTTGTTCAATACCCCATTCTGAGTAAGTAGACTTTTGTTCTTTAAATAGCTTCTGGCCGCTTGGTCGAGTATCGACGACTGAAGGTCCTTCGACCGGGGCGCCTACGGGGGTTGACTCAATTCAAGCACTTGGGTAGGATGTTCTTCTGGAAGAGCAGGTAACCTGATGTCGCGATCTGATGTCGATGGAGTATTACTCTACCGCGCGGCGGCCCCCAGACGGGATCCTCAATTCCGTGATCCTGGGGCACGGAGCCGGGGCTGCTCGAGGTTCCTTCCAAGGATGAGCTGAGCAAGTGGAAGGAGACAATGACCGCGAAGAAGATTGTGGAGAAGAATGGAGTCTCCATCGCCACGGTGAACAACCATAGGTGCATGGGGCTGCACCAAAATCTGATCCTTTACTGGGGGAATACCAGCTACATAGCATGAAGGCTTATTAAGATGGGCGTGAAAGCAATATTACCTATCGCGTTCTCTTTGCTATTCTTCAATAAGCTCATAGCCTTTGATCTTGAGACTTGGGTTTCTGGACCGGAGTTGCCCAGTCCAGCGCATCAGTCCGAAATTGTAGTCTACAATGATTTCGTCTATATACTTGGAGGCTGTGGCGCGAATGTTCCCATAGAGTCCCCTCGTCCGTTCGATACCGTTTATCGACTAAAGGCTACTGATTGGCTATCGGGATGGGTGAAATGTGAATCGTTGCCGGAGGCAATGGATTCCCCCGGCGCCACAATTGACCAAGGATTCATTTTCGCAACTAACAGAAACGGCGCAAGTGGCAATGTCTACTCTTCCAGGATTCTACTTGACGGAACACTAACTCCCTGGAATGAGGTTGGTATCTCACCTCTTGGGCAAACCGGTGGCAGAGCTATGGTCAAAGCGAACAAGAACTGCTTATACATCTTCGGGGGTTTAATCAAGTATACGTTGTTGGTGGGATAAGCAACGCCCAATTCCTAACGAAAGGGGCTGGAAAGTGCGAAAGTGCTAACTTTTGTCACTGCGAGGGATCTGGGCGAGTCTTTTCAGCACCTGTGAATCCAGATGGCTCAATTAGAAATTGGCGTGAGGAAATTTCAATACCAGAGAAGCGGTGGTTGCATTCGGCCATTCTAGTTAACAATGATATGTATGTTTTTGGGGGAAGCACGAATTGGTCTTGTTGCTACAGTTTAGATCTTGCCCGAACTGTCTTAAAGGGTACCATAGATGCTGAGGGAAGGATTTCGGAGTGGAAGTCGGTAAAAGAAATACCTACTAAATTCGTTAGTGGAGCCGCTGTTGCTTATGTTCCGAACAAGGACTTTGCTATTTATACTGGCGGCGCGGGTTGCAATTCAACTAATCAGGTCCTTATAATTGGTAGTCTGGCAAGTCAAGCAGAAGAGTACCAAGCGCAATCTGATTCCGAGGGAGTTGTTCCGCTCGACCGTTTAGGGAAGTGGAATGAAACTTCTAATAAATGGGAACCGTTAAGACAAGGGGAACTCACTTCTGGTAATGTCCACGTACTAGTGCACGGTTGGGCACCAGGCAGAAAGAAATGGGTTACGGATGAATTGAAAACTAATCCCCTGCCCAAGGCTTGGGAAAACATAGAGTTCTTTGAGCCATTTTCTGACTTAGCTGCTTCTATCTCTGAATTCTACAAAGGGCTTGAAATCTCAAAGGATCATGGTGTTTTGGCTTATAGTTGGATAGATCACTCGGCAACAGAATCAATACTGATGTTTAATCAGGATATGGGATTAGCGACTGAAGCTAATCTATCGCTGGCCTCCACATATGATAGCGGCATTGTTCTTGCAAGCGCTCTTGTCCAAGCGGGTCTTGACTCCAACTTCGTCTCTAATGGCGGAAAAACGCAGTTTCTCGGCCACAGCCACGGAGCGCGAGTTTCAATTCTAGCAGCTATTGAGCTAGAGAATTTGGGAGTTCACATCAATCACGTTACCTTTTTTGATTCTCCAGAGCATGTACCTCTATTTCCTGATAAAGGATTACTATATGATTTTTCCGGCGGGCTTAATAACATTACAAATATCCTACTTACAGATAAGACGCGAGGGTTACTAACTGTCGGATATGGCCCGCATAATACATTTATCGACAATTATTACACAGCATTTGGTTTGCCGTATCCTATTTGGAACGTAGTTAACGTAGACCTTAGCCTTCACGGCGGAAAACTACCCAATCATTCTTCTCATATTTATCCGGTTACATGGTATAAGAGGGCAACGGACTCCGGCGAAGGATTTGGAATACAATGGTCGCCGCTCATGAACAAAGATACATTGGTCATCTTTTCAAACAACTATGTTCAAGCTACAGATAAGCCACTGAGGCTTTTGTCTACCGAGCTGTTATTGCCGCCAAAAGTTCCCAAGAATGAGACCCTCGTCCTTAATAAGGTACTTACACGAGGAACAGTAGAGGACATTCCCAATGGCATATCACTAACGGAATCTAGTTCAGCATATTGGCATGGATCTTTTTCGAAATCGACGTCAGGCACATCAATTAGATTCGACTTTAGGTTTACAGGTCATGGCGATGGGGATCAATTAGGTATTTGGATTGATGATCGTCTTGAGTTTCTTTCTACTGGAGATGTCTCTGAATTGGAAATTCGGACTGCATTTATTGACATTGAAAATCTTGCGCTCGGACCTCATTTATTGACTATTTCGCTACACAGTGTCGGCAGCAAGAATGCCTCGGTTGAGATTAGCAACTTTATGGTGATTTCAACATCTACATTAGATCAGGTTTCTTTTAAGCGTGGGGACTGCAATGTCGACGGTAGCACCGATATTAGTGATTCTGTATATATTTTACTTATACTTTTTGGCGGTTTGCAACAATCTACTTGCACGAAAGCAAGTGATTGCGATGATAGCGGAGCAATTGATGTCACCGATGCTGTTGTTCTTCTCGAGACTCTCTTCTTGAATAAAGGACTCCTTAGACAACCTATCGATTCGTGTGGGTTTGACTTGACAATCGATTCTCTATCTTGCGAGTTGTTTGAGCAGTGTAAATAATGGCTGCTTTCACCGAGAGTTGCGCCTAAAGGCAATTCCAATTAAACATCCGGCTGCGAAGTATAACAAGAAGTCTGCTAGCACGAACAGCGCTGACTGATTAAATGACATGAAGATCCCGAACGGCACGCAGCTAAAACAGCCAAAACCAATACACTTTGACATGCAGTATATTCCGTATAACGGAAAGGCGGCGCAAGCTATCCCGAACAGGAACCAAGACGGAATACTCAAGTGCATTGAACTATAGGATTATGTGTATTATTAAATATTTGCATACGCAGGGAAGTCAACGCGTCAGCCTGTATTCTTTGGCCATATCAGTTCAAATTAGAGAATTAGCGTGCTATGAGAATTAGGTACCGCATTAAAATGTTGGGTCTTCCGCAGAATCTGTGGGTAAAAATCGTGCGTGCGACCCGGGTTTTCCCTGGGCGAAACGACCGCCGCCCCCCTCCAGCTGTGGGGTCGGCAAGGAGAGGGATCTGGGAGAACCTGCGCCGGGGGCGCAGGAGCTGGTTCCCTCGTGGCGAGCGATGCTTGCAATTGGAACTGTCGGCGCGAAGCGCCGTCGATTTACCGTAAATGACCCGAAGCGAGTCACCGCGTACATCGCGACTCGGCACACCCTCAGAGAATAAATGTTTAGCAAGTCAGTTCAAACTATTTCATGATTGCTTTGTTTTTTTGAGAATTATGGGAAATCAGAAGATCAAGAAGGAGTTAGAGCGGATAATTGATAAAATCATGGATGTAGACAGGCGGATTGCTGATATATTGCGAAAGTGGAAACGCGAAGGTCCTAAGATTACAATCCCGCAGTATTGGGTATCCACTTGACTCAGGTTCCTTTCGAGGTAACGCGCAGGTCTCTGTCGACCCCGCAGGGAGGACGAACTGCGGCCTGGAATCCCCGGGAAGACCCCCAGGGAGGGCCACTGAGATGGCGCGGGCCTTTGTGGGAGTTCCACCGGCGGCCGAGCGTGGCAGCGTCACCGGAGGAAGTACCTGAATGAAAGGGATACCCAGTCCCGCAGTAATAGGCTTATTTGCCGCTGTCGGTAATAGCCCTGCAATCATCTTCCGTTATCGTGAGAGCCTCCGTATCGTCGTATCATTAGAAGGAAGGCAACGAAGGACCAACGGCCAAACAGGAGACCTTCTGCTTCCTAAACCGCAGGTCGCCTGTTCGAGCCAGGCCGGGGATACCATTTACTCACCGAAGCTTACGCTGTCACCGCAGTTGGCTTGGTAGCGCCGTAGGGCACTGCAGGGACACAA
>WNGA01012569.1_pt1 | contig 10925 bp, 12 predicted proteins | sample 5400061 | NCBI WGS metagenome assembly WNGA01 (sample SAMN13153366, study PRJNA577476) | soil metagenome | isolation source: 100 cm soil or saprolite under grassland replicate 2 | place: USA:California | collected 2016-06-15
CCTGCCTGTCCCTCTGTACGGGTCTGGGGATGTCAAGATCGGTCCACAGTGGAACGCGCGGCCGTAACGTAGCGTAGTCGATGGCGGGAGTGGATCATGGCCGGGATGGGTCCTCCCCCGAAGGACAACAGCTCGCGTCGTCGACGCAACGCAACCGTCGCGACCACGAAACTGCCCGGCGAAGGCCGCAAAAAGGCAGCTCCGCCCTGGCCGCTGCCCCTTCTGCCCGACCAGAGAGCCGCCGGTGCGCAGCACAAGCTGGAGCTGACCATCTGGCGTCAGCTCTGGAGAACCCCGCAGGCCGTGATGTGGGAGCGGCTGCTGTGGGCGCGCGACGTCGCCGCCTACGCCCGCAACAAGTCCCTGGCCGAGCTGGGCGACCTGGACCGGGAGAAGGAAGCCCGGCTGCTGGGTGACCGGCTCGGCCTGACCCCGATGGCGCTGCTGAGGCTCCGGTGGGAGATCGCCGCCGATGAGGTCGGCGCGAAGCGCGACCAGCGCGCTGCCGCGTCGCCGGCGGCCGCTCTCCCGGCGCACCTGTGGGCGGTGGACCCGAATGCCGCCACGGGCACGAGCGGCTAGCCTCGTTCGCCACCGCCGGTGGCGGGGGCCGCGGGTGCCGGGCGAGTTCCCGACGATGGGGCCGCTGATCGGCTCGTGGATCCAGCAGTCCGTGATCATCCCGGACGGGTTGCGTAAGGGTCACCCGTACCTGCTCACCGGGGAGATGTGGCGGCATCTGCTGTGGACCTTCCGGCTGCGCGACGACGCCGACCCGGACATGGGCAACGGCGCGTACCTGTTCTACGGCGCCCAGCTCAAGCGGGTGCAGAAGTGGGGTAAGGACCCGTTCGGGGCGGCGTGGGCGATTGCGCAGGCGTTCGCGCCGGTGCTGTTCGCCGGGTGGGACGACGACGGCGAGCCGATGGGCCGGCCGGTGCCGACCCCGTGGATCCAGATCATCGCGACGTCCGAGGCGCAGACCGTCAACACGTGGCGGCCGCTGTACACGATGCTGCGCGAGGGTCCCTTGCGCGACATGCCAGGCCTGGACATCGGCGAGACCCGGGTCAAGCTCCCCGCCGGCGACGGCTGGCTGGAGCCGGTGACCCTGAGCATGAAGTCGCGGCTGGGTGCCCCGATCACCGCGGCGACGATCACCGAGCCGCACCTGATGACCGAGACCGACGGCGGCGTCGACACGGTCCGGGCGGTCAAAAGGAACCTGGCCGGCATGGACGGCCGCTGGCTGGAGATGACGAACTCGTGGGACCCGTCCCAGAAGTCCGTCGCCCAGCGCACCGCGGAAGGCGCGAAGACCCGGCCGGGCGTGTACCTGGACCACCGGCCGCCGATGGTGCCGCTGTCCGACGACGAGATCGCCGACGACGAGACCCTGTACCGGCGCATCCGCTACGTGTACGGCGACTCCTGCAGGGTGGCCGGCGGGTGGGTGCGTGAGGAGCGCATCGCCGAGGACGTCCGGGCCGAGGACACCGGCGACGCCGAACGGCGCCGCTACTTCCTCGACGAGATCGTGGTCGGCTCGGCCAGCGCGGTCGACCCGACGGTGTGGGACGCCCTCGCCCGTACCGACGACCCGCTGCGTCCGGGCGACGCGATCGCGCTGGGCTTCGACGGTTCCCGCAAGCGGGACGCGACGACGCTGGTCGCCTGCCGGCTGCGCGACATGCGGCTGTTCCACCTCCGTACCTGGGAGCCGCCCCCGCTGACCGCGGAGGAGCAGCAGCAGCCCGGCCCGGGGGAGGCCGCGGGCGGCTGGCGGGTCCCGAAAGGTGAGGTCGACCAGGCCGTGACGGACGCGTTCGCCGCGTACGACGGGTTCTACCTGTACGGCGACCCGCACCGGTGGCAGGACTACATGGAGTCCTGGTCGGGGAAGTGGCCGAAGAAGATCGTCGAGTTCGACACCCGCTCCGAGAAGCTCATGGATGAGGCGATCGAGCGGGTCCTGACCGGCCTGGCCGACCGGAGCCTCACCCACGACGGCCACGAGACCCTGTCGCGGCACGCGAAGAACGCCGCCCTGGCCAACGGCAAGCTCAAGCCGGTCCGGGAGCCCGGAAAGTCGGAGTACTACCAGCGGGTCGTGAAGAAGAAACCGGGCGAGCTGATCGACGTCTTCGTCGCGGCGATCCTCGCGAGGGCGGCCGCGGCCCGGGCCATCGAGGACGGCGCGCTGAACCTGGAGAAACCGAACCCGCCGGCGACCGCGTCCACACCGCCGGCCGGCGATGACCGCGGGTTCTGGCGGCCGTCGAAGCGACTCGACCTCGGACGGAGAACGACGTGATCACCGTGAGAATCCCGGTCCCGCGCGGCCTCGGCTCGAACCTGCTCGGCCTGGCCGGGCTGGTCGCGTTCGCGCTGGCCCTGGGTGGCCTGACCGGCAACTGGTGGTGGAGCGTCCTCGTGGGCGGCGTGTTCGCGGTCGCATTGGCGTACCTGGCGCAGTACAACGCCGCCGCTCAGTCCGCGCACAGCGACGCGGCCACGCAGGAGCTGCCCCGCATCGGCGCGAGGTCGTTGGCGTGAGGGCCTGGCTTCTGCCGGCCCGGCCGCCGCCCCGGCGGGCGACGGAGGCGACCCCGGAGCAGGTCGTCGCGACGGGCGCGTACGGCGGCGGGTACGGCGGGTACCGGGACCCGGTCGACGGGGACGTCGGGTACCGCCGGCTCGGCGCGGCCGGCCGCGAGGTGCCGCAGTGGACCCAGGCGAAGTCCCGGGCGTACTCGGTGGCGGCGTACCGGTCGAACCCCATGGCAACGGCGATTATCGATACGTATACCGCATTTTGCGTCGGGGACAGCGGCGTGAAGGTGCAGTGCACGAACCCGGCCGTCGCCGAGGTCGCCGACGAGTTCTGGAACGATCCGGCCAACCGGCTGGGCTCGATCCAGGAACTGTCGTTGCGCAGCCAGATGCTGATGGGCGAGAAGCTCTACGAGCTGATGGTCGGCGAGTTCTCCGGGGTCGTGCGGTTCTCACCGATCGACCCGGACAACATCTTCGACGTCAGGGTGCGCGACAACAACCCGTTGTGGATCGATCGGATTCTGCTGCACCCGGACGACGTCGGGCGCCGCGCGGTCCGCATCGACGACCAGACGATGCTGCGCGACGGCGAGGCCATGTTCTGGGCGCCGTGGCGGACGTTGGACACCGACACCCGCGGGGTGCCGTTCCTCCTGCCGGTGCTGGACTACCTCGACTCCTACGACACCGTGCTGAGCAACCTGATCGACCGCACCGCGCTGGCCCGCTACCTGGTGTGGGACGTGACGGTGCAGGGCGACCAGACCGACGTCGACGCGTTCGTCGCGGCCCGGGGCGGTACCCACATCCCGCCGTCCGGGTCGGTCGAGGTTCACAACGAGTCGGTCACCTGGCAGACGCAGACCGCGCAGACCGGCGCGTACGAAGACGCGAAGGCCAACCAGTCCGTGCTTACCACCGTTGCGGCAGGAGCCGGTTTGGCCAAGACCTGGTTGGCCGAGCCGGAGGACGCCAACCGGGCCACGTCGCTGACGATGGCCGAGCCGGTGCGCCGGCGGGTCGCCGGCGTGCAGAAGGTGTGGCTGGAGCAGCAGACCGAGCTGGTCCGCTTCGCCGTCGACCGGGCGGTCGCGGCGCAGCGGCTGAAGCCGATGGTGCAGGCGCAGGACCCGCGCAGCGGCGCGACGACGCAGATCCGCGCCTCCCAGGCGGTGACCGTGACCGGGCCGGAGATCGCGGCCGCCGACAGCCAGATCACCGCCCAGGTGCTGCTGAACCTCAGTACGGGCCTGGAGAAGCTCGTCAAGATCGGCGCGATGACCCCGGCGGCGTCGGCCGCGGCCGCGCGCAAAGCGTGGGAGGACTACATGGGCATCCCGTACCAGTCCGACCTGGGTAAGCCCGACGCGAACGTCGACGACATCGCCACCCACGTAGACGACAAAGCGGACACGGCGAAGGTGCGCCAACTGCACCGGGCGACCGTCTGATCAGGAGGATCAATGCTGTCGAAAGAGGACGCCGCCAAGCGGTTGGGTATGGCCGTCCGCGAGGTCGTCGACGTGAGGCCGGTCGAGGGCGGCACCATCGTGGTCACCCATGACGGGTACTGGACGATCGTCACGGACGCCGGCGAGCTGGTGTTCGGCATGGACGCCATCACCGCGCGGGTGGGGCCAGCCGACCCGGGCGAGTCCGACGAGTCCCCGGCGCGGCCGGTCGATGACGGCTCCGGCGAGTTCGCGCTGATGCCCGCCGGCAGCGGCGTGCCGTCGGGTACGGCGGCTGAGGTCCTCGCGTGGGTCGACGACGACCGGGAGCGCGCCGGCCAGGCCCTGGCCGTGGAGCGCGGCCGCGACAAGCCGCGCGCCAGCCTGACCGGGCCGCTGGAGAAGCTCCTCGCGGCCGCCGGCGAAGACGACGAGCAGACGGCGGGCTGAGCCGTGGCCCTGTTCTCCACCAACTGCCCCGAATGCGGGCAGGCGATCTTCCATGCGTGCGGCGAGAACGTCCCGTCGGCCGTACGCGTAACCGAATCCGTGGACGTTCCGGAGCGCCTCGACGAAGCCAGCAACCCGAAGAAGCCGTACGGGGACGTCACCTACGCCGATGACGGCAAGCAGGCCGACAAGAAGAAGCGCTACCCGCTCGACACCGAGGCCCACATCCGGGCGGCCTGGACCTATATCAACCAGGCCGACAACGCCGCGAAGTACTCGGCGGCGGACCTTAAGGTGATCAAGGGGAAGATTCGGGCGGCGATGAAGCGCATCGGCGCCCACGTCTCCGAGGCGGTCATCGACGGTGAGCGGTCCTTCGACGACATTCGCGAGCTCCTGTCGAGCGCGCTCCGCGACCGGCTGCGGACCGAGGTCGGCGCGGACTACTGCTGGGCGTACGTCGCGGACCTGACCACCGACCAGGTGGTCTACAGCGTCGGCGACGCCGACCTGTACCAGTGCTCGTACGCGGTCGCCGCCGACGGGTCGGTGACCCTGGGCGACCCGGTGAAGGTGGAACGCACCTACGCCCCAGCGACCGACCGGTCCGGTGAAGCCGCGCCGCCGGCCGCCACCGCGGCCGAGGCGACCCCGCCTCCGGCCCCGGCCGCCGCGCCGCGCACCGAGCAGCGCGACCGGATCATCGGGCGGGTCATCGAGGCCAAGGGCACCGACGAGACCGGCGGCCGCGTCTTCGGCGTGCGGATCATCGCCTACGGCGACTCGAAGAACCGGCGCCGCTACCCGGAGAGTGTGCTGCGGTCCGCGACCCCGCTCTACGAGGGCGCGAAGGCGTACGACCATCACCGCACCGACGACGAGCTTCGCTCCTCGACGATCACTGGGTTGGTCGGCTACTACCGCGACGTCGAGGCCACCTCAGACGGCCTGTACGGCGACCTGCACCTGCTACCCAGCGCGACCCATACGGCCGAGGCGCTGGACGCCACCATCGCCGCCCAGGAAGAGGGCCTGCCCCCCCTGGTCGGCATCTCCCACGACGTGTCCGCCTACTACACCCCCATCGTCGACAGCGGCCAGCGACTGCAGGAGGCCACCGCGATCGCGAAGGTCAACTCCGCTGATGTCGTCGCCGACCCCGCCGCCGGCGGGCAGGCGATCCGGATGGTCGCCGGCGGCATCGAAGACCCAAGCCACGCGGGCACCGGTCCCGCCGCCACCAAGGAGGCACACATGGGCGAGACCGCCCCGACGGCGGCCGCGTCCGCCGCCCCGAACTACACCCTGGAGCAGGTTCTCGCCTTGCTGCGTACCGCGTCTCCCGCGCAGCTCGCCGAGGCGACCGGGCTGGCCGGCTCGACGGTGCCCGCCGCCGACGGCGCAACCCCGGTCGTGATGCGTAAGGACTCGTGGAACGGCCAGCGGATGGTCCGCGACAAGGTGACTGACGCGGGTCTGCCGCTGCCGACCGTTGAGGCGATCCACGCGGCGCTCCCGGACCGGATCACCGAGGCCGACGTCGACGCGCACATCGTGGCGATCAAGGCGTCGCTGGGTGTCCTCGAGCGCGCGCGGCTCGCCCCGACGGCCGGCGTGACGGTGACCAAGGAGGCGCTGGACCGCAAGAAGGAGGCGCTGGACGCCTTCTTCGCCGGCGACCACGCCAAGGGCTACCACTCGATCAAGCAGGCGTACGCCGACTTCACGGGCATGCGTCCGGGCCAGAACGCGTTCGACGCCGACTGGAACCGCAAGATTCTGCAGGAGTCCATCGGCGGCGGGTTCGACAGCGCCACCAGGGCGTTCGAGTCGATGGACTCGACCTCATGGAACCTCGTGCTGGGTGACTCGATCACCCGGCGGATGGTCGCCGAGTATGCGCAGCCGAACCTGCAGACCTGGCGGCAGGTCGTCTCCTCGGTCGTGCCCGTGAACGACTTCCGCCAGCAGCGCGTCGACCGGGTCGGCGGGTACGGCACCCTGCCGGCAGTCAACCAGTCAGCCCCGTACCAGCCGCTGACGTCCCCGACGAACGAAGAGGTCACCTACACGATCACCAAGCGGGGTGGCACCGAGGACATCACCCTCGAGATGATCGCCAATGATGATGTGAGGGCGATTCAGCGCATCCCGAAGAAGCTCGGCCTGGCGGCGGCGCAGACGCTGTACCGCTTCGTGTGGGACATCCTGAACCCGGGCGGGTCGAACCCGACCATCTACGACTCCGTGGCCCTCTACCACGCCAGCCACGCCAACACCGCCGCGAGCGCGCTGGCCGGTTCGTCGCTGTCCACGATCCGGCAGAAGATGCGCGCCCAGGCCGCCTACGGCGACTCCGTCGACGTCCTCGGCTACATTCCGCGCACGCTGGTCGTCTGCAACACCATCGAGGAACTCGCGTGGGAACTCGTCACGTCGTCGTCCGCGCTGCCATCCGGCGCCCCGGTCGGTGCGGCCACGAACATCCCCAACATCCACCAGGGCACCCAGCTCATCGTTGTCGACTACTGGTCATCGACCACCGGCTGGATCGTCATCGCGGACACCACGATGTGCCCGACCATCGAGATCGGCTTCTACCAGGGCCGCGAGGACCCGGAGCTGTTCACGCAGGCCGACCCGAACGCCGGCACCGTGTTCAACGCCGATAAGGTCAGTTATAAGATAAGGCACATCTACAGCGGCGCGGTCTTGGATTATCGCGGGTTCCAGCGCGGGAATAGCTAGTCCGCATCTCACAAGTACGGGTATGATGCGGGGTCATGGAGACTCCGCATACCTGTGCAGTTGGCGGCTGCATCGAACCGATCCGGGCCAAGGGGCTCTGCAACCTGCACTACCGGCGCCAACTGCGTACCGGCGACCCGCTGAAGGCAGCGTGGGAGCGTGGCGACCCCATCGCGAACTTCTGGGCCAAGGTCCATCGCCGCGGTGACGACGACTGCTGGCTGTGGGCGGGCTACGTCAACCGCGATGGCTACGGAAAGTTCGTCTACCAGGATGGGCAGTTGGCCTACCGGTTCGCCTACCAGATGCTCGTCGGTCCGATCCCCGATGGCCATGAGGTCGATCACGCCTGCCACAGCGAGGACCCGACCTGCCGAGGCGGCCGGACGTGCCCGCATCGCCGCTGCGTGAACCCTGCGCACCTAAGAGCGGTGTCGGTCCTGACGAATCGCACGCTGAGCCGCACGGGCGAGCGCGCCACGGCCGGCGCGCATCACCGCGACAAGACGCACTGCCCCAAGGGGCACCCGTACGACGAAGCGAACACCTACATCGACAAGCGCGGCTCCCGTAACTGCCGGGCCTGTCGGCGCAAACCATCCTGACCGGCGAGGCTCCGCACGATTGGCCTCGCCGGCCCCACGCGCCCTAGCGCAAGGAGGCACATCGTGCAGTACAAGGAACTCCGCGGCGACCTGCCCTACGTCGTCACCGTGCCCTACATCGCCGCCGCGTCCGGCGCGGCCGGCGGCGCCGGCTTCCTGGTCCCGTTCAACATGCTCCTCACCGCGGCGAAGGTCAGTTGGGGCGCCAGCATCACCGGCACGGCGACGAACTTCTTCACGATCAGCTTCTTCAACCGGGCGGCCGGAGCCGGCACCGTCCAGTGGGGTACCGCGATCGCCTACTCCAGCGGCACGAACGCGACGAAGGCCACCCCGGTCACGGTCACGCTGTCGTCCACCGCAAGCGATCTTCAGTTCGCCGCCGGCGACGCGATCTCCGTCGAGATCACGACCACCGGCACCGGCCTGACCTGCCCCGGCGGCATCGTGCAGCTCACCTGCAGGGCCCGCTAGAAATGCCGGCGATGGCCCGCCCAGTCAATGTGACCGGCAGCGGGATCGTCTACTCCGGCTTCTGCGTGCTGCGCGGCTTCTGGATCAACAACTCGGCCGCGGCGACGATCACGGTGTACGACAACACGGCTGCGTCCGGGACGATCCTCGCCCAGTGGGTGACCAGCGCCGCGAACCAGGACAAGGAGTTCGACTTCCCGGACGGGGTCCGTTGCGACAACGGCATCTACCTGAACGTGTCGGCCGGCACCGTTACGGGCAGCGTCCGGGTCGGCTGACGGAGAGGGAGGCTGGGCGTGACGACCAAACGGGTCGCGAAGTCGGCCAGCGACACGCTCAGCCACACCTTCTACGTCGGGGAGCAGCCGACCGACCCGGGTACCCCGACGTACCTGATCACCGACGCGACCGGGGCCACCGTGGCCTCCGGCAGCGCCACATCGGCCGGGGCCGGTACCGGTACGGTCACGGCCCCGCTGGCCGCCCAGTCGGCGCTGAAGACGCTGACTGTCGCCTGGGCGGGCACGATCGGCGGAGCCACGGTCACCGAGACGGACACCGTGGAGATCTGTGGCGGGTTCCTGTTCGGCCTGGTCGAGGGGCGGGCCTCCGACAGCTCGCTGGCCGATACCAACAAGTACACGACGCAGGACCTCATCGACGCCCGCCAAGCCACCGAAGAGGAATGCGAGTGGATCACCGCCAACGCCTGGACGCTGCGCTACCGCCGGGTCGTGCTCGACGGCACCGGCACCTCGGACCTGGCATTGCCGGACGGTGGCGACATCGAGCAGTCCGGCATCGTGCTCCGCGGGGTACGCACCATCCGGTCCGCGTCGGTGGCACCCCGGATCGGGCAGACGTTCGTCGCGCTCACTGCCGGCCAGCTCGCCGCCCTGGCGGTGACCACGGACGGGCTGTTGCGCCGCACCGACGGCGACGTCTGGCCCGAGGGCCTGCAGAACGTCCTCCTCGAGTACGAGTACGGCAACGACGCGTCGCCGGCGGACCTGAAACGGGCCATGACGCTGCGGTTCCGGTCCCGGCTCAACATCAGCAAGACGAACATCCCGGACCGGGCAACATCGTTCTCCTCGGTCGACGGCGGCACGTACCGGTTGTCGCTGCCCGACGCGTACAGGACCGGCCTGCCCGACGTGGACGGCCCGTACGCCCGGTACTCCCGGCGGGCCCGGGGCGGCACCGGACAGACCGGTAATCAGTCGGTCCCGGCGTCCCGCACGCTGACCTACACCCCGCAACGCAACTCGATCTTCCACCAGCGCAACACGTAGTGAGGGAGGCCCCCGATTGGGTCGGGATGTCGGCCGGGCTGCAGACGGCGTGGGTGTGAGCGTGCTCGCATCGCTCGCCGAATCGCTGCGCGCGCACACCATGTGGCTCATCAAGCGGTGGGATGAGCAGGCCACCGGCTGGGTGCAGGCCAAGACCGGGCTACTGACGCCCGACGCCGCGGACTTCGAACGGCTGCGGGTACGCCCGTACGCCACCTCAGAAGTGGTCGGGAACCTCGTCACGACCGCCGGGTGGACCCGGGCGTCGAACCTGCTCACCAACCAGGGCGCCACCCAGGCCCTCACCGCGACCGCGACCCGCATCGGCGCCGGCAACGGCGGCGGCACGGCGGCAGCGGGCGACACGGACCTGTCGGCGGCGGCCGGCTCGGCGAACCGCTGGTTCCAGGCGGTGTCCGGCGCCGGCACCGTCTCGACGAACACCCTCGCCTTCTCGGCGACGTTCGGAACCGCAGACGGGAATTTCGCCTGGAACGAGTTCGGGATCGACGTGGGGACACCGACGGTGACGTCCGGCAACACAGTCAACGCGCTGCTCTACAACCACAAAACCAGCATCGCCCAGGGCACCAAAGCGTCCGGCCAGACCTGGGCCGTCACCGCCACCTTCACCTACACCTGATCGAGGATTGCGAATGAGCCTCCAGACATGGTCCGAAACGCTGGTCACCGCCCAGGTCGACGGCACGCAGATCCTCAACTCGGTCACCCAGGCGTCCATCATCCCGCCGGCGGCGAAGTTCACGCTGCCCGCGAACTTCTTCGCCATCGGCAAGAAGCTGCGCATCACCGCCTCAGGGCGGGTATCGAACGTGGTCACGACCCCGGGAACGCTGCTGTTTCAGGTGCTGTTCGGCGCCACCGCGGTGTTCAACTCCGGCAACGCGACGATCGCGTTGAACACCGCCGTGAAGACCGACGTCACGTGGGACCTGCTTATCGACATGACCTGCCGGGCGATCGGGGCCACCGCGAACCTGATGAGCACCCTGAAATGGACGTCGGAGTCGGTGGTCGGCGCGGCGTCCGGCACCACCCTGACTGCCTTCATCCCGGCCAGCGCGCCGGCGGTCGGTTCCAACTTCGACTCGACAGTCGCCCAGGTCGTCGACCTGCAGGCCAAGTTCTCGGTGGCGACCGCTACCACTGCCATGACGCTGCACGAATACAGCCTCGAAGCGTTGAACTGATGGTCGGGGGAACGCCTCACTCGCCCTACGTCTATCGGGCGGCCGACTATCTGGATCGGGCGATCACGATCACGCTCCCGTACGACGAGACCACGGGCGAGCTGCAAGACGGGACGATCGAACGCGATCAGGATT
>WNGA01020839.1_pt1 | contig 10924 bp, 10 predicted proteins | sample 5400061 | NCBI WGS metagenome assembly WNGA01 (sample SAMN13153366, study PRJNA577476) | soil metagenome | isolation source: 100 cm soil or saprolite under grassland replicate 2 | place: USA:California | collected 2016-06-15
GGATCTTTTTCTAATCTGCCAAGAAACCGCTTTAGCTTTTTTTTATAAAGGCTTACTTTTTTTCTGAACGAATAAAGATTAACAGGCAGCATGAAACTAAAAGTATTTACGATTTTTGGATTTACCACGTTGGACACGCATCCTACGAGGTTTGCGAATTACGATTTTTGTGAATCATCAATAGTATGAGTAGCAAAGAGCGAAAATAGTTTTTTAAATGATTCGAGCTCTAAAAAGATGAATGGAATTCTTCCACAAGAGACGTATGTACTGGAACTAAAGATGAGTTGCAGTACTTATGCCCGGTACATGCACAGCATCCTGCGGATAAAAAATAATAAAAAAAATTTACCAAACATTTATCTTCAAATCATAAATCATAAATCGTACTTCGTAAATCATAATTCATACTTAATGTGGGAGCCATACAAAAAAGGATTTAAAGCGTACCTGCAACTGGAGAAATCCCTAAGTGATAATTCGGTTGAGGCATACCTGCGGGATGTAGATAAACTTACTGAATATTTGCAGGCAGCCGGCAATATGAAAGCGCCGGCGGAACTGGATTTGAATGATCTTCAGCATTTCATAAAATGGATTGGTCAACTTGGTATGACGGCTGCATCACAGGCCAGAATTATTTCAGGGATACGAGGATTTTATAAGTATTGTTTGATAGAAAATATTGTAACGGTTGATCCATCTACTTTACTTGAAGCGCCTAAACTAAAACGGATTTTACCCGACGTGTTGAGCTTTGAAGAAATAGAGAAAATAATTGCACAAATTGATTTAAGTAAACCAGATGGTGGCCGAAATAAGGCAATACTTGAAACGATGTACAGTTGCGGGTTACGTGTAAGTGAAGTAGTGAATTTAAAAATCAGTTGTTTGTATCTCGATGTCGGTTTTATACGGGTGATTGGTAAAGGTGATAAAGAACGGCTGGTGCCAATTGGCAGCGATGCAATTAAATACATAAAAATTTATAGAGACAATATTCGTGTGCACCAGCCTATGCAAAATGGCTTCGGTGATATTTTGTTTTTAAACAAACATGGCAAATCACTTAGCCGCGTAATGATCTTTTATATTATGAAGGACCTTGCAAAGAAAGCAGGCCTTACAAAAAATATTTCGCCACATACTTTTCGCCATTCATTTGCTACGCATCTTGTAGAAGGTGGTGCAGACCTGCGTGCCGTACAGGAAATGCTCGGGCATGAAAGCATTACTACCACTGAAATCTACACCCATCTTGACAGGGATTATTTACGCGCAACATTGCACCAGTTTCACCCAGCGTTTAAGAAATAGGTTCTTCAAAACCCTAGTTTCCGCAGACAAAGAGTCTTAAAGAATTTGGTAAAACGATTATTCATTATCTTCCCAATAAGGTTTCCTGCTAAAATGAAAAATTGAAACAATTCTTACCATTTTCTTTTGTTCATCAATTTCATAATGCAATGCATAGGGGAAGATTTTGCAAGATGCAGTTCTAATGTTGTTAAATTTTACTGAGGCAAAAAAGGGATTGAACTTGATTGAGGCAGTGACTTCTTTTATGTCTGTAGTTAAACGCTTGCCTAAGCCTTTTTGTTATTTGTTATACTATTTCCTCGCTTCTTTTAGATCAAGAAGTGCACCCTGAGAAAAGATTATTTTATATCCTTTCATTTTAATCTTCTTCGGCAGTCTTAAAAAAGTCTTCCTCAGATAATACAGAAGATGGATCTGATTTCATTTCTTCCAATCTTTTCAAAGATTCCTTTTTTTGCCATTCAGCGATGGATCCTTCTACAATTTCAATTGCATCAACTTGTTTCAAATCTTCAATTATTGATGATGCGTATTCTTTCTTTATTTTGATATGATAAATTGTTTCTTCCATGAATTCTTTTTTTTCAAATTTAAGTAATTGCGCAAAAATAATTTCAGTATTAGAATATTCTGGTGCTTAAATTAACAAAATACAACTACGGAACAAAAAGTTCCGCAGACCAATTCTTTAATGATTACTCTTTTACTGTATCTTTTTTACCTTTTAATATAGCAGCACCTTCTACCAATTGCACAAATTCTTTTCTGTATCCATCTTCATCATTTCCCATGGCATTTTTTGCTAACTGCTTTACTAAATTAAAATCGCCATTGCCTTTGTATTGTGAATTACGCAGCAGCATACCGAATTCAGCAACAGCAGCGGCAAAACGAAAGTTGGTTGAGGTTTCTGCTAATTCAACAGGTGTATCAATTAATGGAAATTGTATCATTTTAATCGTATCACCATTTTGTTCTTTTGTATCATCAATCAATTCGAGTGGTGTTTTGGGGAAAGTCAGATTATTTGGTCTTTTATAACGCAGCTTCACATTCAATAATTCATTTGTATAGACGTTGGTCAGTTTTACTTTTTTTATCTTCTGATATTTTAATGCATCAACACCGTCAAGTGATTCATCATTTACTCCTTTTGGGATTATTTCATATAATGCAGTAACTGTATGACCACTTCCTAATTCGCCTGCATCCTTTTTATCATTATTGAAATCTTCTTTTGCAAGCATTCTGTTCTCGTAACCAATCAAGCGATATGCTTTTACTTTATCAGGATTAAATTCTATTTGCAACTTCACATCTTTTGCAATGGTAAAGAGTGTGCCACCAAATTCTTTTATCAATACTTTTTTTGCTTCACTTATTCCATCAATATAAGCATGATTGCCGTTCCCTTTATCAGCAAGTTTTTGCATTTTGCTGTCCTGGTAGTTACCTGTGCCGTATCCAAGTATTGTTAAGTATACATTGCTCTTTCTTTCTTCTTCAATAAGATTTTCCAATGCATCATCACTGCTGAAGCCGACATTAAAATCGCCATCGGTGCACAATATCACACGATTGTTGCCATCCTTTACAAAATTTTCCTTTGCAATTTTATAAACAAGTTGAATGCCTGCGCCGCCTGCTGTGGAACCACCTGCCTCCAGTTTATCGATTGCATTCTTTATTTTCATTTTTTCATCACCACTTGTTGAAGGCAGCACCAGTCCTGCGTTTCCTGCATATACAACCAATGCTACTTTGTCCTGCGGGCGTAGCTGGTCAACCAATAATTTCAATGAAGATTGTACCAATGGTAACTTATCAGGTTCATCCATGCTGCCGCTTACATCAATAAGGAAAACAAGATTAGATGCAGGCAAATTATCCACTGGAATTTTTTTTCCTTGCAAACCAATCAGCACAAGTTCATGTTTTGCATTCCATGGACAGAATGATAATTCCATGTTTACGCTAAAGGGATTATTATTTTTTGGCTGAGGATATTGATAAGAAAAATAATTAATCAGCTCTTCAATACGGATGGCACCGGGTGGCGGCAATTGCCCGTCATTAATAAAGCGGCGCATATTGCTGTAAGAAGCAGCATCCACATCAATTGAAAATGTAGAGAGCGGGTTATCGTTTACTCTTAAAAAAGGATTTTCGGTTATCTTATCATAACCTTCTGTGTTGAAGTTGTTGTTGTAGCGCCATGAATCATCAATATCTTCTACTTTATCTTCATCATTTTGCGCTTCATACTGTGTTGATTTATTATTACGGCTAATACTTCTGCTTCCTCTTATATATATTCCTGCAGCACTTCCTTGTATTGATTGCGCTATCAGTGAAGAAACACTCGCAGTTAATTCTTTTTTCTTTTGAATTGAATAGCCTGTAACAACAACTTCATCTAAATGTTCAACTTTAGGTTTTAGCAGTATATTGATGTTACTATTCAATTTTACTTTTATTTCTGTTGTTTCATAACCGATATAATTAATAATTAGCACAGCATCTTCATCCGATACTGTAATTGTAAATTCGCCATTTGCATTTGTTGTTGTCCCAATTTTCGTTCCTTTAATTGAAATGCTTGCTCCTACAATAGGTTGACCTTTTTCATCAGTAACTTTTCCGGTAATTGTTCTTTCTGTGTTATAAGTAAAGGCAAAGCAAACCAGACTGAGCGACAAGCACAATGATAATAAGTATTTCATAAAAAGAGTTTTATTGAATAGAAATTAAATCAAACATCTACCAGTAGATTTGTTAAGAAGATGCAGTAATCAACAGTATTGCATATACCTTTGAAAAAAAATTTGTCTTAATTTGTAAAGAAGTTTTTGAGTCCTATGTTCTGAGTTTTGTGTTTATCGTTATTCACATTAACCATCATGGAAAAATGTTGAATAGCGACAAGAATGTCCAAGAGTGCGACGCAACAGAAGTCTTATAGTAGTAATGAAGATCAGTTCATAAAAATCATTCTAATCAATTTAAATCATATTAATCACTTAATAAATCATTTTAATCACTGATCCCGATAAAGCACATAGAAAAAGCGCCTTCAACAGATGAGGAATTATTGCTGGTATTTAAAGAAACCGGCAGCCAGGATGTACTTGCAAAACTGTATCTGCGCTACACTGATCTTGTGTATGGTACTTGTCTGAAATATTTGAAGGATGCGGAAACGGCGAAAGATGCGGTAATGAATATTTACCAGGAATTATTGCAAAAGTTGACGCAACATGAGATTGAGAATTTTAAAAGCTGGTTGTATGTGGTGACAAAAAATCATTGCCTTATGCAGTTGCGCAAAGGAAAGAAAATGATTACAATAGAATTTCAGCCTGCCATTATGCAATCGGAAGACTTTGAGCATCTGGATACCGTACTTAGCCGTGAGCAGGATTTTAAAAAACTGGAGCAATGTTTGGAACGTTTACCTGCAGAACAAAAACAAGCCATTCAATTGTTTTACCTTGAAAATAAATGTTATAATGAAATTGCAGAGCAAACTGGGATGGAATGGAATAAAGTAAGAAGCCTTATTCAAAATGGAAGACGAAATCTTAAAATTTGTATGGAGAAAAATGGCTAAGGAAAAAGCACATATTAATTATTCACTGGAAGATATTGAACGATATCTTACCGGCGGCATGTCTGCAAAAGAAATGCATGAAATGGAAAGGGCTGCGCTGCAGGATCCTTTTCTTGCTGATGCAATTGAAGGATATAGCAGTGCTTCATTTGAACAGAGCCATAAACATTTAAATGAAATTACTGCTGCTCTGCAAAATGAAAATGAGGCTGCGAAAGTTGTGCCGTTGCCAACAAAAAGTTTTTATTGGTGGAGAGTGGCTGCAATAATTATACTCGTTGTTGGCATTGGCGCTGTGAGTTGGTATATCATTGATTTAGATAATAAAACAGAACTAAATAATGTTGCAGTGGTACAGGAAAAGAAAAGTGGAAACACGGATACTGTTACAAAAGAATTAATGAATGATACAAATAATACTTCACTGATTGCACAAAATAAATCAACGCCATCTTTACAGGCAAAAAGAAAGAAAAACCTTCATAAAGAAAAACAGGAAAAGGTTGCTGCTTTTTCTCTAACTGATACTCAACAGGCGGCATCAAAAGCTTTGAAAAATAACGCGGATTCTATTATTGTAACGAATAAAAATAATGCATCACAATCTGCTGCGTTATCTGCACCTCCTCGTTACGATACACAAAAGCTTGAAGGAAAAGCAAGCAGAGTCATTGTGCAGGATAAAGGGTATCTCTTTTCAAACAACAATGCTTTAAATAATTTCAGAGGTCGTGTTATTGATAACAATAATCAACCTGTTCCAAATGCCATTGTTAGTTTAAGTAACCGTTATGCAGCTTATACCGATGCAAATGGTTATTTTAAAATAGAAGCACCGGATAGTTTGTTGACTGCAAATATATCTTCGATCGGTTATATACCACGTGACACATTATTAAAAAGCAACTACGCTAATAACATTGTAATTATACCCGATAAAAATTCTCTTTCTGAAGTTGCAGTAACAGGCTTTTCAACAAAAAAGAAAGCATTGAAAAGAAATGAAAGTGCTGATAGTGCTTATCCTTCTGGCGGGTGGGAATCGTTCCAGGAATATGTTTATAAGAAATTAGGAAAGCCTTTAGATACTTTAAATAATGATGAAGTGGATGACGATGTTCAAATAGAATTTTTGATAGACGAAAATGGTGTTCCTTATAATTTCACTGTATTAAAATCATTGAATGATGAAACCGCTTCCAGGGCAATAGAGATTATTAAAGAGGGACCACGATGGATAACTATGCACAAAAACAAAAAAGGCAAGGTTACTATTCAGTTCTGATATAAGATTTTTAATAAAACATCTGCTTCTTATTCAGCAATAGCAAAAACCCAGTTACTTTTTTCCTTCAAAAACACAATTTTTTATTGCAGATAAAAAATAAATTATTATTTTTTCGCACTTTTTAAAATTAATTATTCTGCACCACCAAAACACTGCTTATGCGAAAACAAACAATGATTGTTGCATGTTTAACTATTTCTATTATTGCAATTGTAATTGCCTGCAATCAGCCATCATCCACTTCTGATTCATCAACCAGTTCAAATACTGATTCATGTCGACTTCAATGAAGTATGGTGGTTATGAAAGCCAGGTAAAATGGGGTGAACATCTTGTTAATATTTGTGCGTGTAATGATTGTCATACACCTAAAAAAATGGGACCAAGCGGACCTGAAAATGATAGCTCTATGCTGCTTTCAGGTCATCCTGCACAAATGCCTGCTCCTCCTGTTGACCGTAAAACACTGGAAGCTAAAGGCGTTGCAACAACTCAAACATTAACTGCCTGGACAGGGCCATGGGGCATTTCTTATGCAGCCAATCTTACTCCCGATTCCACGGGCATTGGTAGCTGGAAAGAAGAGCAGTTTATGAAGGCAATCCGTGAGGGCAAGTTTAAAGGGCTGGACAGTACAAGGCCACTATTACCGCCAATGCCATGGCCAAGTTATCGCAACTTTAATGATGACGAATTAAAAGCAATATTTGCTTATTTAAAGTCAACAAAGCCCGTACATAATATTGTTCCGAATGCAGCACCACCTGTAACGGCTATGAAGAAGTAAAAATTATTTGCTTTATCAATTTTGAAAGAGAGGTTTAAAACGCCTCTCTTTTTGTTTACTATAGCCAACACGGATTGTGAAAGTTATGATGCGCATTATAAATATTAACAGGAATTCTTTCAATGGCGTTTGTAATTTTATCGGAAGAGTATTTTATGAGATTGTTTTTTTTCATACTGCTGAATATTGCATCTGTTTATAAAGCTTTTACACAACAAATAAACAAAGCAAAAATTGAAGATATAACTGCATACATTCAAAAAGCAGATCATCCTTTGATTGTCAATTTCTGGGCTACATGGTGTAAACCCTGCATAGAAGAGATGCCATTATTGCAACAAACTATGCAGCAAAATAAATCTGCAAAACTTGAACTGGTAATGGTAAGTCTTGATTTTCCTGAAGCTTATCCGGACACTATTCTTGATTTTATTCAAAAGAAAAATATCAGCGCTACTTTTTTCTGGCTTGATGAAACAGACGCCGATCATTTTTGCCCTGCCATAGATAAGCAATGGCAGGGTTCTATTCCCGCTACGCTTATTATTAACAGGAAGAACAGCTACAGAAAATTTTTTGAAAAAAAGATTGGCACTAAAGAATTAAATATCGCAGTAAAAACAATGCTGCAATAATTATAAAATCAACGGAGTATTTCATACTCTCTTGATGGTGCATCCAACAGAACGTGATTCTTTCACCGTAACTTCTTTACCGGCAAGTGTTTCATCAATTGCTTCTTAGTTATAACCATGTTCTTTTGCAAAAGCTTGCATATCTTCAAAAGAATCTCCTGCATCGCGATTTGCTTCATTGGAGTTAAGAAGTATTACACCAATATCATGCTTCAACGCATATTCACATATTTCTTTGGTACGTGGTTGGTTTCGCATAACATAAGGGCAAGTATTACAACTAAACATAACAAGAAGACCATTAGCCTTCATCGTTTCTTTCAATGTAACTTCTTTACCTGAAATATCTTTTAATCTGATATCAGTTTTGGGTAAAGAACTTCCGATTTCAAGACCGGAGTTTGTAACAGGTGTAAAGGCAAATAATGCCATGGCCGTAATAGCCGCATATAATACCTTCTTCATGGTTAAATGTTTTTGTAAAGTTCTGAAGAAAATCCATTATTGATTAGCCACTCTTTTTTAAATTATGCCGCTGATACTGTTAAAATTCGGTGAGATCTTTTTTATTTTGATCCCGACTGCAGTTTTTCATAGCATCATCTGTTGCGTCGCACTCTTCAAGGTTCTGCTTTGTATGCAACTGTCTCCGCAACATACTTTAGGTTTAACGATAGCGTTTTTTTGCCATCATGTCATAATTTTGCTGTTTGGTATTTTCTTTGTTAAGCTGATACAAGTTATACTGTACAAGCATCCGCCTGAGGCGGAAGAGGAGCAGCTTATTGAACAAAAGCTAGTATCGGCCTAAGTCGGAGAAGTCAAAAAAATAATCATTATAAACATCCTCATAGTTCCCCTTAGGGACGGAGGGGCAAATTATAACCACTATGCAAAAAGGACAGATTAGAGTTCAAACGGAAAATATTTTTCCTATCATTAAAAAGTTCCTTTACAGTGAACATGAGATTTTTCTGCGCGAATTAGTGAGCAATGCCGTTGACGCTTCACAAAAATTAAAAACGCTTTCATCAATTGGTGAAGCAAAAGGTGAGATTGGTGAGATGCGCATTGATATAGTGCTCGATGCAAAAGAAAAGACATTGAGCATTATTGATAAGGGCGTTGGTATGACTGCCGGTGAAGTGGATAAATATATTAACCAGGTTGCATTTAGCAGTGCGGAGGAATTTTTGCACAAGTATAAAGATGCAAATATTATTGGCCACTTTGGTTTAGGATTTTACAGTGCCTTTATGGTAAGTGATAAAGTGGAGATTTATGCGAAGAGTTATAAAGATGAAAATGGAGTGTACTGGAGTTGCAACGGTAGTCCCGAATTTGAATTATATGAAATTGATAAAAGTGATCGCGGAACAAAAGTTATTTTACATCTCAATGAAGACAGCAAAGAATTTTTAGAGGCCGATCGCATTCGCGGCATTCTTGAAAAATTTTGCCGCTTTCTTCCTGTCCCGATTTATTTTGAGGACAAACAAATTAACAATACTAATCCTGTCTGGACAAAAAAGCCTTCTGAACTTACTGCACTTGACTACCAAAATTTCTATAAGGAGTTGTATCCATACGGCGAACTGCCTTTGTTCTGGATTCATTTAAATGTTGATTATCCTTTTCACTTAACAGGCGTATTATATTTCCCCAGGATCAAGCAGAGCTACGAAATTCAAAAAGATAAAATACAATTATACAGCAACCAGGTATTTGTTACAGATGAAGTAAAAGATATTGTTCCTGAATTTTTGATGTTGCTCCATGGTGTAATTGACAGTCCTGATATTCCTTTGAATGTAAGCAGAAGTTATTTGCAGGGTGATCCTAATGTGCGAAAAATAAATGCGCACATTACAAAGAAAGTTGCGGATAAGCTTGATGAAATTTTCAGAAACAACAGGCAGGAGTTTGAAGAAAAATGGGAAAGCCTTGGTCTGTTTGTAAAGTATGGAATGATGACCGATGATAAATTTCTTGACAAGGCAAATAAGTTTTTGATAATGCAGAATGCTGCAGATAATAAGTTTCAAACATTTGAAGAATATAAAACAGATACTGAAGCATTACAAAAAAATAAAGATGGAAAGCATGTAATTCTTTATACAACTGATCCTGTACAGCAGGATGCATACATTCAGGCATGCACTGCGAAAGGATATAAAGTAGTGAAGATGGAAACATTGATTGATGCGGCTTTCATCAATCAAATGGAAATAAAATGGGAGAATATTCATTTCACAAGAGTGGATGCAGATATTGCCGACAATATTATTGACAAGCAGGAGCACACCGAAAGTGTATTGAACAAAGATGAAGAAGCAAAGCTGAAAGAATTATTCGGCTTTCAAATTCCCGAACTGCATGTAACTGTAGAGGTAAAAGGTTTGAACCCGGAAGTACCGCCTGTTATTGCTACAAGACCAGAGTTTATGAGGCGTATGAAAGATATGTCGGCAATGGGCGGTGGCATGACTTCCTTTTACGCACAAATGCCTGATGAAGTAACGTTAACGGTGAATGGTAATCATCCCATCTATCAAACATTGTTGAAAGAAAACAATAAGGAGAAACAGGAAAAGCAGGTAAGAACGTTGGCTGATCTTGCATTGCTGTCACAAGGATTGCTGAAAGGAAATGATCTCACAAGCTTTATCAACAGGAGTGTTGAGCTAATGCAGGGAGAGAAAAAAAGTAATATTATATTGGAAGTGTAGCCTATTATTAAAGAGAGTTATTAACTGTTACATAATTTTGAAACCTCGTTTTTTAGCGGGGTTTTTTATTTTGTACTTAGCTTAGAAATTCTATTGAGCTTTGCTTGCGTCGCACACTTCAAGGCTTGTAACTCAATTCAGCAGGTTACGGATGAAATATTAATATCGTTGCTTCATTATTGTTTAGTAATTATTCCCACATCTTACAATTTCTTTTGCAGAATTTACTTTTGCCGTAAAACAGTTTTGCATTTTTCCATTATTTCAATTTATTCTTTATAGCAGCTACTCACTCGTACTAAATTCTGCCATTTTTAAAAAGTCTCCAACAGAAACCAATTAGGGAAACGATTATTACTGAAATAGGTTTGGGTATTCAAAAAATAAATTATGAAAACGGATTTATTTTATTACGAAAACACACGGCAGTCAAATCCTAAAAACTCAATGGTAACGGTAAATAGCGTAGCCAACGATTTTCTCCAAAACTTATTTAAAATTATCGAAGACAATCTCGATGATTCTTTATTAACCGTAAGTTTTTTAGCTGTAAAC
>WNGA01012578.1_pt1 | contig 10923 bp, 11 predicted proteins | sample 5400061 | NCBI WGS metagenome assembly WNGA01 (sample SAMN13153366, study PRJNA577476) | soil metagenome | isolation source: 100 cm soil or saprolite under grassland replicate 2 | place: USA:California | collected 2016-06-15
CAACAGTTGGGCACGGTCGAGATCAATTACACTTTTTATCGCACGCCCAGCGCCAAAACGATCGCCGGTTGGGATGCGGCGACTCCAGCGGCATTCACCTTTGTGCTGAAGGCGCCGCAACGCATTACGCACTTCGCGCGCCTGCGAAACATTGATGAACCGCTGCGATACTTCTGTGATATAGTTCGCAAGCTTAACGCCAAACTGGGTTCTGTACTATTCCAGTTACCCCCCAATTTCACGAAAGACGTCGAACGACTGGGGGGGCTCCTTACACAATTTCCGTCGGATGTCCGCGCAGCATGTGAGTTCCGTCACGCATCCTGGTGGTCAGATGACGTCTACGAGCTGCTGCGCAGCACGAACACGGCATTGTGCATAGCAGATACAGAGGAAGGGACGACGCCGGCCGTCGCGACGGCCAACTTCGGGTATGTGCGGCTCCGCGATGAGGGGTACTCCCCCGAGGCGCTGCAGGAATGGAAGCAAAAAGTCCAGGACCTGGGTCAGTCCTGGACTGATGCCTACATCTTCTTCAAACACGAAGAGAAAGGCATAGGCCCAAAGCTGGCGGCCGAGTTCCAGATGCTGTTCGGTTAGCGCTTGCCGGCGACTTTGCGCCGCTTGGCCGGTTTCTCCTTCTCGTCCGCCTTCTCCGCCCCCAGGCTCTGCTTGAGCGCCTGCATCAGGTCGAGCACCCTCGTCTTCGGCGCCTCTTCCGGCTCCTCGGTGATCTGCTTGCCTTTGACCTTGCCCTCGATCTGCTCCATCATGCGGTCGCGCACGTTGTCCTTGTATTTCGCCGGCTGGAATTCCTCCGTCGACCCTTGCTCGATGATTTTGATGGCGAGGTCCAACTCCGGCTTCTTCACCTCACTCTTGGGGATCGGCACCTCGGCGATCTTGCGGATTTCGTCGGCGTAGCGGAGCTGTTCCATCGCCAGGCCACCTTCCAGCGGGCGCACCATGATCAGGTACTGCTTGCCGCGCGCTGCGTACTGCCCGATCGCGACGCGGTTGGTCTTCTTGAGCGCCTCCGCGAGCAGCTTGTACGACCGCTCGCCGCCCTTGTCGGGGCCGAGGAAGTACGTGCGGTCGAGAAAGATGCGGTCGACCTGCTCGGCGGGCAGGAATTCCACGATGTCGATCGCGCCGGTGGCGCGTTCTTCGAGCGCCTTCAACTCGTCCGGCGTGAAGGTGACGTACTGTCCCTTCTGGAATTCGTAGCCTTTGATCATGTCGACGCGTTCGACTTTTTCGCCGTCTTTCGAGCAGACGTACTGCTGCTTGAGGCGGGCCCCGTCCGTCTTATGGAGCCAGTTGAACGAGATCGCGGCCTTCGACTCGCCGGCAGCGTACAGCTGCACGGGCACGGACACGAGGCCAAACGAGACCGTGGCGGAACCGATGGAATGGGCGGCCATAACGGGGTATGATACGCGCTGATGCCTACTCGTCGGAAGACCCGCCCGGAAGAGGGCGATGCGCTCAGCACTTATCGCGCAAAGCGCGCCTTCGACCAGACCCCCGAGCCCGGGGGGCTGGTCCCAAAGCCGGGGCCAAAAGAAGGCGGCCTGCTCATCGTTCACATGCATGACGCCACCCGTCTCCATTGGGACTTGCGACTCGAAATGGATGGCGTGCTCAAGTCGTGGGCCGTTCCAAAGGGACCCTCAGCCAGCCCCGCCGACAAACGCCTCGCCGTCAAGGTCGAAGACCACCCGCTCGAGTACGGCGATTTCGAGGGCACCATCCCGGAAGGGAACTACGGCGCCGGAACCGTCATCGTCTGGGATCGGGGGCTCTGGGTTCCGCTCGAGGACGTGCGAGAAGGATTCGAAAAAGGAAAGCTCCTCTTCGAGCTGAAAGGCTACAAGCTTCACGGCCGCTGGACGCTGATCAAACTCAAGAAGACCGAGAAGGAATGGCTGCTGATCAAGGAGCGTGACGAGTATGTCTCGACGGAGCCGTACTCGAACGAGTCGGTGCTCTCGGGGCTGACCAACGACGAGCTGCAAAACGCGAAACAGCGCGCCGAGCCGATCAAGAAAGAGTTGGAGAAGCTCGGCGCTCCGAAGCGGGCGTTGCGTATGGAAGACACCGAGCTGATGCTGGCGGAGACTCGTGAGGAGCCGTTCACGAAGGATGGTTGGCTGTTCGAGGTGAAGCTCGACGGCTACCGGATGCGCGCCGCGTGCCAGGACGGCGAACCAGTGCTGTATTCGCGCAAGGGGCTCGACTACACGGAGTCCTTTCCGGAGGTCGCGCGTGCGGTGAAGGCGCTTCCGTTCGAGGGCGTGATCCTGGACGGCGAGCTGGTGGTGCTCAACGAGTCCGGTCATCCGAGTTTCAACAAGCTCCAGACGCGAGCGAAGCTGGGTGCGCGCGAAGCCAGGCGCGCCGCCATCGAATCCCCGGCAACACTCTATGTATTCGATCTGCTCGCGTTCGCGGGCTATGACTTGCGTAAACTCCCCCTCGTCAGACGCAAAGAGATTCTCCACAAGATCCTGCCGCAGACCGGCCCGTTGCGGTACTCCGAGCACTTCGAGAAGAACGGTGAGGCGTTGTACGAACAGGTCGTGAAGCTGGGCCTCGAAGGCATCATGGCGAAGAAGGCCGATAGCCCCTATCGCAACGGCCGCTCGGGAGATTGGCTCAAGATTCGCGCCGATCGGATCGACGACTTCGTGGTGGTCGGCTTCACAAGACCCAAGGGCGCGCGCGGCGGCTTCGGGTCGCTGCATGTCGGCGCCCAGAAGGACGGCAAGCTGATCTATTGCGGTCGAGCGGGATCCGGCTTCAGCGGTGACCAGTTGGACGAGATCAGCGCGACGCTCCAGGGACTCGTCCGTGCGACGCCGCCCTGCGAGCCGCCGGAGCACGGCGCATTGCCCAAAGGCCCCGATCACATTTGGGTCGAGCCGAAGCTCGTGTGCGATGTGCGATATAAGGAGATCACGCGCGATGGACTCCTCCGGCAATCGGTTTTTGTCCGGTTTCGCGACGATAAAAAGCCGGAGGATGTTGTGATGCCGGGGCTGGGGGCTCGGGGTTCGGGATTGGGGGAGGAGCCAGAACAAAAACGCCCCAGTCCCGAACCCCAAGCCCCCAGGCCCCAGGTCACGTTCTCCAACCTCGACAAGATCTTCTGGCCCGAGGAGAAGTACACGAAGGGCGACCTGATCGAGTACTACAGATCGATTTCGCCCTGGTTGTTGCCGTATCTCAAAGACCGTCCCGTGGTACTCACGCGCTATCCGGACGGTATCAACGGGAAGTCTTTCTATCAGAAAGACGCACCGGGCTTCGCGCCCGACTGGATCCAGACGATTCCGATCTGGAGCGAAGACACGCAGCGCGACATTCAATACTTCGTGTGTGGCGACGTCGAGACGCTGGTCTACCTCGTGAACCTCGGCACGATTCCGCTGCACATGTGGATGAGCCGCATCGACGATCTCACCAAGCCCGACTGGTGTCTGATCGATCTCGATCCCAAAGACGCACCGTTCGAGCACGTCATCACGCTCGCCAAGACGATGCGCACGCTGTGCGAGCAAGTCGAAATGCCAGCATACATCAAGACAACGGGAAAGTCCGGGCTGCACATCATGCTGCCGCTGGGCAAGCAGCTGACGTACGCACAGTGCCTGCAGCTCGCGATGTTGTTCGCGCGCCTCGTGACCGATCAACACCCCGACATCGCGACGACGGCGCGCACGATCAGCAAGCGGGAAGGCAAGGTCTACGTGGACGCCTTCCAGAACCGCGCCGGCCAGCTGATGGTCGCGCCCTACAGCGTGCGACCCTCTCGTGGCGCGCCGGTCTCGATGCCCATAGACTGGGACGAGGTGAACGGCAAGCTGCACAACAGCAACTTCACGATCACCGACGCGCTGAAGCGCATGAAGAAGCTGGGACACGATCCTGTGTTAGCGGTCCTCGAGACCAAACCCGACTTGGTGCACGTGCTGGAGCGGCTCAATGAGCGCCTTGGGGAAGACTGACGAGGGGTTGCTCGTTCGGCCCCACGATGCCCGCCTGCTGTACGTGCTCGCGCACGGGGCCGGGGCGGGGATGCGGCACCATTTTCTCGCGCAAGCGGCGGACGGCTTCGCGGGGCGCGGCATCGCGACCTACCGTTACGAGTTTCCGTACATGCAGGCCGGGAAGAACCGGCCCGATTCGCCGGGGGTTGCTGAGGCCGCCGTGCGTGCTGCCGTCGTCGTGGCAGCGCATCGGGCGCCGGAATTGCCGCTCATCGCCGGTGGGAAGTCGTTTGGCGGGCGGATGACGTCACAGGCACAAGCGCATGAGCCGCTCCCGGGCGTCCGCGGACTCGTCTTCCTTGGATTTCCGTTGCACGCGCCCGGCCGGCCAGGGACCGCGCGCGCCGAGCATTTAACGTCTGTTGACGTGCCGATGCTATTTCTTCAGGGGACGCGCGACGAATTTGCCCAGCTCGATCTGTTGCAGGAGGTCGTGAAGGGCTTGGGCGATCGGGCGACGCTGCATCTGATCGAAGAGGGCGACCATTCGTTCAAGGTGCCGAAACGAACAGGGAAGACTGAGGGGGACGTGATGAACGAACTGGCGGAAACGGTCCAACAATGGACGGCGCGGGTCTACAAATGACGAACTACTGGTTGGTAAAGTCCGAACCCTCGACCTACGGCTACGACGATCTCGAGCGCGAACAAACGGCGGTGTGGGACGGCGTCAAGAACCCCGTGGCGCTGAGGAACCTCAGGTCGATGCACCCGGGCGACCAGGTGCTCGTGTACCACACGGGGGACCAGAAAGCGGTGGTCGGGTGGGCAACCGTCGTGTCGGCGCCCTATCCGGACCCCAAGAAGGGTGACGAGAAGCTCGTCGTCATCGATCTCAAGGCGCATCGCCGCCTGCCGCGCCCGGTGACGCTGGCGCAGATCAAGGCGGACAAGACGTTTGCGGACCTGCCGATTGTACGACAGGGGCGCCTGTCAGTCAGTCCTGTGACGGCGCCCCAGTGGAAAAGAGTCTTGCAGCTCAGTGGTGTGGACGACTAGCGCTTTTTCTTTTTGAGTTTGCGGTTCTCGGCCCGCGCCGAGGCAATGCCGGCCGCGACTCCTGCGACGATCGCTGCACGGCCTGCGGCCTTCAGCACCTGTCCGGTCCGCCGCAACGCCGCTTTGATACGCCGCTGCCGCTGGTCTGTCTTGGCGCGTTTTTGCGCTTCCTTCAGCAACCGGTCTGCCTCGCGTGCAGCAGTCTGTGCCCACTTCCTGGCTGTCCTGGCTGCTTTGACTGCAGCCTGCTTGAAGCGCTCGGTGCGTGAAGCCATGACTCCTCCTTGAGTGCTGACCGCGATTTGATACCATCGTTCGCCATTTATGCTCCACTCACGCAGTCCGCTGCCGTCCGAGCCGCCAGCGCCGCGTCACCAGCCACGCGCCGCCCGCCAGGACCCCAAGCGGGAGGAGGACGCCGAGCGATTGCACCGCCAGGGACAGGAGCACCACGAAATTCCGCCACGCCTGCCGGAAAGCTCCGCTGATTAGCGAATCCGGCCTTCATGCCGCTCGATCTCCTCGCGCACACGTGCGAGCGTCTGTTCGACGTCGAGGACGTCCTTCAACCTCGAGCCTTCCGATCGGCGCAACTCCCGACAGGCCTTTCATCGAAGCGTTGGGCGGGGATCTTCACTTCGAGGCGGGCGTTCCGGAGCTGCGCCTTGCCGGTCGAGATCTGGGTGCTCGCCACGTAGCCACCGAACCGCGCCGCCAGCTCCCGCACGCGAGCCACGGCGGGTTCGAGTGAATCGACTTCGATTGACACGTCGGCCGTCCGGATGACCATGCTGGAGATGTCAGCCGAGATTAGAGGAAGGGGGTCTGTCGTCCCGGTCACCACGACTTCGCTGAGCGCAACGGCTGATGGGCGCCCGCTCTTGTCGTAGCCAATGCGTGGGCGTGCCGCCGCCGCGATGGAATCTGCAGAGCGGGAGGCCGTTTGCTTCCTTTCCCTGCAGCCTAGGAGAGTGGCGGCGAGGACCAGCACGACAAGCGATCTCACTGGCAGACTCCGGTGGAGGATGCCTCAAGAGACGGGCTTGCTCTGACTCCTTGCACACCGGACGCCCGTAGATTTGTCGATATGGATGGGTTCGCTGTAAAGCTCGAGCGGCTCAAGCGCGAAGCGCAACGGGAATGGAAGCGGAAGTGGCGCAAGAAGGTGCGGCAGGCCGCTCCCGCCAATGCCGCTGAGTGGCGCGCGCTCGGCGGCGCGATCCTGGGCGCCGTGCTGAAGCTCGCCCTGATCATTGCCCTGCCGTTTGCGGTGTTGGTGCGTGGCTCGGTGTTCTTCTACGAGCACGGCGGCACACCGGTGTGGCTGTCGCTCCTCACCGCAGCCATTCTGATGGGCGGCGTGATCACCGTGTATGCCGTCTGGATCGCTCGGAAGTTCATGCGCCGGGGAGTGCGCGGCGGTCGAGCGCTGGTGATGCCGCTGGCAAAATGGGTCGCGCTCCCACTCGTGCTCTTCTACTGCGGCTATTCCCTACTCTATCTCGCGAGCGTGAACGCCAAATCGGCGCCCGTGCGCGCGTACTACCGCTCGGTGCATCCGCTCCTGCGCCTCGCCCTCTCCACCGCCATTCTCGTAGATCGCGATATCCTGATCACCGATACCGGCCGCGTCCCGGAGGATTACGGCAAGATGGGCCTGCCGGCCAACAGTCGCACCCGCCATTACAAGCAAAAGGATGGCTGGATTCATGCGGTCGACCTGCGGACCAGCCGGCGCGGCTTCATCAAGAACCGCGGCATCCAGTTCTACTTCTGGCTGATGGGATTCGATACCCGGCGGCACGTCGGCACCGCCGATCACCTGCACGTGGAGTTGAACTAGGCGAACAGCTTCTGTAGATCGGCGAACGGAATCCCGTACGCCTCCAGCGTCCCGTACGTGCCCTTCTCCTTCCATTCGCGCGCCATCCGGCGCACCAAGCCGAGTGTCGCGCGCATCGGCGCCGAGCCGAACGTCACGCGACGCACGCCGAGCGCGGCCAGCTCCTTGAGCGTCGGGGCGTTGGGTGTGCCGAGGATGTTCACTGGTGCGCGGATCTGCTGCACCACCTGCTCGATCGTGCCGCGGTCGCCGACGAACGGCACGAACACCGAATCCGCACCGGCCTCGCGAAACGCGTTCCCGCGCTGGACCGCCTCAGCCAGGCGCTTGTCGCGGGGGAGCTCCGGGGCTTCGAACGCGTCAGTTCTGGCGTTCAGCACGAGACGCACACCCGCCGCATCAGCGGCGCGGCGAGCGGCTCGCACGCGCTCGACAGCGAGCGAGAACTCGATCAAGTGCTTCTCTTCGATCCGATCTTCGAGATTCATCCCTACCGCGCCGGCGTCGATGACGCGGCGCACCGTCTCGGCGACGGCGTCGGGCGTCTGGCCGTAGCCCGCTTCCATATCTGCGGTAATGGGAACGGAGATCCGTCGCGTAATCCGCTCGACAGCCGCCAGCATCTCGTCGCGACTGATGCGCTCGCCGTCCGGGTACCCGAGACTGAAGGCGATCCCCGCGCTGGTGGTCGCGAGGGCGGGGAAGCCCGCCTCCACGAAGATCCGTGCACTGCCGGCGTCCCACGCATTGGGCAGCACGAGCATCGGCCCCTCGACATGGAGCTGCCGCAGCGCATCTGCCTTGCTGCTGAGTTCTGCCGTGCGAGCCTGGTGCATCGGCGCGTATCTTATCGCATCCCTCAGCGGAGTCAAAGCTTTGCTTCTCGCCCCTAGTTTCCGCTTGGTCCAGCGCGATTGCTGCGCGCTGCCTTCCACTGACGCGGCTCCCACAGCGCGGCCGGCAGCGCGACGTTGGTCTGGATCTCGTCGTACTGCTCCAGGAACTGTTGCTGGCCATCGATGAGAAACTCCACTTCCGCCGACACCCAGCCGCCGCCCATCGCCGAATACTTGTTGAAGCGCGTGTCAGCGGTTTTTGCCGTATCGCGCGGTGCGGGTTCCAGCATTCTGACGAACACCAGACGCTCCTTGTCGACCCAGAACTGCCGCGTATGCTGATCTGCCGCCTTCGCTCCCACGATCCAGACTGCCCGTCCGTCCCAGGTGCCCTCGCTCAGCACCGACAGGTCGAACACGCGTGGGGGCTGCTGCAGCTGCGCGACGACGCGCTCGACCGGTTGGGCATAGACGTCGAACCCCAGCACGAGCAGCGGATGCACGAAGGGCCGTGAGCCAAGCAGCGAGTCGTGCCGGAACGAAAAGACCGAGTCGCTCGCGAACAGCACGCCATTCCCCGAATCCGCCGGCTGGAACTCGATCCGGAGCTTACCGGGCGCCTGCAGCCATTCGCGCCAGGTCGAATGCTCGACCGTGCCGTCGGGGTGATGCTCGGTGTTGCGCTGCAGGAACGTGAGCGTCCGATACCACTTGCCTTCGTACCGCGCATGCATCGCCGTGAGCAGCTCCCGCGGAGTCGTAATCTGAATGACGTACAGCAAGACGGTGAGCGCTTGACTCATCATCACCTCGCCAGGCGGTAGCCTGTTTTGCGAACCGTGAGAATGTGCTTCGGGTTGGCGGGATCGTGCTCCAGTTTGCGGCGCAGCTCGGCCACGTGCGTGTCAACCGTGCGGCTCATGACCTCAGCGCTGTAGCCCCACACCTCGGTCAGCAGCTCCGTGCGTGTGATGCACGCGCCGGCGCGCCGGATCAGCGCGAGCAGCAGGTCGTATTCCTTGGGCGTCAGGGACACGGGCGAGCCGTCGCGCAACACCGTCCGGGAGGGTATGAGCAACTCGATCTCGCCGAACTTCTCGAACACGGGGTCCGGCGGCCCGCCGTTCTTTTTCGGCGCGACGACGCGGCGCAGCAGCGCTTCGATGCGCGCGAGCAGCTCGAGGACACCGAACGGCTTCGTGACGTAGTCATCCGCACCGAGCCGCAGGCCACGCACCTTGTCGGCCTCTTCACCGCGGGCCGTGAGGATCAGCACCGGCATGCCGTGGCCATCCTCGCGCAGCGCGCGCAATACGCGGAAGCCATCCATCCCCGGCAGCATCAAGTCCAGCACCACGAGATCGGGATGGGCGGTCTTCGCCCGCGAGAGACCGCGCGTGCCGTCCTTCGCGACTTCGACCTCGTAGCCCTCGATCTCGAGATTGTTGCGCAAGCCGTACGCGAGATCGGGATTGTCCTCGATCACCAGAATCCGCTTCGGTCCCGTGGCCGCCGCGATCATGCGGGCAACTCGATGACGACGCGGGTGCCGCCGGCGGCGGAGTTGGCGTCGTCGATCCAGGCGCGTCCGTGATGCAGGTCAGCCAGCTCGCGTACCACCGCGAGCCCGATGCCGCTGCCGGCGACCGACGAGCCACGATCGCGCTCCAGCCGCCAGAACCGCTCCCAGACCCGCTCGCGATCGGCGCTCGGGATGCCCGGGCCGCCGTCGTCCACCCACAGGCGCGCGATGCCGTTGTCGCGCGTCGCGCCGACGCGGACCTCCTGCCCCGCGGGGCCGTACTTCACGGCGTTGTCGAGCAGGTTGAGCAGCATCTGGCGCACCGCGCCGGGATCGGCGGGCACGACGAGATCTTCCGGCACCGCGGCGGTGAGCGTCGCGCCACGCGCGGCCGCGAGCGGTGCAAAGCCGTCGAGCACTTCCTGCACCAGCGGCGCCAGCACGGTGGGCTCGGGCGTGATGTGCGTGGTCTGCCGCTCCGAGCGGGAGAAGTGCAGCAGGTTCTCGACCAGGTGCGTCAGCCGGCGCGCCTCCTGGTCGATGATCGCCAGAGAGCGGCGCCGTTCTTCATCGGAGCGCACTCGGCCGAGGGTAAGCGTCTCGGAGAACATGCGAATCTGCGCGAGTGGCGTGCGCAATTCGTGAGACACGCCGGAGATGAAGTCGGTCCGCAACCGCGTGAGCTGCGACTCGCGGCGCAGCTGGAGCAGCGCGGTCCCGATCAACGCTGCCGTCAGCCCCAGCAAGCCGAGGATGAGCGGCAGCCGAGACCTTGGCAGGCCCCCGATGATGAGCTTGTCGGCCATCGATGCGCGCAACGTCGTCTGCGCGTACAGATCGCCCATGTCGGTGCCGACAGTGTCGCTCCCGGTGAAGGGCGACGTGTACTGCACAGCCGAGCTGTAGATCTCGACGCCGAAGCGGTCGGTGATGATGATCGAGCCCATCGAGTCGTACTGCACGCCGCCGGTCAGCGGCCGCGGCAGCAGCGCGAATTTCTCGGTGGCCTCGGCGACGAGCGGCCGGAGCGCGGCGGGCTTCGCTTCGAAGCCGAGCGCGGTGCGCAGCACCCCATCCGCGTCGCGCTGCACCGTGTACGCGATGTACCGCCTATCCCCTCCTGGCTGTCCGAGCACGGTGCCCATATGCCACGAGGTGTCATAGACGGTGCGCGTGTGTAGGGGCAGCGTGTCGACCAGCCAGTGCCGCACACGCTTGGGGAGTGTCTGCCCGGAGGTCGTGAGCGCTCCGGTCTTCAAATCCATGCGGAACGTGAACCGGATGTAAGGCGCCAGCGAGAACTCGTGCTCCATCGTGTCGAAATGCAGGTCCTTGGGCTCGGGCAACGGCTTGTATGGTGCCCTTTCCTGCGCGTGCTGGAGCGCTTTCAACGGCGGCACGACGGCAAAATAGATCCCGCGCGCGCTCTGCAGCGCCACGCGCGATGCTGCGAGCTTCGCGTAATCGCGCAGTACACGGTCCGCTTGCGCGCGGTGGTAGCGGGCGGTCCCGTAGGCCTGGATAGCCAGCGCCACGGCGACACCGAAGGCAAGCAGCAGCAGGACGGCCACCACCTGGCCGCGTCGCACGCGGAAACGAGTCATGGACTGAAGATTCTCCCTCGGATGCCCACACGGCAACGGTTCGCTGACTCCACTGGACCGTTCTCTG
>WNGA01012579.1_pt1 | contig 10923 bp, 10 predicted proteins | sample 5400061 | NCBI WGS metagenome assembly WNGA01 (sample SAMN13153366, study PRJNA577476) | soil metagenome | isolation source: 100 cm soil or saprolite under grassland replicate 2 | place: USA:California | collected 2016-06-15
CCAACCTGGCTGGTGGCCGAGCTTGGCCCGATCCCTGAGCGGCCCAACGAGCGCGAGGCGTGGCTCCAGGCGGCGGCCGAGCTGGACGCCTACCGGCGCGTCCACGGCCTGCCAGAGCCCCCCGAGCGGACACAGCGCGGTGGTGGGCCGGCCGAGCGGGACACCGACGCCGCACCCGGCCGCGAACCCGCCCCGGACGGGCCAAGGCCCCAGCACGCACCGCCCGACCGCAACCCGCCCGACCGCGATGCCGTTGGGCCGTCCCGTCCCGCGCTTGAGGAACCGTCTCGTCCTGCGCCCGAGGAGCCGTCTGGTCCTGCCCGTCCTGCGCCGCATCCCGTTCCCGGCCGGGCGTCTCGTCCCGCGCCAGAGCGGCGAGGGTGGCATCGCCGGCAGCACGACCCCGACGACACCACACAGGACCGGCCAGCAGGACCAGACCGAGAGCATGAGCGAAGCCAGCTCCCACATGCAGGAGGCCGACTCGGCGCGGTCCTGGGCCGCCAGCCCGGCCGCGACCGGCCAGGACAGCGGCGGGACTGGCATGCGGTCCGCGCCGCGCTGGAGCGGCTCGCCGAGCAGCGCGAGCGGCTTGGCCGCGGCGACCGGCAGGACCGGGCAGGACACCACGACCGCGACCGTGGACACCGCCAGGACAGCGACCGCCACGAGCGGGACGGCCGGTAGCAGCCCGGCCAGGAAGGAGCACCGCCATGTACCAGCCGCAGCCGCCCGACCCCGACGACCTCGAGCAGCTCGGCCAGCCGATCTACCAGGGCGACGGCCTTCAGGTCCGCGGGCTCTCGGAGGAGGATCTCGCCCGCTTCCTGGCCGCCCACGCCGGCCAACCCGCCCGCCTGCTCGGCAGCGGCTGGAACCACCTGGAGCCTACCGAGATGCCGCCCTCAAGCCCCTCGAGCCCCTCGGCCCGCGGCGGTCCGCTGGCAGTGGCGGGACCGCCGCGCGGTGGCTACGGCGAGCCGGGCGCCTCCGCCCACGCGGTCTACCGGCGGCTACGCGCCGCGGAGCTGGCCGACTGGAGCCACAGCCTCGCATGGCGGCTGCCGCTGACCGGTGGCGCCGGCATCGCCACCACGGTGCTGACCGGCCCGCTGCCGAGCGTGGCCCGGCTGACCGCCAGCCTTGCGGTGGTCGGCGCGGTCGGCTGGCGGCTGCGGTTCCGCGCCTCCGCCGCAGCCAGCGCCTGGCGCAAGGGCGCCCGTGGGGAGCGGCGTACCGCGCGCCGGCTGCGCCGCCTGGTCCGCCGCGGCTACGTCGCCTTCCACGATCTGGCGATGCCCGGCTCGCGCGCCAACATCGACCACCTGCTGATCGGCCCGTCCGGGGTGTTCGTGATCGACTCCAAGCAGTATTCGGGCCGCATCCAGCAGACCCCGGACGGGCACGTCTGGCACAACCACTACCCAATGGACGAGCAGCTTGCCACCGTGCGCGCCGAGGCCGCCTCGGTGGAGGCGATCCTCGGCGTACCCGTGATCCCGCTGCTGTGCGTGCATGGCGCCAGCGTGCAATGGGGCGGTCTTGCCGCTCAGGGCGTGGCGATCGTGCCCGCCGGCCAGCTTCACGGCGCGCTCGGCGCAGATGCGGTGCTGTCGGCCGAGCAGGTCGCGGTGCTCGCCGGGACCGCGCAGGCCCGCCTGCACCCGGCCCGCTGACCTTGCCGAGCATGGTTGGCGTGTGGCCTCGGACGGCGCCGTAGCGGCCGGGTGGCATGGTGCCCCGGAGCCGCCATAATCTTGATCTAACGCTGGCTGACTGATTCGGGGAGTCTGCACTGGTTAGCTCGGAGGAGTATCGGCGCGCGGTGGATCATGCCGCCGAGCAGGCCGGCCCCGTAGTGGCCGACGTCCTTTGCGGCCTGTGCGGCGGACGTAGGATCGGTACGGTTTCGCGCCGGCCACGCGGACTATATCTGGTCTCGCAGGTCGAAGACCTTTCCATTATCGGCCTGGAACTTGTTCTTCGTGCCCACCATCAGGGCAAACCGTGGAAGCACCTTATGCCCCTCGAATGGACCGAGGCGCAGGTCGAGCAGGTCATCACGCTCATGACCGGACAACCAGATTACAAACCACGTACTCAGCGAATCGCCCCGGGCCATCAACGCTGGCAGGCGCTCCTGGACCTGTTACCCGACGGCCTACCAGATCAGCGCTATCAGGTGACTGTTGCCTGCCCCAAGCATGGTCAGATCAGGTTTGATAGTCGACGATTGCGCGACGCCGTTTCTCGTACGCGGCGACGTATCCGTTTCGTGGTTCCATCGCCAACGTAACGGCCGGCGGGCCACCCCCGGGCCATCTCGAAGTGCTTCAAGGAGCCTCGGGTCGGGTAGGATTGCCGACAGGTCAGACTGAACCTTGGGCCGCTGCGTGTCGCAGCAGCGGGAGATGGGCGCCCCGCAACCTCGCAGGAGGTTGCTTGGCATGCCCACATCGCGGGGCGGCCGTAGGGCGCACGGGGCGCTTCCGCCCGCAGCAGAAGTTGCCGCTTGGGAGCGGCTGCACCCCGGTACGGCTGCGGCCGCGCTGGCTGAGTATCAGCAGGACAGGCGACACGCCCGAGCTATGGATTGGGCTCGACTGGTTCTCCAAACTGTGACGGTGCTATGTGGCCTCGGAGCGGTAACGGCGCTCGCATTGCTTGGTCACCCTCTTGTCGGCCCTGATGGATCAATCCAAGGAGCAGGGCTCTTCCTTGGCGCGGGGTCCGCCATTGGGCTTCTCGCCGGACGCCTTCAACCCGTTCGGCGTGGTCTGTGTGGCAGATGGCCCAAAGGCCGAGGGGACGGCGCCGATCGGCCCGGGTAGCCTGGTGCTCTGCCCGACCACGGAGGTACGCCGGTGGTGAGCATGCTTGGCGCCAACGCTTTCGGCGAGCAGCTTCAGCCCGGCCGGGTCGCTGACTGCTACCTCGGCATCCTGCTGGATCAGCCGCTCGCCGAGATCGCTCCCGAGCCCGCCCGCGTGCTGGTGGTCGCCCCGGCCGCCCTGCTGCATGAGCAGATCCCCCAGCCGGACGGCCAGGTGCTGTACGACATCCTGACCGGCCATCCCGACCGGGCGCCGCGGGAGCTGGTGTTCATAGCCGATCTCACCGTCGAGCTACGCGTCTGGCCGCAGCAGACCTGGACCGCGGTGGGCGTCAGCCCCGAGGCCGCCCTGCTGGCCGTGGTGGACCGCTGGCGCGTCGACCACGTCAAGGGCCTGGAGTTCGGCGGGGTGAGCGTCGAGGAGGCCCGTGCGCTCGCCCGGCCGGCGATGACCTACGTGCGCGAGCAGCTCCGCGCTCGACTCGCCCGTGAGATCAGCCGCCAGTACCTGCGGTGGCTGCACCCGACCAGCCGCCGCCGGCCAGGCGAGAGCTTCCTGTAGCCACCAGACGGATAGACTCCTGCTCAAACGGACTGTTCTGCGTAGGGAGTGCCACAGTGCGACTGCAATCGTTTCGACTCGCGCGGTTTCGGAACATCGTGGATCCACAAGAGGTAGTGGTCGAAGAGGACGTCACCTGCCTCGTTGGCAAGAACGAGTCGGGCAAGACCACGGTGCTCGAGGCACTCCATCGACTCAATCCGGCCAACCATCGAAAGTCGAAGTTCGACCTCACGATCGAGTACCCGCGCTGGCGGCTGATCCGAGACAGCCGTGTGGAGGACTTGGACAAGTTCGAGCCGATCAACGCAACGTTCCTGCTGGACGAGGGGGATCTCGACGCGTGCGCGGAGTTCCTCCCTGCGCGCCCGCCGATGGGAACGGTCTGCACCCGGTCCCGGACCTATGACAACACTTGGCGGCTGGGGCTCAGTTGTTCCTTGGAGGAAGTGATCAAGGCTGCGGCCAGGGCCGCTGACGTTGCCGATGAGGATGCAGAACCGCTGTTGGCGGCCACCAGCCACCAGGCAGCCACAGCGACGGCGGAGGAGAGAGTGCGGGCTCTCCGTGAACAGAACGAGAACGCCCGGGCCAAGACTCTCCAGTCCTTCCCGGGCGCCCTCGACGTCTACTCGTACCTCACGGATGCTGGGCTGAGCAAGGAACAGCGTGATGAGCTTTGGAAGTTCGTGCCCAAGTTCTTCTACTTCGGTGATTACGAACTCCTGCCTGGCGAGAGCGATCTCCACCTGCTGGCGCAGAAGGTCGAGGACGAGTCCGAACTCACTGCGGAGGAGGAGAGCATCCTCGCCCTGCTCAACTACGCGGACGCCGAGGCCAGCGACTTCCTCGGGGGAAACTACGATGCTCGTAAGGCTCAGCTCCAGGCGTCTGCCCTGGATTTGACGGCGAAGGTGTTCACCTACTGGAGCCAGAACCGCGATCTGGAGGTGGACTTCGACTCCGAGCTGGAGGAGGTAGGAAGGGACGACACGGACCATCCGATCATGCACCGGATGTTGAAGGTGCTGATGCGTGACAACCGGCACGGCGGAATCGTTACGAACTTCGTGACACGGTCAGCTGGGTTCCGGTGGTTCTTCTCGTTTCTAGCAGCGTTTAGTAAGTATCAGGAGTCGCGCGAGCCGGTCATCGTTCTGCTGGACGAGCCCGGGACCAGCCTCCATGGAGAGGCGCAGAAGGACTTCCTCCGGTTCATCTTCAACGAGCTGGGGGCCTCGCAGCAGGTTCTATACACGACACACTCCCAGTACATGATCGACCCATCCCGCTACGAAAAGTTCCGAGCAGTCGAGGACCGGTCAACCCGCGAGAACCCGGATCTAGGCGTCGCAATTACGCCAGTCGATGTCTCCGCCGACCGAGACACAATCCTGCCCCTCCAGGCTGCCCTCGGCTACTCGATCAACCAGCACCTCTTCATCGGAACCGGGAGGCACCTCACCGTCGAGGGTGGCTCGGACTTCGTCTACTTGGATCGTGTCTCCACGCACCTCGCGTCACTGGGGCGAACCGCACTCGATCCGAGGTTGAAGATCCTCCCCGTCGGAGGTGCTAGCGTCGTTCCGGCGTTTGTCGCGCTCCTTGGCCGTGACCTGGAGGTATCGGTGCTTCTAGACGGCAACCGGCAAGGAAAAGACGCCCAGCGGGTGCTCGCTCAGGCGGCGAAGGGCGTCATCCGCGAGGACGAGGTGGTCGTGGTCAACGACGTTCCGGGCACGGTGCCGAAGGCGGACGTGGAGGACCTCTTCGACCCGGAGGACTACCTCAAGCTGTTCAACTGGGCGTTCAACACGAAGCTGAGCGTTGCGGATCTTCCTCGGCCGAACGAGCGCATCGTTTCGCAGTTGGAGCAGATCCACAGTGTGTACGACCACGTTCTGCCCGCCCACGCCCTGACGGAGCATCGTGACGAGTTCTTCTCCTCCGTGAGCGTCACGACGCTCGATCGCTTCGAGGAGTTGTTTAAACAGGTGAACGCCACGATCCCCAACGCCTAGCGCGCCTGCTAACGAGCACGGGTCTTGCCGCTGGGGCGCTCGGTGCGCTGGGGCACCCATGGGAGTTGGTCGCATCCGAGCGGGCTCCGTGCAGCATTGATTGCGGGTCCCCCTGCGTGAGGTTGCCTTGGTCGTTAGGACCATCACCCCGAAGTCGCTGGTCGCCCGTAGCGGTCGCATGGTTGCGTCCTGAACGCGGCTGATAGTCACCTGAGCATGGGCCGGAGTTCCGCAGCTTGTAGGCACAATGACCTTGCTTGATCTGCTCTGAACTGCGCGAATGCTTGAGCGTTGGAGTCTGGGCGTGTGCCCACGAACTGTTGTTCCCCTGGTCAGCGCCTGCCGTGCCCACTTGCTGCGGAACTCGAGTGTCAGCGGTGGCAGCCAGCGCGTCACCAGGGTCCAGCAGCCTCGACAGCGACGCGACCAGGCGGCGGACCACGTCGTTGTCGAGCTGGTCTTCACGGCCGAAGCGGTAGGCCACCTTCGGTACCTCCAGGACCCTGGAATTACGCGGAACTCAGGCGTGGCTGGCCGGGACCTTGGGCAACATCGTGGCCACCGCCGCCCGCACCGATAGCTTCCTGGGGGCGCGCTACCGGCGGATCGCCAAACGTCGCGGCAGGCAGAAGGCGATGGTCGCAGTCGGCAACTCTGTCCTGGTCATCGTCTACCACCTGCTGAGCGACCCGGACGCCCGCTTCAGTGACCTGGGCGCCGAGCACTACGCCGTGCGCATCGACAGGCAGCGCCGGGCGCGCAACCTCGCCGCCCAGCTCCAGGCTGTCACCGGCCAGCGGATCGTGATCCAAGAGGGCAAGGCCGTCATCGTCCAACCCGAAGCCGCCTGACCACACCCGGTCCGCGGACCCCTCGGATAATCACCGACCGGGTCACCGCCGTCTGCCCGGTCACCGGTGAATTTTCGGGTCAGGACCTCCGCTCCCACTTGACATCGAGGAACCCATAGATGGGGAACGGCTGAAGTTCGAATTCCGAGTAATATGGACCATGAAGCTCGTCAACCGCGAGAGTTGTCACTTGAGAGTCAAAGGGACTCGATGCCACAGCCGGGTCATAAGCGTCGGTCAAAACTCCCTTTGCGACGACCTGGGCAGCTATAGCGTTATTAATACCCACCCCAGAAAGCAATTCGTCCAAAGCTTGGGCTTGGTCCGGAGCTTCCGTCTTGAGGTAATCAATTGAGACGTCGCGATCATGCTTGGATGGAAGGGGCGCGGGATTATAAAGGAGATCGTTCATCAGGACCCAGACGGTTACGCCATCGCTGTCTGTGGCTTTGGTCAACTGAACAACTATTCCAGGCCGCACGACGAAGTTGAAGGAAACCATGAGCTTGTCGTTTGGAGACACGCGGGCTTTTGCGGGTTTAACCGTGTACTTCATCAAGTGAAGTCCAGAGAATGGCTTGTCAAGCACGCGTGGACGCGCCTCGACACGGTCGGCCAACTCGAACGGACCAAATAGAATAGATAGTGGCACGATCCTCGCTATTTGCTTGAGCAGATGATCATAGAGCGCTCCATCCCCAAATTCTTGACTGACCAGAAACGGGCGACCTATGACCGTGGAGTGTGTCTCATCCCCAGAAACCTCCTCGGCACGGGCGAGCAGCAGTGGCGGATGAATCTCTGATGAGAAGTCGTCGTGGCCACAGTCTATGATCCAACGCCCGAAAACAGCAACACGGTCGAAGTCTCGAGGGCGGTAGGCTTCAGGAAGCATATGTTCGTCCATCTCGACATGGAGGGTCCCGCTCACCGATATGCCTAGGTCGTCCCTGGCCTGCTGGACAGCGGCGACGGCATCTCCGTTCGCCTTCGGGTTTGGGTGTCCCTGGGAGTCGACAACCACATTGTTGGGTGCCAGCAGTTGCTCATATCCCCAGTCGACAGCGAGATCGAAATTCCAGTCATTGCCGAACGGATGTGTAAACGGCAGATCGTGCTCTGAACGGTGCGCTTTCAGCACTATTCCCGATGTGCCCACCAGGTACTCATCATACTCGTCGTTCGGGTCGAGAATGGGCGTCCATTCCCATGCAGGGTTATATCCCATGAGGTAAGTGTTGCCGCTGCACACGTTCCTTCCCCAATTGATCGGATCGCTCTGCTGAAATTGGTTTGCGCGGAAATTGACGAAGTCGGTGTCCAGAATAACCTGATCATGGGTGAGCAACCATTCGATCACCCGCGGATCCAGGTGGAATTGCGACGCAAGAATAAGTGCACGCTCATGCGGGTCCCCTGCCGGGATGCCGTGTGCAAGCTGACGCAACCCATTTGTTATGGTGGGGTTTAGCGCCGTCTTGTAGTGCCTAGCAAACCATTCACGTACCACCGGGTCCAATTCCGAGCGGTCCCTACGAAGCCTCTTGGACAGCGAAGCGGGTTGCCTTCTTTCTGGAGACACGGGCCCTGGCTCCTTTCCGTCCACTGATGCGCCTGCCGCTCAAAGGGTATACGCCATTCAAGACCGACACAAGCGGAACATAAGGCTAACAGCGTTGGCTACAAGCAATGCCAAGGGGTTTAGGGTCCCCTGCCTGCTGAGCGACTGGTCCTCGTCGCTTTACTTGCCAGGCGGGCTGGCCGTTGGCGTGGGGAGCCAGCCAACCCCTTCCCCTGGCTCAACTCCAGTACACGGGCACGCCGGCCCGGGCATGATCCGGGGTCGACCGACGTGGCCAGAGCAGCCACAATCCGGACGACTCACGCCGCAGCCAAGGTTATTCGCTGAGTTCGCATCTCGGCATCTGGAGGGGGCATCCTTGGACTGGATCGAACGTATCTTCCACGTGTCGCCGGACGGGGGGAACGGCACGCTGGAGGCCCTTTACTACGCGCTTGCGGTCCTGGCCACCGTGGGGTTCGCGTTCCGGCGCCGGCTCGGCCGTTGGGCTGGCGCCCGCCGTCGGCGAGCGCCCTGAGGCGATGGCTGGACAGCAGCAGGCGTTCCGACCGGCAGCCGAGCTACCGAGGCCGGTCATTCGCAGGTAGCCTTACGGTCCATCCGCTTGCACGAGGAGCCGGCTTGGTGAGTGAGCTTGGCCCCAACGCCTTCGGGAGCCCCCACATCGAGCACGATCCCGGTGGTGTCGCGATCAGGCGAGAAAGGGCAGAATAGCCGACGCCGCCCGGCCGGGGGCGGCCGTTCAGCTCGAGTTCCGCAGCAAGTAGGCACGGCAGGCGCTGACCAGGGGAACAACAGTTCGTGGGCACACGCCCAGACTCCAACGCTCAAGCATTCGCGCAGTTCAGAGCAGATCAAGCAAGGTCATGTGCCTACAAGCTGCGGAACTCCGAATGGGCGCGTCGGTCGTTTGGTCGCTCGTGTGGACGACATCCACGACCAAGGGCCAGCTGAGCATGGTCGCGGCGACCAGCGGCCAGCGGATCGGCGACCAGGTCACCGCGTGGTCGTGGTCGCATGTGTGGTCGCCCCTCAGAAGACGAGGCGGCCACGCTCGTGGTCGCTCCGACCAAACCACCCCCCGGCCAATCGGTCGCAGGATGCAATTACTGATAGGATCGCACGCTTTGACGCTTAAGCGTCAATCGTGCGTTGCCGCAAGGCATGCTGGGCGACCATGCGACCAACGTGCAGCGCCGGAAGCGACCATGCGACCATGCGACCAACGTGCAGCGCCGGAAGCGACCATGCGACCATGCGACGCCCTCGGGCGACACTGTGCCGCTGCGGGCATGGTCGCACCGCGGCACGGCAAGCGGAGGTGACTAGCCGAGCGGAGGCGACCATGCGCACAGCGGTACTGCGTGGCGACCAACGCGACCGCGAGGCGCGCCGTACCGTGCGGCACCCGAGCGACCATGTCGCACTGCCGGATTGGCAGCAGGCGAACACTGGCCTGCTCTGACCTAGATACGCAGATGGGTGGCCGCGCCAGCACGGGTGGCGAGCACACAGATGCCTTCCGACCTGGAAGAATCGGGGTTGCTAGACCAACCGACTCGCCAAGCAGGAAGGCACCTGGATGGTGGACAGGCTACGGCGCGGCCGTGCCCGTGTCGAGCTGCGCTTTGATGATCCCTCCCAGACCCCGGATGTGGGCTTGCTGCTGGTCGCCGAGTTGGCCGACCGGCTGGACCTGGTCGGCACGCTGGATCGGCACATCGGCCCGGTCAAGCAGCGCCGCCGGGGCGTTGGCGGCGGCGCGCTGGTGATGGCGCTGGCCGAGAGCATGCTGGTGGGTGGGGACTTCCTGTGCGACCTGGACACGCTTCGCGCCGACACCGCCGGCGCGGCGCTGCGCACGATCGCCTGCCCGCCGGCGCCGACCACCGCGGCCGGGCTGGCTCGCCGGTTCGGCCCTGCGCAGCTGCGCGGGATCGAGACCGGACTGGCCAAGGTGACCGCCCGGGCGGTCGGGCTGCTGCCCGCGCCGCGCCGCCAGGGCCTGGAAGCGGTGCGACCTACGGTGGACTTGGACCCTACCGACGTGGAGGTGTACGGGTCACACAAGCAGGGGGTGGGCTGGACCTACGCCGGCAAGCGCTGCGGCCGGCCGGTGCTGGTGTGCTGGGCGGAGGCGGGGGTGGCGCTGGCGGCCGAGCTGCTGGCCGGTAACCAAGACGCCCGCCCGATCGCCCCCGGGCTGGTTCGCCGGGCGCTGGCCGCGCTGCCGCCGGGCCTTGGCCGTCCTCGGGTGCGGGCCGACTCGGGCCTGTTCGCCCGCCAGGTCGCCCACGCCGCGGTGGCCGCCGACGCGGACTTCGCGATCGCCGCCAAACGCAACCCGGCCGTCTGGCGGGCCATCCACGCCGTCCCCGACGATGCCTGGACGCCCGCGCGGGGCATGCCCGGCGCCGAGGTCGCCGGGGTCGCCTACGCCCCCGCCGGCTGGCCCGAGGGCACCTACGCGGTGGTTCGCCGGGTGCGGGTGGGTGCCGCCGACGTCTCGGCCGATCCGCGCGCCCGCCGGCGGCGCACCTTCGACCCTGGGCAGCTGCGCCTGGCCCTGGGCGGGCAGCTGGACCAGCTGTACGCCTATTCGATCATCGTCACCAACATCGACGACGACCCGGTCAGCCTGGAAGCCTGGTTCCGTGAGCGCGCCCAGATCGAGGAGCGCATCAAAGACAGCAAGCTGGGCATGGCGCTGCGGCACCTGCCCTCTGGCTCGGCCCAGGTCAACGCGGTGTGGATGTGGGCAGCGCTGCTGGCGCTGAACTGCTCGGTGCTGCTGCAAGCCCTGGGCGGCATCGACACCTGTGGCCGCGCGCACGGCAAACGGCTGCGCCGCGAGCTGATCGGCGTCCCCGGCCGGCTGGTCCGCCACGCCGGGCAGCTCCTGGTGCGCTTGTCGCCCCGCTACGCCTACCTCGACCAGGTCCGCCAGCGGCTGGCCGCCCTGCCCGCCCCGGCCGGCTGACCCGCGCCCGAGCCCGACCAGGCATGCCAGCGCCAGCAGGCGCCGCCCGAGCATGCCCGCGCATCCGCGTCGTGCGCTGGGTGCCCTGGGCAGC
>WNGA01015670.1_pt1 | contig 10922 bp, 10 predicted proteins | sample 5400061 | NCBI WGS metagenome assembly WNGA01 (sample SAMN13153366, study PRJNA577476) | soil metagenome | isolation source: 100 cm soil or saprolite under grassland replicate 2 | place: USA:California | collected 2016-06-15
CATGCCAGCTCCTGCTGCCTGCGGTAGATGCCCATCAGCGCGCGATCGACCAGGGGGGTGAAGTCGCCGGACATCCGGGAGGCCAGCTCCATGGCCGTCCGCTGGTCGGCGCCGGACTCCAGCACCGGCAGCTCGAACCGCGCGTGGTAGGCATCGTTCTCGACGTTGGCGATCAGGCGCATGCCCTCCGCGAAGCCGCGGCCGACCCGGGTCGTCCAGGGCCGGTCCAGGACGCCGGTGGTGTGGACCAGCCGCACCAGCGGCACCACCTCCAGCTCGTCCTCCCTGATCGGGTCGTCGGGTGCCGCCCGCGCGAAGCCCATGGACTCCAGCGCGTCGCGGAGCAGGTCCAAGGGCACCCCGGCCTCCTCGCTCACTTGCCGGTAGGTCCGCGCCGAGCGCACCGCCCACCGCCGGTACGTTGGGGCCTCCAGGAACGCGAACGACAGCCGGCCCGCGCGGATGACCGAGGCGATCCCCTCCATCGGCAGGCCGGCCTGCTCGCATGCCTTGGCCAGGCGGATCTTCTGCACGTCGGTGGCGAGGAACGGGTCCGCTCCGTCCCGGGGAACGAGGATCCCCAGGTCGACCATGTGCTCGACCTCGGCCTCCGTCGCGCCCGCCAGCTCGGCGAGCCCGGCCGCCGACAGAGGCTCCATGTCCCTCTCCATTGCCCCGCCATCCTACGGACGGCGGCCACGGCCGTCGACGGAGCCGGGGATCCGGCCGCGCTAGTCCTTGGTGAAGTAGTCGCCGGACTGGTAGCGGCCGGTGCGCTGCTTGGCGAGCTGCATGAGGCAGTCGTTGAGCAGGCTGGAGGCGCCGAGGCGGAACCACTCCGGGGTGAGCCAGTCGGGACCGAGGGTCTCAGGACCAGGTGCTGGATGGCCTGCTTGGCGGTGCGGACCCCGCCGGCCGGCTTCATGCCGACCATGCGGCCGGTGCGGTCGTGGAAGTCGCGGATCGCCTCGAGCATGACCAGCGAGACCGGCAGGGTGGCTGCCGGCTGGATCTTGCCGGTGGAGGTCTTGATGAAGTCGGCCCCGGCGGCCATGGCGAGCACGCTCGCCCGGCGCACGTTGTCGAGGGTGCCGAGCTCGCCGGTCTCGAGGATCACCTTCAGCCTTGTGCCGCTGGAGGCCTCCTTGACCAGCACGATCTCCTCGAACACCTCCTGGTCGCGGCCGGCCAGGAACGCCCCGCGGTTGATCACCATGTCGATCTCGTCGGCGCCGGCCTCGACCGCGTCGGCGACGTCGCCGAGCCGGACGGCCAGGGAGGCCTGACCGCTGGGGAAGGCGGTTGCGACCGAGGCGACCTTGACACCGGAGCCGGCAAGGGCCCGCTTGGCGGTGGGGACCAGGGAGGGGTACACGCAGACGGCGGCGACCGGCGGGACCTCCGGATCGGACGGGTCGGGACGGCGCGCCTTGGAGCAGAGGGCCTCCACCTTGCCGACCGTGTCCGCCCCCTCGAGCGTGGTCAGGTCCATGACGGCCACGGCCAGGCGCAGGGCCGCGACCTTGGATTCCCTCTTGATGCTGCGCTTGGCGAGCGACGCCGCCCGCTCCTCGGCGCCGACCTGGTCGACCGCGAACCGGCTGAGCAGCGGGCCGAGGGCGACCTGCTGCAGGAAGCCGCTGCCGGCCTCGGGGAGGCGGACGGGGGTGGTGGCCATGGCGCCGTCATTGTAGCGGCGAGGCTCCGCGCTCCACGCTAGATCCTGCCGAATCTGTCCACAGGCGCGAAGATGATGCTTCCGGACGAGGCTAGCATGTCACCATCTCGTTACCGGCGGCGCCGACACTGGACGGCGAGGAGGTGAGGGGATGGCCACGCTGGGCCGGGCGTTCCTCCTGGTGCTGGTGGTCGCGTTCCTGGCGGGGGCCTGGCAGGCGCGCCACCCGCCAGCCGCCTCGGCCCCCTTCCGGACCGCGCCCGTCGAGCGGGCCCGGCAGAGCCGGCCGGCACCGGAGCTGGTCTCGGTCCGCACCGCCCGCAGGGACGGGTACGACCGGGTGCTGTTCACCTTCCGGGGGGCCATGCCCGGCTACCGGGTCGGGTACGCGGCGACGGTCCGGGACGAGGCCGACCGCCCGCTGGCGCTGCGGGGCGGCACCTTCCTGGCGGTGGCGTTCGCGCCGGCCCTGGCGCACGAGCCCGACGGGGCGCCGACCTTCCAGGGCGGCACGATCACGACCGACTACCCGGGCCTGCGCCAGGTGCGCTTCGCGGGCGACTTCGAGGGCCGGGTGGCGTTCGGGATCGGGGTCGCGGGGCGGGGCGGCTTCAGGGTGACGGAGCTGACCGGGCCGAGCCGCGTCGCGGTTGACGTGCGAGGATGAACGAGCAAGACAAGGTGCTGGCCGGATCGAGGCGATTGAGCCAACATAGGGGTCCGGGCGGCTGCGAGCGAGGGAGGCGGCATGGGCCTTGACGTCTATGTTGGGCCCCTCGCCCGCTACTACGCCGAGGGATCCACCGACGTGGTCGAGCGGATCGCCCGCCAGCAGGACGTGCCGTTCGCCGACCAGGTCGCCGAGGACGTCATCCGGGTCGCGGTGCTTTCCTGGCGTGACGGCCTGGGTCGCTGGCTCGGGGACCGGCTGGCCGAGCCGCTGGATTGGGACGAGTCTGGCCAGGCGCCCTGCTTCACCGACAAGCCGAGCTGGGACGGCTACGGGGGCACGCTGCTGCTGGCCGCCCACGACGAGCACCCCGAGCTGGCGGTCCCCGCGACGGTGTCGGCCGACTGGCCCGACGACCCCGCCTACCAGGCCGCCTCGGCCACGGGCGCGGGGTCCCGCTACGAGCAGCTCCTGACCCCCGAGCTGTGGCTGCCATGCCGCTTCGGGTTCGTCGTCCGCAGCCAGGACGTCACCGGCGAAGAGGTCCAGATCGGCTCCAGCATCGCCCTGCTGGACCAGCTCGAGCTGCTGCGGGCCCGCTACGGCCTGGACGACCACGCGGCCGGGCCCGGCGGCACCGACCGCCCGCTCGCCACGACCGCCACCGCCGGGCTCGCCGTGCTGCTGCGGCTGGCCGAGCGGTCGGTCCGCCATCGCCTCCCGATGCGGCTGGACTTCTGACGCTCCCGCGACCGGCGGCGGCTCAGATCGAGTCGTAGATGGTCACGAACCCGTAGCCGCGCTGCCTGAGCTCGGAGATGATCGTCGGCAGGGCGTCGGCGTCCAGCGTGGAGCCGTCCGTCGGGTGGGAGCCGACGTGCATCAGCACGATCTCGCCCGGCCGCAGGTTGGCCAGCACCCGGTTGACGACCGTCTGCACGCTCTGGCCGCCCGACGTCCCCATCCAGCCGAGCGTGTCCACGGTCCAGCGGATCGACCCGTAGCGGAGCCCGTTGACGATCCCCAAGGTGCGGGCGTCGCTGTCGCCGAACGGGAAGCGGAACATCGGCCTGGGGATGTACTTGGTCGCCCCCTGGATACGGCTCTCCGCCCTGGTGATCTGGTCGCGGACGGCCGCGTCCGACAGCGCCGGCAGGTGCGGGTGGGTGTGGGAGTGGTTGCCGACCTGGTAGCGGACGCTGATCCGGCGGGCCTGGTCCTGGAACAGCTCGACCCACCGGCCGGTGAGGAAGAAGGTCGCGGGCACGCAGGTCTGCTCGAGGGTGGCGAGGATCGACGCCACGCCGGCGGCGTTGGCGCCGGCGTCGAAGGTGAGCGCGACCACGTTGCTGTTGGTGTCGAGCACGCTCAGCTCCCGTCCCCGGAGCCCGGCGGGGAGCCCCTTGCTGCCGCGGTCGCGGGTCCTGATGCCCGGCGAGGCGAACCCGAGGTCGCACCCGAGCCCGTAGGGGAAGTTGAGGTCGGGCGCGCCCGCCTGGTTGCTGTTGCGGAGCAGCCAGCGGCTGCGGCGCTTGACGCCGATGGTGGTGGTGCCGTCGCCGTCCCAGTCGCCGACCACCCGCTGGTCGCCCGCCTGGCCGTAGTCGAACGCCGGCAGGGTGCTGGTGTTGGCGGGGTCGTTGGTGGCGCGCAGGTACCAGGTGCTGCCGCGGACCACGCCCGGCGTGGTGACGCCGTCGCCGTCCCAGTCGCCGGCGACGGCGAGGTCGGAGGAGAACCCGTAGGCGAAGAAGACGTCGGCGATGCCGGGGCTCGCGTTGGTGTTCTTCAGGTACCAGGTGCTCCCCCGGATGACCCCTGGGGTGTCGGTGCCGTTGCCGTCCCAGTCACCGATCACCGGGTAGTCGCTCGGGAACCCGTACGCGAAGGTCACATCCGCCGGGCCGCCGTCCAGGCTGTTGCGCAGCAGCCAGGTCGAGCCCCGCACCACCCCCGGCGTCGCCAGGCCGTCGCCGTCCCAGTCGCCCATGAGCTGGAAGTCGCCGGGCTGGCCATAGGTGAAGATGCGGTCGGCGATCCCGCCGGTGAGGCTGTCGCGCACGTACCAGGTGTTGCCCCGGGTGACGACCGGCCTGGTCACCCGGTCGGTCGCCGCCGCCGGCGACACCGCGACCGCGCCGTGGGCGGCGAGCAGGAAGACCACCAACAGGACCCAGGTGACCCGCCGCATCGCCACCACCCCCTTTGCCAACCTCGGGCGTCGGCGCCAGGAAGGCACAGTATGGCCGCGATCTGCTCGTGTCCAGCGTTTCGGCGCGTTTCCGCCCGGTCCCGGTCAGCCCCAGAACAGGTTGTGGGCCCCGAACACGGACTCGGGGCGCCACGGCAGCGGCGGGCCGAGGCACATGCGCGTCGTCCCGGAGCGCTCCCGGAAGCCGGCGGCCGCCAGCGCCAGCAGGCCCGCCCGGTTGCCGGCGGGCAGGGACACCGACATCTCCCCGGCGGTGGTCCGGCGGACCGCCTCCAGCAGCGCCAGCCCCGCCTCCGGGTCGGTGGCGACCGTCGCCCCGCCGCTCCGCCAGGGCGAGGCGAGGTGGAACCCGCGCAGGGCGCCCTCGCCGGCGACCAGGCCGCCGGCAGGCCACAGCGAGTCCAGCAGACGCCTGCGGTCCTCCCCCGTCGCCAGCCGGTCCAGCGCCAGCACCGCCGCCCGGTCCCCGGGCCGCCCGGCGCGGACACCCGCCATCGGCACCCCGCCGGCGCGGCCCCGATGCTCCCGCGGACCCCCTTGGGGTCCCCCGGACCCCCCCAGCGCCCCCGGTGCTCCGGCGAGGGTGAGGTACTCGGCCTCGGCGACGAAGCCGATGCGCTCGTACACCGGACGGCCCAGCTCGGTGGCGAGCAACTGGACCGTCCCGGCCCGCCGGCCCCGGAGATGCGCCACGACCGCCTCGGTGAGGGCGCCGCCGAGACCGGCGCGGCGGCGCTCCGGCGTCACCGCGACGCCGCCGACCCAGCCGCTGGCGCCGAAGTGGGCACCGGCGGCGACCCCGACCAGCTCGCCGTCCAGGTCGGCCACGAACACCTCGCCGCTCAGCCTGGCGCGGGCGAAGCCGACCACGCCCGCCAGCCGGGCGGTGAAGCCGGCGCGCACGTAGAGGGCGCCGAGCTGGGACAGCTCCTCCTGCCGGGCCGGGCGGATCCTGGGCCGGCCAGCCGTCGGCCGCCCGGGCCCCGCCGCGCTCAAGGGGCCGACGGGCGGCTCTCGAGGAGCCCGACCTTGGCCCCCTGGTCGGCCTGGGCACCGGCGACCGCGCCGAAGCGGCGCTGCCGGGTCTGGTAGTCGCGCAGCGCCTCGAACAGCTCGTGCCGGTTGAAGTCGGGCCACAGCACCGGGGTGAAGTACAGCTCGGCGTAGGCGATCTGCCACAGCAGGAAGTTGGAGACCCGCTGCTCGCCGCCGGAGCGGACGAGCAGGTCGACGTCGGGCATGTCGGCGGCGGACAGGCGCCTGGCGATGGCGCGCTGGTCGATCCGGCGGGGGGCGCGTCCCTCGCGCGCCTCGGCGACCAGCCGCTGCACGGCGCGGGCGAGCTCGTCGCGGCCGCCGTAGTCGAGGGCGACCGCCAGGGTCATGCGGGTGTCGCCGGCGGTGAGCTGCTCGGCCTCGTCGATGCGCCGGCGCACGTGCGGCGGGACCCGGTCGCGCCGGCCGATGAACCGGATGCGCACGTCCCGCTCGTGCAGCTCGTGGGAGCGGCGGACCAGCACCAGCTCGTTGAAGTTCATCAGGAAGCGGACCTCGGTGGCGGGCCGGCGCCAGTTCTCGGTGGAGAAGGCGTACACGGTCAGCCACGACAGGCCGGCGTCGAGGGCGCCCTCGACGGTGTCGAACAGGGCCGCCTCGCCGGCCTCGTGGCCCTTGCTGCGGGGCAGGCCCCTGGCGGCGGCCCAGCGGCCGTTGCCGTCCATGACGATCGCGACGTGGTCGGGGACGACCTTGGGGTCCAGGCCGGGCGGGAGGGCGCGGGGGTTGCGGCTGGGCATCAGCGGGCCACCAGCGGGTAGGCGCGAAGCCGCCGCTCCAGGTGGTACTCCACGTAGCCCTTGACCAGCGCGCCGGCCTCGCGGCGTGAGGCCGGCGCCGGGACGGAGGCGGCGGTGGCGTCCAGGTCGTCGCCGAGCAGCGCGGCCAGCAGCGGCACCGTGGCCCGGTCGAGGGTGGACTCCTCGCCGGTGCGGCAGCGGTCGCAGAGGCCGCCGCCGCGGGCGATCGAGAAGCAGCGCAGCGGCACCTGCCTGCCGCAGCCGGCGCATTCCGCCAGCGCCGGCCGGTAGCCCTCCAGGGCCATCAGCTTGAGCAGGAAGGCGTCGAGGACCACCGAGGGGTCGCGGGGGGCGCCGTCCAGGGTGCGCAGGGCGCGGACCAGCAGCAGGTAGATACGGACGGCGGCCTCGCGCTCCTGGGCGACCTGGTCGACCGCCTCCAGCATGGCGGTGCCGGCCACGACCCGGTCGTAGTCCTCGCGCAGGGCGCGGAAGGGCGCCACGACCTCGGCCTGGGTGACGATGTCGAGCTCGCGGCCGCGGTACAGCGACAGGTCGACGTGGCTGAACGGCTCCAGGCGGCCGCCGAAGCGGGACTTGGTCTTGCGGACGCCCTTGGCCACGGCGCGGACCTTGCCCTGGCCCTGGGTCATCAGCACGACGATGCGGTCGGCCTCGCCGAGCTTCCAGGTGCGCAGCACGACGGCCTGTTCGCGGTAGAGGTTCATTCCGATCAGTCTATCCGGCCCTGGGTGAACAATCGGTGGCCCGGCGTTTGCGAGCGGGCCGCGGAGGTGTAGGAACACGGCCATGATCTACCTGCTCCGCCACGCCCACGCCGGCAACAAGCGGACCTGGAGCGGTCCCGACGGCCGCCGGCCGCTGTCGGCCGCCGGCCGGCGCGAGGCCGCCGGGCTCGTCCGGGTGCTCGACGGCCGGCCGATCACCACGATCCTGTCCAGTCCCGCGCTCCGTTGCGAGCAGACCGTCCAGCCGCTCGCCGAGCACCGCAGCCTGCCGGTCGGCCTGGACGGGCGCCTGGACGTGGACGCCGGGACCGACGACGCGGCCACGCTGCTCCGCCCCGGCCTGGACGACGTGGTGCTGTGCACCCACGGCGAGCTGATCGGGCAACTGCTCGGGCTGCTGCGGGAGCGTGGCGCGCCGATCGGCCGGCACGCCCAATGGCCCAAGGGATCGACCTGGCTGCTGCGCCTCACCGGCGACCGGGTCGCCGAGGCGACCTACCTGCCGCCGTGGGGAGGACCGCGGTCTCCGTGACGGCGCCGCCGGTCACCTCGAGCCGGCGGTCCAGGCGAAGGCCCTCGAGCAGGCGGCGGTCGTGGCTGACCACCACCAGGGTGGCGTCGTAGCCGGCCAGGGCGCGCTCCAGCTCCTCGATGGCGTCCAGGTCGAGGTGGTTGGTGGGCTCGTCGAGCAGCAGGAGGTTGGTGCCCCGGGCGACCAGCACGGCCAGGCCGGCCCGGGAGCGCTCGCCGGGCGACAGGTCGGCCTCGGCCCGGCCGGCGTGCTCGGCGCCGAGGTCGAACTTGGCCAGCAAGGAGCGGGCCTGCTCGACGCTCAGGTCGGTCCGCTCGCGGACCGCGTCCAGCACGGTGCCCGACCCCGCCTCGCGGTCCTGGCCGAGATGGCCGACGACCACGCCGGCGCCGAGCCGGGCGCTGCCGGCGACCGGGCGCAGCTCGCCGGCCAGCAGCCCGAGCAAGGTCGACTTGCCGGCGCCGTTGGGGCCGGTGAGGGCGAGCCGGTCGCGCCAGCGCAGCTCCAGGTCGACCGGGCCGAGCCGGAAGCGGCCGCGTTGCGCGACCGCCCCGACGAGGCTGGCCGCCACCGTCCCGCTGCGGTGGCCGGCGCGCAGCGACAGGCGCAGGTCCCAGCCCTCCCAGGGCTTCTCCGGGTCGCCGAGGCGTTCGATGCGGCGCTCGATCGCCTTGGCCTTGGTGGCGCCGGCGGTGGCGCGCTCCTTGCGCCGGCCGGCGAGGGCCTTGTCGTTGTCGGTGCGCCGCTCGCCGCGGCGGCTCTGCGCCCAGTCCCGTTTCTGGCGGGCGGCGGCCTCCAGCCGCGCCCGCTCGGCGCTGGCCTCCTCGTAGCTGGCGTAGGCCTGCTCGTGGCGACGCCGGCGCTCCTCCTGGTAGGCGTCGTAGCCGCCGCCGTACTCGCCGAGCCGGTGGCTGTGCAGGTCCAGCTCGGCGATGCGGGTGGTGGCCGCGGACAGGAAGGCGCGGTCGTGGCTGACCAGCACCACCCCCCGCTCCTCGGCGGCGAGGAACCGCTCCAGGCGCGCCAGCCCGTCGAAGTCGAGGTTGTTGGTCGGCTCGTCCAGCAGCAGCACGTCGAAGCGGGCGAGCAGGATGGCGGCCAGCCCGGCCTTGACCTGCTCGCCGCCGGACAGCCCAGCGACGGGCAGGTCGAGCGCGTCCGCGCGGAGCCCGACGTCGGCCAGCACGCGGGGCGCGCGGGCGTCGTGGTCGTCGCCACCGAGGGCGAGGAAGCGGGCCAGGGTGTCGTCGTAGGCCTGCAGCTCGGCGCGGCCGGGACGGCGCCGCATGGCGGCGAGGGCGGCCTCCATGGCCGCCTCGGCCGCGGCCAGCCCGGTGCGCCGGCGCAGGTAGGCGGCGGTGGTCTCCCCGGCGAGCGGGTCGGGCTCCTGGGCCAGGTAGCCGACGGTCAACCCCGGCGGCGAGCGCTCGACCACGCCGCCGGTCGGCGCCTCCAGCCCGGCGAGCACCCGCAGCAGGGTCGACTTGCCGGCGCCGTTGCGGCCGAGCACGCCGACGCGGCTGGCGCCGTCGACGACCAGGTCGACCGCGTCGAGCACCACCTGGGCGCCACGGACGACGGTGACGCCGCGGGCAGCGAGCATAGGGGGACTCCGTGGCTCGGGGACGGTCGGTCCAGCGTTGCACGCGAGGGGCCGGCCCGCACCCCGGTAACGCCACGGCCGCCCGCGCGTCGCCGCCGGATGGTAAGAAGCGCGTGCGGGTCGCGCGGACAGGAGGACGGCGATGACGGGTGCGGTGCGGCGGATCGGGGCCCAGGAGCGGCGGGCGCGGCTGGGCGTCCGCCACCATCTCGCGCCGGCGGCCCGCGCGGCCAGCGTGGTCCAGGTGGCGGAGGACCTGGTGGGGCTGCACGGCACCGACCCGGCGTCGGTGTTCCTGGCCGCCGCGGCCCGGATGCGGCAGCCCGAGGTCGAGGCGATCGAGCGCGCGCTGTACCACGACAGGGCGCTGCTGCGGATGCTCGGCATGCGCCGGACGATGTTCGTCGTCCCCGTCGAGCTGGCCCCGATCGTGCAGGCGGCGTGCACCCAGGCGATCGCGGCGGCGCAGCGGCGCCTGCTGCTCCAGCTCCTGGACCAGTCCGGCATCGCCGCCGACGACCCGGAACGCTGGCTCGAGGAGGTCGAGGAGGCCACGGTCAAGGCGCTCGCGGCCCGCGGCCAGGCGCTCGCCACCGAGCTGTCCGAGGACGAGCCACGCCTGCGCGAGCAGCTCCTGCTCGCCGAGGGCAAGAGCTACGCCGCCAGGCAGAGCGTCTCGACCCGGGTGCTGCTGGTGCTGGCCGCGGAGGGGCGGATCGCCCGCGGCCGTCCGCGCGGCTCGTGGATCAGCGGCCAGTACCGCTGGTCGCTGATCGAGTCGTGGCTGCCGGGGGGGATGGCCGAGTGGTCCACCGAGGCCGCCCAGGCCGAGCTGGTCCGCAGGTGGCTGGCCGCGTTCGGGCCGGGCACCGTCGCCGACCTGCGATGGTGGACGGGCTTGACGGCCGGCCACGGCCCGACGCTGTTCGACCGCAACGGCAACGCCGGCCCGACGGTGTGGTGGGACGGCCGGATCGTCGGGGGCTGGGCCAACCGCAAGGACGGCGAGGTCGCCGTCAGGCTGCTGGAGGACGTGGGCGCGGACGGGGCCGCCGCGGTGGAGGCGGCGGCCGGGAGGCTCGCCGACTGGCTCGGGCCGGTCCGGGTCACCCCCCGGTTCCGGACGCCACTGGAGCGGGAGCTGACCGCCTGACTCCCCCGCTACCTGGAGGCGCGACGAGGTCCAGGTGCAGTGCAAGCCCACGCACCGCCGCCTGCCCGCGGCGATGGGCGTCAGCGGTCCTGGTCGAGCTCGCCGAGCACGGCCGCGCGCAGCGCCTCCAGGGTCAGTCCCCGCGCCTCCACCAGCAGCCTGACCGGGTGGGGGCCGCGGGAGGGCCAGCCGAGGAAGGCGTTGCGGCGTCGCTCGCGGGGGTACAGGTCGGTGCCGACCGGGTCCTCGGCGTCGCGGAGCAGCCCGAGCAGGAGGTGCAGCGGGCCAACCCACTGGTCACGCGCGATCGCCTCGCGGGCGGCCATCACCAGCACCCGCCTGCAGACAAGCGGGATGCCGCCGCGGGGCGTGTGCGCGACGGCGCCGCCGCGCCGCAGCCGGACCCGCTCGGCGGCCCGGTAGTAGGCGTGGTCACCGAAGGTCTCCTTGGCGCGGCGGTAGACCGCCTCCAGGTCGATGCCGACGGTGGCGAGCAGCTCGGCGTCGGTGGGCTGCGGGCGCGGGAGCA
>WNGA01026769.1_pt1 | contig 10922 bp, 11 predicted proteins | sample 5400061 | NCBI WGS metagenome assembly WNGA01 (sample SAMN13153366, study PRJNA577476) | soil metagenome | isolation source: 100 cm soil or saprolite under grassland replicate 2 | place: USA:California | collected 2016-06-15
GGCCGGGACAAGGCCGCCGTGTCCCTCGCCGCGACCCTGCAGCTACAAGCTCCGGGCAAGTCGTACGGCAGCGAGGCCGAGCGAATCGCGACCGCGCTCGCCGCGGTCCGCCAGCGACTCGGCGACGCCGCCTACGCCCACGCATGGGCGGCGGGATCGGCCAGAACACTGGAAGCAGCCGCCGCCGACGCCATACGCCTGCCGGCCCACGACTGGACCGAGTAGTTCGCCGCACAGGAGCACGGAAGAGGATCCCGCGCCTGGCAGACTGGCCCCCATACCTTGCTGTCACTGTCGGTAACAGGCAGACTACTGGCCACTATGCGATTCGGGATCTTCTACGAGCACCAGCTCCCCCGGCCGCGGGCGCCAGGCGACGAGCACCACCTGCTCACCGACGCGCTGGAGCAGGTCGAGCAGGCCGACCGGCTGGGCATCGACTATCTCTGGGTGGTGGAGCACCATTTACCGTAGTGGAAGTTCCCTCCCACTGGACTCCTCGAGCCAGGCGCCAGGCTGATCAAGTAGCAATGCGCATGCCCGGCCCTTTGCCGGCAAGCGTGGGCATATGGCGGTCCTCAAGTGGCGCAGGTCCGCCGAGTCACGTCCTGTCGCACCAGGGCCGCGCGCTCGCGGCCCTGGTGCGGGAGCTGAAGACCGTCCTCAGGCGCTACGTGGAGCCCATCAACCGACGGCGCTTTCGGGGTCCCGCGCAGCTCATCCACGGGCTACTCGGCGCGTAGGGCGGTGGCGGCGCGGGTCCGGGCGGCCCAGCCGGCGGGAACCAGGGCGCCGAGCACGGCCAGCGCCACTCCGGCGGCGCCGAGCCCGAGCAGTTCGACCGGACCGTAGACCGCCAGGACACTGTCCGGGATGCCGGTGCCGGCCGCGTTGCCCATGACCGGCAGGATCCACCGGTGCAGGGCCACGCCGAACGGGACGGCGAGCGCCCCGCCGACCAGGCCGATCGCCACCATCGAGGTCACCACCATCACCCCGACCTGTCGCGGCATCATGCCGATCGACTTGAGCACGCCGATCTCGTGGACGCGTTCCCGGGTGTTGAGCACCACGGTGTTGAACACGCCCAGCGCCGCGACCCCCGCCAGCAGCAGACTCAGGGTGGAGATCAGGCTGAGCATTATGGCGATGGTCTCGTTGCCTTCGGTGTCCGCAGTGACCTGCGGCAGGACCGCCTGGCTGCCGACAGCCGCGGACAGCGCCTGGACGTAGGCGTGCGGATCGGTGCCGCCGGTCAGCGCGACCTCGAAGCGGCTGGGCGCCGTGCGCTCGACGAGGCCGGCCAGCCCGGCCGCGTCCATGATGATCGAGTCCTCCCCGACGCGGCTGAACGCCTCGCCGACGATGTGGATGCGGCGCTGACCGAGTTTGGTGCTGATGGTGATGTGATCGCCTACCTTGGTGCCGGTGAGCCGGAGCATCCGCGATCCGGCCACGGCCTCGTCCGGGCCGTGGTACCAGCGCCCGGAGATCAGCGGGTAGCCGACCCAGGAGGCGTCCCCATGGTAGGCGCTGACCTCCAGCGGCTTCGTGGAGCCGGCGAGGTCGACCTCCGTCTGGCTCACCCCCACCAGCCGGGCGGTGCCGGGCTGGGCCTGGATGGCCGCACGGATGGCGGCCGGGTCGGCGGCCTCGGCCGTGGGCGCGACCTTGGGCGCGACCGGGCCGGGCCCGGCTCCGCCGGACCCGGCCAGCTCAACACTGACCTGCACGGCGGACGTCCGGCTGAAGGCGGCCTGCACCCGGGACAGTGACGTCGTCAGCCCGGCGGCCAACACCACCGTGGTCGCGCCGAGCAGCACGGCGACGACGGTCACGGCGGCGCGGGCCGGCCGGGCGGACGGCGTGCCCAGGCCGAAGCTGACCGGCCGGGGCAGCCGGGTGGCGGCGAGTGCGCGCCGGATCCGGAAGCCCCGGCCGCTGCGGGGGGCGCGACCGACGGTGATCGCCTGCACCGCCGACAGCCGGCCGGCCCGCGCCGCCGCCGCGGCGGCGGCCAGCCCGACGATCGCCGGCACGCCCAGCAGGACCAGCAGGTCGGCCCAGGCGGGGATCATCGCCGCGCCGGAGACGCCGTACGCGCGGGCGGTCTCGGCCAGCAGCGGCGTGGCCAGCAGGCGGCCGAGCGCCACGCCCAGCAGGCAGGCGGGCACGCACACGGCGAGGATCTGGCCGGCGTACACCCCCACCACCTGGCCGGGGGTGAACCCCAGCGTCTTCTGCACCCCGATGGTGCGAAACCCGGCGACCACGGCGCCGGCGACCACGTTGACCACGATCAGCACCGACATCACCAGGCCGAGGATGGCGAACGCGACCACGAACGGCACCATCGCCGCGATGCTGTCCTCGGCGCGCAGCTTTGCGGTCAGGTACGTGGACGAGCCGGTGAGCGCGTCGTCCGGCAGCGCCGCGACGGCCTGGTGCAGACTGGCCCGGATGACCGCGTCGCTCCCGGCGGAGGCGAACCTGTAGAGCATCTGCCGGCTGGCGGCGGCGCCCTGGGCGTGCAGGACGTCGGTCTGCGTCGGCCACACCCATGCATCGCCCGTCCCGGTGACCGAGTCGGCGATGCCGACGACCCGCAGGGTGGGCTTGCCGGCCACGTCCACGGTGATCCGGGCGCCGACCATGAACGCTTGGCCACCGTCGCCGACGGCGTCACGGGACAGGACGATCTGCCCCGGCCCGGTCAACCACCTCCCGGCGGTGAGGCTCAGCCGGTCCACCGGTGAGGCGGCGTCGGCGCGGCCCACGATCAGACCGCTCGGCAGTGGCTGCGGCCCGCTGAGCAGTTGCGCGCGGACGGCGTCAAACGGGCCGGCCGCGGCGGTGACGCCGGGCCGGTCCGCGGTCGCCGCCAGGTCGGCGCGGCTCACCTTGGCTGCGTCGAAGCTGGCTGTGGCGTGGGCGCCGTGCTGGCGGGTGAACGCACGGTCGAACGGGGCGCTGGAGGCCACCAGCAGGCCCAGGGCGAGCACCGCGGTGCCGCTGGACAGCAGCACCACCGCCGCGATGACCAGGCTCTGCAGCCGGCGCCGTCGCACGGCGGCCCACCCGGCCCGCACCACGGCCCTCATGCCGCCACCGCCTCGGTGAGCCTGCCATCGTGCACCTCGACGACCCGCGAGGCGCAGCGATGGGCCAGCGCCCCGTCGTGGGTGACCAGCAGCAGGGTCTGGCCACTCCGGTTCAGGTCGCGCAGCAACTCTATGACCTGCGCGCCGGCCGTCGCGTCCACCGCGCCGGTCGGCTCGTCGGCCAGCAGCAGCGACGGCCGGTTGATCAGCGCGCGGGCGACCGCGACCCGCTGCCGCTCCCCGCCCGACAGCCGGGCCGGGTAGGCGTTGGCCCGAGCGGTGAGGCCGAGGGCGTCGAGCAGCTCATCGGCTCGGGCGAACGCGGCGCGCCGGGGCGTGCCGGCCAGCTGCGCCGGCAGCAGCACGTTGTCCCGGGCGGTCAGGTCGTCGAGCAGGTGGAAGAACTGGAAGATGATGCCGATGTGCGCCCGCCGGAACCGGGCCAGCGCGGTCTCCGACAGCCGGTTCAGCAGGGTGCCGGCCACCTCGACCTGGCCGTCCGTGGGCCGGTCGAGTCCGGCGATCAGGTTGAGCAGTGTGGACTTTCCACTTCCACTCGGCCCCATCACGGCGACCGCCTCGCCCGTCTCGACAGCGAGGTTGACCCCGTCCAGGGCCGGTGGCCCGGCCGACTCGTACTGCTTGCCGGCGGCCCGCAGCCGCACCAGTTCGCTCATGGTGATGCCCCGTCCTTCCGCGTGTGGGCTGGTCGTGGGCCACCGTAGGTGGGCGGGGTCGCGTCGGGCGTCGGGCTCTGGACTGGTCTTTGCTACCTCGCGGCGCTGACCCGGCCGGCGCGTCATCCGCGCGATGTACACAGCGCGATGGACGTGCCCAGCGTGGCCGGGCCATAGAATGGGACCCGTGTACCGGTATCTGCGCACCTGGCTGCTGCGCGCGTGGCGTGCCGGCGAACACAGCCTGTGGCCCGACGTCGCCCTCGCCGCGGCGCTCAGCCTCGCTGCGGTGTGGCTGACCATCCACGCGGCGGATGCATCGGGCGGTGAGAGGCCATTGCCGCTGGACGTGTCCCCACCGGCGGGGCAGCCCCCGGCGCCGGACGCGTGGCCCAACCCCGACGGGACAGAGGTCGCCCGCGACGTGGTGCCGAACCTGCTGATCACGGTGCCCCTGATCGGGCGGCGCCGCTGGCCGCTGGCCTGCCTCACCGTCCAGTTCGCCGGCCTACTGCCCTTCGACTATCGCGTCAACGCGGCGACCCTGGCGGCTCTGGTGATCGGCGCCTACTCGCTGGCGGTCTACGGGCGCTCGGCGCTGCTGTCGATGGGCACGCTGCTGGTCGCCGCCGGTGTCACGGCGGGCGTCAAGTCCAACACCTGGCCGCCGCTGCCCGAGCGGGCCGGCGCGTTCGCCATCCTGCTGCCGATCGGCCTGTTCGGCGTCGCGATCCGGGCCGCGCGCAGCCGGGCCCGCGCCGCCGACCAACGGGCCGAGGCGCTGGAGCGCGAGCAGCAGGCCGCCACCCGCCTGGCCGTTGCGCAGGAGCGGGCCTACATCGCACGGGAGTTGCACGACGTCGTCAGCCACCACGTCAGCGTGATGACCATCCAGGCGGGCGCCGCCGGGAAGGTCCTCGACGCCGATCCCGAGCAGGCTCGCGGCGCGCTGTCGGCCATCGAGGCAAGCGGCCGGGAGACGATGACGGAGCTGCGCCACCTGCTCGGCGTCCTCACCCCGGGGCCGACCGACGACCCATTGCACCCGCAGCCCGGTCTGGACCAGCTCGACGCCCTGATCGACAACGTCCGCCAAGCCGGACAACCGGTGTCGGCACGGCGCACGCCGGTGGCGCTGCCGCGCGGCATGGACCTGACCGCCTACCGGGTGGTGCAGGAGGCGTTGACCAACGCGCTGCGCTACGCCCCAGGGGCACCAACCGACATCGCCATCACCATCGAGCCGTCAGCCGGGCCCTCGACCGTGGAGGGGCGGACCGATCTGGTGATCGAGGTGACCAACGACGCTTCCCCGCCGGGAGCGCGGCCCGACAACAGCGCCGGTACCGGCTCCGGCACCGGACTGCTCGGGCTGGCCGAACGGCTGCGCCTGTACGGGGGCACGCTGGAGACCGGCCGCCGGGCCGGCGGCGGGTTCCGGCTCCGGGCCCGGATGTCGCTGGATGCCACGTCTGGGCTGGAAGCACCGCTGGAGACGGCATGACCCGGGTCGTGATCGCCGACGACCAGACGCTGGTCCGCACCGGCTTCACCATGATCCTCGTCGCCGCCGGTATCGAAGTGGTCGGCCAAGCCACCAACGGCCTGGAAGCGGTGGCCGCCACGCGCCGGCTGCGCCCCGACGTCGTGCTGATGGACATCCGGATGCCCGAGCTGGACGGCCTCGAAGCCACCCGACGGATCCTGGCCGAGGCGCCAACCACCGCCGACGGCCACCCGGTCAGAGTGCTCATGCTGACCACGTTCGACCTCGACCAGTACGTCTACGCCGCGCTCACCGCCGGAGCCAGCGGATTCCTGCTCAAGGACGTGACACCGGACCACCTGGTCCACGCGGTCCAGCTCGTCCAGCAAGGCGACGCGTTGCTCGCCCCAACCATCACCCGCCGGCTGGTCGAGCGCTTCGCCCGCGTCGACCCGGAGCGCTCGGCGCTGCACCGCGACCTGGCCACGCTCACCCCCCGGGAGCGTGAGGTGCTCACCCTGCTCGCCGGCGGCCTGAGCAACACCGAACTGGCCGGTACGCTCCAGCTCAGCGAGGCGACGGTGAAGACCCACATCACCCGCATCCTGACCAAGCTCCAGCTCCGCGACCGGGTCCAAGCGGTGGTCGTCGCCTACGAGACTGGCCTGGTCACGCCGAGCACCCGCCGCGCGTCCATGTGACTGGTGCTCTGGCCGCAACGGTGCGGCCAGAGCGGCGCTGGCTCCGCCGGCCTCCTGGTCCCGCGGCGTGGCATTGCGCCACCGTTCGTGCCGACCGACGACCAGATCGCCGTGGCACGCCGGCTGCTGGCCAGCCACGCTCACACCCTGGCCGAGGGCGCCGGGGCCGCGGCGTTGGCCGCCGTGCTCAACAACGACCGCTTCGTCGGCAAACAGGTCGCGGTGATCTGCACCGGCGGCAACGCCTCACCCCAAGAGCTGGCCGACCTCGCCAACCCCCGCCTGACGGATCCATGGCTTGCAAATGACCCTGCTGATCCTCCTCGCGCCGTTGATCCCACGGAACCTGGCGGCACGGCGAGGGGCGCGGACTGCTGCTCCCGTGGGGCGTTCATACACTGGCCTGAACGCTTGCTGTCACCCGCGATAACAGCGCAGACTGCGGCCACCGTGCGATTCGGGATCTTCTACGAGCACCAGCTCCCCCGCCCCTGGGAGCCAGGAGACGAGCACCGCCTGCTCGCCGACGCGCTGGAGCAGGTGGAGCTGGCCGACCGGCTCGGCATCGACTACCTCTGGCTGGTGGAGCACCATTTGCGGTAGTGGAAGTTGCCTCCCAGTGGGTCAAGCGGAGGGAGGAGTCGGGGGAGGACCGCCATGATCAAACGCCTGACGGTTGTGCACGCGCGTCCCGGCATGGACCGAGCCGAGGTGCTCCGGTACTGGAAAGCGGTCCACGGTCCGCTGATCGCCAAGGTCCCCGGGGTGAAGCGCTACGTGCAGAACCACTGCACCGAGAGCGCTCAAGGCCGGGCCGAGCCTCCCTTTCTCGGGGTCGGTGAGGTCTGGTTCGACAGTCGAGAGGACGCCGAAAGGACGGCGGCGACGCCCGAATGGAAGACTGCCATGGCCGACGCGGCCACCTTCATGGACATGGAACGCGTCGAGGCGGGATGGGCTGCGGTTGCCGCCCCGCCGACCGGGCTTCCACGCTCATGAAGCAGCGGGAAGCGGCTGGCCGCCCACCAGGCTGGCGCGCTAGCTGGGTCGGGGTGCATTGATCTGGTCACGCACGAAGTCCACGACCGTCGCGGCGGTCTGCACGGGCTGCCCGAGCCATGGCCCGTGCCCGGTGGGCAGCACCTCCAGGCGTGCGTGCGGGATCAGCTCGGTCACCGTCTCGGCGACCGGAACGCTGCCGAGCGGCTCCTGCTCGCCCCAGAGCACCAACGTGGGCATGGCCACCTGTTGCAGCTCGTCGGGTCGCACGCGTGAGCGGCGCCGAAACCCGGAAGGCGACAGCAAGGCGAACGGCGAGACCAACACGCGGAACTCTGCCCTGACCGCGCGGTCGGCGATCGGGTCCCGGCCCACGGCCACAAGCAGGTCGACCAGGTCCAGCACGAGCTGCTCGACCCGGTCCGGATGAGCCAGCGCGTACCACAGCGCCCACACTCCGCCTCCCGAGTGGCCGAGCAGCGTGGTGGTGTCCAGCCCGAGCGCGTCGAGCAGGCGGTCAAGCCATGCGACCGCGGTGTTGCGGTAGCGATTTCGTGGGAGGTCGATCGGGTCGCTCAGCCCCACCCCGGGCAGGTCGGGGGCCAGCGCCCGGACCCCCCCGAGCTCGTGCAGCAACGGCATGAAGAACCCCGCCGAGGTCCCTGTGCCATGGAGCAGCACCACCGGCGGCCCGGCGCCCTTCTCCAGGAGATGCACCCGACCGCTGGCGCCCACCTCGACATAGCGGCGGCGCACCGACGCTCCGGCCAGCACGCGGTCGTACGTCTGTCGGACCTCGACGGAATGGGTTGGCTGTGTGCGCGCCTGCTGCCGCCTGCCCATCAGTTCCTCCTCTGCTCCCGTGCTGGGGCCGTGCGTCTGGACCGGAGGCTAGTGGTCCGCCGGCTGGGCGGCTTCGGGGGAAACCCCCAATCCAGGGCGAGCAGAACATGGGGAGTTCTCCGCAGCCGCGGTCAGAGGAGCCGGTGCTGGTAGGCATAGGCGGTGGCGGCCGCGCGCGAGGACACGCCCAGCTTGGAGTAGATGTTGCTCACATGCCGGTCGACCGTCTTCTCGGCCAGCAACAGGTCGCTGGCGATCGCATGGTTGGTCTTGCCGGCCGCCAGCAGCCGCAGCACCTGCAGCTCACGCGCGGTCAGCCCTCCCGGCCTCAAGGCCGCCTCCCGCCGGGCCAGTACCTTGAGCCGCGCGAGCTCCGGTGCGGCGCCGAGCTGCACGAACACGCTGCGCGCGGCGTCCAGCTCCATCGCCGCGGCCTCCTCGTCCCCCAGCGCCCGGCAGCCGAGCCCGACCAGCACCCGCACCCGTGCGGCCTCATACGGCGCCTTCAGCTCCCGCCACACTTGCCAGGCGCGGCGCAGGACGACCAGGGCGGCACGGGCGTCGCCCTCGGCGAGCAGCACCGCACCGCCGGCGTGGCCCGCCACCGCTCGCAGCGCTGGCGTGTCATAGCTCTCGGTGATCCCGGTCAACTCGTCGGCGGCGTCGCGTGCCGCCTGCAGGTCGCCGACCGCCAGCATGATCTCGACGTGGGCGGGTAGCAGCTTGGCCCGCCGGAACTTCTCGGAGGTTTCTGCGATGACCCGGCGGATCGCTGCCTCAGCCGCGTCGGTCCTGCCCTGGGCGAGCCGCAGCAGCGCCAGCCCCGGCTGCGGCTGCAGGCCCCGACGGCCAGCCTGCTGGTAGGCGTTCTCCGCCGCCGTGAAGTCCCCCAGGACCCGGTAGACCTCCGCCTGCTGGTAGAAGGCCGAGCCGCTGGCGTAGCCGTCGGCACCCTGCGTGAGCCGCTCACCCGCTCGTTTGGCCTCCTCGACCGCCTGCGGCCATGCCCCGTGCAGCTGCAGGATCTCGGCACGGTGGACCAGGCACTGGCCGGTGAAGGTGATCATGTCGGTCTGCTTCCCGCACCAGGCCGCCAGCGCGGCGGTCCACTCCTTAGCGCGGCGCCACTCCAAGACCTCCTGGCATGCATCGATCACCGAGCAGTACACCGTGCCGGCCACGGGCGGCGATAGCTCGCCGGCCACGACCGCCACCATCGCCTCGTCCAGCAACACCAGGCCCTCGCCTACCCTCCCCTGTCTCACCATGGCGCGGCCGTGGAGGACCAGTGCGAGCGCGACCAGGTCGGCGTCACCGGCGCGTCTGCCGATTGCGGCTGCGCGGGCCGCCGTCCGCAGCGCGCCCGCGTAGTCGCCGGCCACCACATGCTGCAGCGCGACCGGGAGCAGCAGGTAGCCGCGCTCGGCGCACTCCTGCTCGTGCTCCAGTAGTCGGTTGGCCCGGGCGAGCCAACCACTGGCCTGCGCGAGCTCCCCCTGGTTGATCAGGTGAAAGACCACCCAGAACGCGCACCGCGCGGCCCGCCGCGGATCGCCGCCCTCGGCATGGAGCTGCTGCGCGCGCTGCAACGCCCGCAGGCAGTCCTCGACACGGCCGAGGAGATACGCCGCGATCGCCAGCAGCTCCAGATCCTCCCCTGCCAAGGAGGACGACCGGTCGGCCAGCGACAACGCGGTGTAGGCGTCCGCCCACGCCAGCCGTCCGGCAGCCTCGCGGCCCCGCGCAAGCTCACCATCCCCGCCCACCGTGCTCTCGCCACCCGCCAGTGCCTGCTCCGCACCTCGGTAGCGTAGCGAGGCCTAGAGGCAGGTTCGAATGGAGGATCGGCGGTTCAGGATCCAAACATCGCGTCTGGTCAAGTGTGCTCGAAGTCTAGTCGGTCCGGCGTCAGTCCAGCCGTCGGATGATGTGGTCAGCCTCACCGGCTTCGACAGCTCGCGGTCGATGGAGGTCTTCATTCGACGTGGTCGAGCAGGCGCCGCAGGTCCTGCCAGGCACCCGCCACGCTCCAGGCGGGGCCGCTGGCGGCCGGCCGCCGGGCCGGCCGCCGGGCCGGGCTGTAGGTCGGCACCCTCGCGTCGCCCGACCGGTTCATCGCAGCAGCGGCAGGGAGCCGACCAGCCGGTCAATCGCCTTCCGCGGGCCCAGCACACTGACCGCGAAGTAGACCAGCCGCTCCTCTGCGGCGTCGCGGACCTGGGCGAGGTAGTCGGCGTAGACCCGCACCTGCTGGGCGACCGCGGGCATGTCGGCCACCAGCACCGCCGGGTCACCCAACGCCCGCGAGCGCACGGCACGGATGGTGGCGCCATCGCCTCGCAGAACCGCGCAGCCCAGCCACGGCAGCCCCGGGTGGGCCGTGCCCGAGGCGTCCTTGGCCCCCGCGCCGACCACCGCCGGCACCTGGGCCGCCACCGTCCGCACCGGGCGCCTGGACTGCAGCCACCGGATCGGGAAGATTCTCCTCGGGCTGGTAGGCCACGAACGCATCGACGGCCTCCGCCACGGCCGATGTCCTCGAGGGCGACCGACTGCAGCTCAGGCCGCAGGTGCACCAGGAACGCCGCTTGGCCGCTCGGTTCTCCCGCGTCGATCGATGGTTGCCGCGGTCGGGTGAGGGAACAATATCCCCGAATACCCCAACAAGCGCATCCGTCCGCTTCATCACGCCTCCTCGGCTTCGGCGCCACGGCGCACGGACGTCGCCATGGCGTGGTAGGCGGACGCCAGCAGCGCGCCGAGGTCGCGACCCCGCAGCCCGATGGGGGACGGGTTGAGCTGGCGCACCAGCACGTCGGGAGCGACGGCCTGGGCCGCGGGCACTCGGGCGGCCGCGAGGTCCCCGCGAGACGCCCAGAAGCGGTCGAGCTGCGCGGCCAGCGGTGGGTCCTCGACGGCAAGGCCAAAGCGGTGAGCCTCGCCGGGCTGCTCCGCGTTATCGGAAACGGTATCGGAACCGGTGAGCGCACGCAGGGCGCGCAGCCGGGCGAGGAGGTCGTCGCGGGCGCGGCCCCGCCAGGCGAGGATGAGGAACGGGTCGGCGTCGAACGCCTCGGCGAGCAGGTAGAAGGTCGCGGCGATGTGCTTGCACGGC
>WNGA01012588.1_pt1 | contig 10919 bp, 11 predicted proteins | sample 5400061 | NCBI WGS metagenome assembly WNGA01 (sample SAMN13153366, study PRJNA577476) | soil metagenome | isolation source: 100 cm soil or saprolite under grassland replicate 2 | place: USA:California | collected 2016-06-15
ACCCGGGTGGTCTGGCGGAGTTCGACCCACACGGTCAGCTGGTGCGAAGCGGGTCGTCTCGCGATGCGGCGTTTGCGGGAGCAAAGATTCGCACCTATGGACTCACAGTTCTCCCGGCGATTGACCGAGCTGTGACGTCGAGCTCGCCGATGGATAACGAGCGAACCGACCACGTCGTTCAGGTGTGGCGTCTCTCGGATCTTGCGTTGCTCAAGACTCTCGCAGTTCCGGCGATCGCGGGCGACTCGACGCACATGTTTCCGTTCGAGCTGCGCGCGCTCGCCGACGGATCGGTGCTCCTGAACAGTTATTACTGCGGCTTCTTTCGATTGACGGACATTGCCAGCAACCCGAAGATCACGCGTGTCCTCGAGCTTCCTCAGCCAAAGAACATCGGCTGCTCGGTGCCGCTCATTGCCGGGAAATTCTGGATAATGCCGATTGCGTACGCACATCGATTTGCGACGATCGACATCTCCGATCCTTCTCATCCGGTCGAAGTCGCTTCTTTCCCGACGGATTCCACTTTTTTCCCTCATTGGATTGCTGCGGATCCGTCGACTGACCGCGTCGTATTCACGGATCAGGGTGATGGTCCTCCGATGGTTGTGGTTGCCCATCTCGACCGCGCAACCGGCCGACTGTCGTGGGACGAGGCATTTCGCGACGCGGGCGCTACGAAGCCAGGTGTGAGCTACCACCGGGAATCATGGCCCAATGGGGTGAAGGGGATGGCGATGCCGCACGGAGCTTTGTTCGTCCCGTAGAGTCAACCGCCGTAAGGGATCCGCACTCCTGGATTGTTTCGTGGGAAATCGCGGATGTTCCGCGTCACGAGTATCAGGCCGAGGTGCTGAGCGGTTGCCCAGATGATGGCGTCGGGAAGTCTGATTCTCTTGCGTCGTCGGATTTCGACGGCTCGTTCAGCAACACCTTCGTTGACCGGATAAACCTGGAATCGGTGCAGAAATTCGCGGATCTCTGCTTCCTCGTCTCCTTCGGCAGCGCCGACAAGAATTTCCATCCAGGAGACGAGGCTGATGTGGATGATCTCGAACGCGTCGAGCTCCCGCCGAGCCTTGGCCGAGCCGCTCAGGTAGTCGATGAGAATGTTGGTATCGAATACCGCATTCATCTCTTCCACTCGTCGCGGAGCGCGTCCTCGTAGGCGAGCGGATCGATCTTTCTGGATTTCCAGATGCCGAAGCCAGCATTGGGTTTGCGCCGCGCCCGCTTCTCCAGGTACTCGCTCATGGCGCGTCTGACTGCTTCAGCGCGCGAGATCTTTTCCCGCTTTGCGAGGTTATCGATCTCCTCTAGGATGTTTTGGGGAATGTCTATAATTGTCCGCATCATGATAACATATAGCGTTATCATGCATCAGGCAACGACCGGGGAACGGATCGGGGCGGATTAAAGCTGCGAATCGCCGGGCGCCCGCGACAAATTGTAAACCTTCCGTCGTCGATGCCCCACGCACACCTTCATTGCCATGAAACGAACTCTTCTGACCTTGGTCGCCGCGTCTGCGGCAATGGGATGTGCCGGCCGAGTAAATCCGAGCACCACGACGCCGGCGGCCGGCCCGTACGACGTCGTAATCGAGAATGGTCGCATCGTCGACGGCACCGGCAACGTGTGGTTCTATGGCGATGTTGCCATTAGCGGTGAGCGAATAGCGCGTGTCACTCCATTCGGTGCTCTGAAAAACGCCTCGGCCAAGCGCCGCATAGACGCGACGGGCCTAATCGTCTCTCCGGGATTCATCGACATCCAAAGCCACTCGTGGGACGCCCTTCTGTGGCGCGACGGACGCGTCATCGGAAAAGTCATGCAGGGCGTCACCACCGAGATACTCGGCGAAGCGACCACGCCGGCGCCGATCAACGCCAACATGCTCGCCCTTCTCGACATACCAGATACGCTTCCAAAAGTCATCGCCCTTCACAGGACGTTCAGCGGCGAGCATGGCTTCGGCGCCTGGCTCGACGCAATGGGCCGCCACGGCAACTCCGTGAACGTCGGCTCATACCTCGGCGCAGCAACTGTTCGCGCGTACGCCAAGGGGCAAGCGCAAGGTCCGGCGACAGCGGCCGAGCTCGACACGATGCGCGCGGTGGTGCGGCATGCGATGGAGGATGGTGCGTTCGGGCTGTCGAGCGCGCTCATCTATCCGCCGGGGAGCTACGCTACGACCGTCGAGCTGATCGAGAGCGCAAAGGCGATGTCGCCGTATCATGGGTCGTACATCACGCACATGCGGTCGGAGGACGATTCACTTTTCGAGGCTATGGACGAAGCGTTCAGGATTGCGCGGGAAGGGAATGTTGCCCTGGACATCTATCACTTGAAGGCTTCGGTTCCGAGAAACTGGTCGAAAGCCGCTGGAATGGTTGCGAAGATCGACTCGGCCCGTACGGCGGGATTGGACGTTGGGGCGACAATGTATCCGTATGCTGCGTCGGGGAATGGACTCGATTCGTGCTTTCCCGATTGGGTAGCGGAGAACGGAAAGCTGCTGCCGAATCTTCGCGATTCTGCGATTCGCGCGCATGTTGTCGCCGACATGACGAAGAGTGGAGCGTGCGATCCCGGGCGCTCGTCGCCGATTGCCATCAATGGATTCAGACGGCCCGAGCTCAAGAAATACGAGGGATGGCGGCTCGATCAGATCATGAAGGACATGAACAAGAGCGCGATCGACGCGGTGATCGAGCTCACCCTTGTCGAGGAAAACCGACTGAGCAAGATCAATTTCAGCATGAGCGAAGGGAATGTTGCGATGCAGCTCAAGCGCCCGTGGGTGGTAATCGGCAGCGACGCGGGCGGTCAGAATCCTGATAGCGCGCGTGGTCTGACGCACCCGCGCGCATACGGAACGTTTCCACGTGTCCTCGGCAAGTATTCACGCACTGACAGTCTCTTCACTCTCGAGGAAGCGGTGCGGAAGATGACCGGGGCAACGGCGGCGCGTCTCAAGCTTCGCGATCGTGGACTATTGCGCGAGGGGATGTATGCCGATGTGGTGGTGTTCGATCCGGCGACGATCATCGACAAGGCGACGTTCGACAAGCCGCACCAGCTCGCGGTGGGTGTGAAGCACGTGTTCGTGAATGGCGTCGCTGTGGTGAGCGATGGGAAACACACCGGAGCGAAGCCCGGACGAGTGGTGCGCGGCCCGGGTTGGACGCGTCAGTAACTCATGGCTATTCTCACCGAGCCTATCGGCAGCATACCCCGGCGCCAGGCCTCGAGCGGGAGTCATGCCGATATTGAGCTATGAATCGGAATATCGTTGCGCTGGTGGGATTATCCCTGTTCGTAGCCCCGCCGATCTCACCGGCCGATGATGCTGTAGACCGATACATCACCGGTGAGATGACCGCGCGGCATATTCCCGGTCTCTCCCTTAGTGATGGCAGGGTTACCGACGTATCGGCCTTCTGACGGGCGCGACCCATTGGCGGCTGCCCGCTTGTTCTATGATAGCTAATTAGCTATCATAAAAGATGACGACGGCCGATGCAGCAAAGCTCGTGAAAACCGCGCGTAGAGAGGCGCGACTTACCCAGCGCGAGCTCGCGCGCAAAGCACACACTGCACAGTCTGTCGTGGCGCGGATCGAGCTCGGGGAAACGAGCCCCTCCCTCGCTACGCTCACGCGCCTACTCGGCGCTGCGGGGTTCCGCCTTTCGCCGCAGCTCAGGAGAATCTCGAAGCTCGACCGCTCCGAGCTTGACGATGTGCCGCGGATTCTTCGCCTGACTCCGGAGGAACGCCTGCTCGAGGTCGCGCGTGTCAGCCGCTTCATCGCAGAAGCGCGTCGTGTCTGACGTCGCCGCGTTCGATCCAGAACGACTCATTCGCACACTTCACAGTCATCGCGTTCGGTTTGTTCTGATCGGCGCGCTCGCCGCGCGGCTGCATGGCTTCCCGAGGTTGACCGCCGATGCAGACATCACGCCGGCGAGCGACAAGCCAAATCTTGATCGTCTTGCGGCTGCGCTGCGTGAGCTCAATGCACGGGTCTACACCGAATCGGTTCCTGAGGGTCTCGTGTTCGACTGCTCGGCGGCAAGTCTCAGCCGTGCGATGATGTGGAATCTTGTCACCGATGCGGGCCGGCTCGATCTGGCCTTTGTGCCTGCGGGGACGAAAGGATACGACGACCTCGCCAAGAGTGCAGAGCGATTCAAGGCATTTGGCGTTGAGTTCGACGCGGCGTCGCTTGATGACATCATACGCTCGAAGGAAGCGGCCGGTAGACCGAGGGATCTGGACGACGTTGTGCTGCTTCGCGCCCTCAAGCGACGGCGGGCGAGGGAATAAGCACCGCGCTCTTACACGCGGGCGTAAGTGATTCCTTTTTCCTGTGCGCGATTGATGGCGACCACCAACGCCGGAACGAGAATTACGCCGGGCAGCCGCGACGCTTCGAGGTCCTTATAGACCGCGTCGTATGTCTCTCCGCGCTCCTTCGCGATGGCTCGAGACCGCAGCCGTAGCGCGGTGTTGCACATGAGGAACAGGACGCCGCGCTTCTGGAGCGTGTCGACCGCCAGATCCCCGCCGGTGGCGAAAAGATTTCGGACAGCGGCCTCCTTGGTGGTCGGATCGGTAACGTTGCCGGATTTGCCGAATCCGTACTTTGCCCATGCCGCGTCGGTAAAGCCGATGTTGAGGGCGCCGCCGTGGACGCCGATCACGGCGTTCACCTCGCCGGGCTTCGCCGCGAAGTCGTGCTCGTAGGCGTCGAGATAATTGCTCGCCATGAGCATCGCTCTGTCGTTCAGATCGACCGCGTGGAAGAACTGGCGATGCTTTCCCTTGAGCTGACGCATCCATGCGTCATGCTGGGAGTCGTCGGCGTGGGTAGTCGAAAGAGTGTCGGCCCGGGCGATTCCCGGAATGCCGGTGAGAGCGGCGATCGCCGCCACGGCACGCCCAACGAATCGTCGGCGTGGATGGACAGAGTCGGTTACTGATGTCATTTGCGGACCATGATGGGAGTGAAAAGCGTCAGCCTCATCGGTTGAACGTCTACTAGAGCGGTGGTCACCCTTTGGACGGTGAGGGAGGCTAAGCGGCGGCTGCTGCTGGCGCCGGCCCCGCATCGACTAGCTCCTTCGTCACTGGATCGACGCGCAGATTGAGGCCTTCAAGAGATCGCGCGCCGAGCAGCACCAGATCGCCCGGCTCGCCGAACACTACTTCATCAAATGTTGTAGTGCCTCCGGCGCAGACGACTGCTGCGCCAGTCCAGCGCGAGAGCACGGTCCCGTCAGACTGGCGAAAATGCCATTCTTTCAGCCTCGTAATTCCGAGCGCTTTGAGAACCGGCGCTGGAAACCACGAGAGCCCGGCCCCTGTGTCTACGAGAACCGTTCTGATCAGCTCGCGTTTGAGCGGCTGAGCTGGATTGGCGACCTCCACGTCGGTTCGAAAGGTTCCCATTTCCTCAGGCATGACACCTCCGTCCACTCGGCGACCGGTACCGAAACTTTCCGCGAATGAACACTAGCCTGCATTCATGCCGGGGCGCAATTAGTGCTGCAGGCGCGGCGAAGAAATACTATTGTCACAGTGGCAAACGATCCAGCCGCGCAGGCTGACGACCATCTTCCGGGAGGCGCCTATTTCAGATATCGCTTTGATCCTTAAAGCCGCGGACTTCGCAGCGGACAGGCACCGCAAGCAGCGCAGAAAGGGAAGGAAGAAGCGTCCCTACATAGGGCATTGCACGGAAGTCGCCTGGCTTATCGCCGAGGTCGGGAACGTGAAGGATGCGAATGTGCTTGCGGCCGCGCTTCTTCACGATACCCTGGAGGACACGAAAACCACGCGCGAGGAATTATTGGAGGCGTTCGGTCCGGCGATCGATGATTTGGTCATGCAGGTGACCGATGACAAGGACCTCGACAAGGGCGAGCGGAAGAGACTGCAGGTGGAGCATGCGCCGCACCTCTCGCCGGGAGCGAAGCTCATCAAGCTCGCCGACAAGATCAGCAACGTTCGAGAAATTGGAGACGATCCACCCAAGGGGTGGGACACCGAGCGCCGGCAGAAATACTTCGGCTGGGCCCGGGAAGTCGTCGATGCGATGGGCCGCGTCAATCCGGAGCTGGAGAAGCGCTTCGACAGCACGCTCGCGGAGAGTTGCCGCTTGCTCGCTGAAGAAGCAGCAAAAGATCGAAGCGCAGATTGAGGCCTTCGGGAGCTGGGTTCGCGACTTCGACGTTGGTTCTCACTGGAGGGGAGCGTTCTGCCGCGCAAGGAGCGCGCGGAAGCGTGGCTTCGATCGCAATGGGTCGAGCGTGGGATCACGCTGCAGGTGAAGCTGGAAATGCATGTGTCGTCGGGGCTCGTATCGTTCCAGAATCCGGAGGGCGCGCTCGGGTTGACCTGTCGCCGGAGTTCTTCGTGGTAGATCGAAACGCGGCACTTGCCGACCAATTGCTTGCCTTGCCGTCGCGCGACCGGGCCCGCCTCGCCGAGCTTCTGCTCGCGAGCCTGGAGGACTCTGACGTCGATGCGGATTCCGCCTGGGATTCGGAGATTGCGCAAAGAGCGCGCGATTTAAACAATGGGAGCGTGGATTCGATTTCGGGTGATGCTGTCTACGCGGAAGTGGAGCGGCGCCTCCGAAAGTGAGGGTTGAGTTCCATCAGCCGCGAGCGAGGAATTTATCGCGGCCGTCGAATATTATGAGGCGGTGCTTCCGGGCTCGGACGCCGCTTTCTCGCAGGAGTCCAAAAAACGACTGAGTTAGCGCGAAGCTATTCGGAGTCTGGTGTTTCAGCGTCCGGAACTGTCTGGCGACTCGTTGTGCCAGGATTTCCTTACGACGTTGTGTACCGCGTACGCAACGAGGTGATGGAGGTGCTCGCGGTGGCGCATCAACGTCGTTGGCCTGGCTACTGGCGGGAGCGGATGCCGCGTTGAAAAGGTGAGAGCGCTCGGTCGTTCAGCCTGCCGCAAACTCCTTTGACTCAGCTCAATCGAGTACGTGATTTGAAGGAGCTTGCGGTGCCGCCGGGAAATCGGCTGGAGCGGCTTGGAGGTAACCGGCGCGGTCAGCACAGTATTCGGATCACGATCAGTATCGGGTTTGCTTTCGCTGGGAGGGTGGCTATGCCGACAAAGTTGAAATCACGGACTATCACTAGGCCTCGACGACGGAAGCCGCTGCTGGTGCGGCGCCGTTTGCTGACCGTGCTTCCGCCGACACACCCCGGCGAAATGCTTTTGGAGGAATTCTTGAAGCCACTCGGGATTTCGCAGTCGGCGTTTGCAATCCGTCTCGGCGTACCGTTTCCCCGCCTGAACGAAATCGTCCACGGGCGTCGATCGGTGACGCCTGACACAGCGCTCCGTCTCGCTCAGGTGACCGGAATGAGCGCGGATTTCTGGCTGGGTCTCCAGTTGGACTGGGACGTCTGGCATGCTCTGCGCTCGAAGGATGCGGAGCGTATTGGACACCTAGAGCCATTGGCTGCCGCACGCGAAGGGTGAATTAGAGTTCCAGGCCGGGTGGACGGAGCTCACGTACTCCTTAGCCCTGGATCAACAACGCGTTGCGATTCTCACGTTGAGCGAACGACGAATCAACTGGGGACGTTTATCTGTTACGCGCGAGTGTAACCAGCCGCGATCGGACGTCGCGAACCTGAGGCTGCAGCTCCGGATCCGCATCGTTCCACAGCTCTACGAAGCGCGTGTAATAGTCGATCGCTTTGTCGCGATCGCCACGCCGCTCGTGCAATTCACCAAGCCGGCGATAGCATGGGCCAGTCACAAGTGCCGCATGCGCTACGGCATCGTTAACAACCAGCAGCGTCGCCGCAAAACGATCGTGCGCAGCAACGAATCGCTCGTAATGAACAATCGCCGAATCGACCCTGCCGGCTCGATCGAACGACTCTGCAAGCTCAACGATGCCGGGGAATGGGCCCGTTCCCTCTGCGGCAAGCGTTCGAAATGCCGTCAGCGCATCCTCCGTTCGCCCTTCGGCCAACGCGATAGCACCTGCCGCACCGTACCGTGCCGCATCCGCTCGGCGCAGCCCGTTGTCTACCGACTCGTTGTAGGCTGTCAGCATTCGGCGCGCATCCGCCACACGTCCCGCCGCCGCGTACAACCCGGCGAGCGATACATACGGGCGATCGATTGCCGGAATGCTCGACAGCGGATGGCGAGCCAGCGCGGATTCGATCCTGCGCAATGCCGCTCCCGGATCGTTGCGATGCCGCAGGTCGCCGGCAGCCAGATACAGCGCACCCGCGAGATATCCATCGGGCGCGCCTCGGGCTTCGTTAGTCGTCATCGCCTCTTGCCGCCAACGCTCCGCATCGGCCAGCCGCCCGCGAGTCAATGCGAGGTCCGCAAGTCCGTTCTGTGCCACGACGCGCCAGTTCGGAGCGGGCCGCGAGCGGAGGAGGGAGTCGTAGTACAGCGCGGCCCGGGCGAAGTCACGCTTCGCCCCAGCCACCGTCGCACGCGAGCTCAGAAGATGTGGAGTGGCCGGTAGATTTGCGGAAAACCTCGTCAGAGTTGTCTCGGCCGCGGCGAACTTTCCCTGAGCCACCTGTGCGTATGCAGCATGTGCATAAATCGACGCCGCACCCCCGCCGACGCGCATAGCGAGAACAGCCAGCTGCTCTGCCTCCCGATAGCGTCGCGTCTGATTATAGATCCCTGCGAGGTTGACCAGTGCAGTAACGTTTCGCGGATCGAGATCCTCGAGAACCGACTTGTATGCATCGATCGCCTTCTGACGATCGATCTCTACCCTGTCGTAGTACAACCCCTCTGCGAGAAGGCGCTCCACCGGAGTAAGCCGGTGACGGTAGTCGAACGCCTTTCGCGCGGCCCAGACTTGACGCGCTCGCTGCGTTCCCGTTATGAAGTAAACCACAGACAACCTTCGGTACGCCATCGCGAATGTCGAGTCTGCTTCGAGTGCCTGCTCCAGGAATGGGATTGCATCGGTGTAATTGCCTCGCATGAAGACCTGTGACGCGCGCGAGTATCGTCTCAGCGCATCGATCGAACCCGTGGTTACTTGATCGAGCGGTTGGCTCGAACGGATTGTTTTGAGTGATTCGCCGAGTCTTTCTCTCAATCTCGCCGAAAGGCGATCGACGGCGCCGATGATCTGATTCTGATCGGTCGCCGTCTCCCGCAGGGCGACGAGTGTGGCACCCGAGCTCGTCGACATCACTCGTAACGACAGGATGAACCCTGCGCCGAGTGGTGCGACCTCACCTGCGACGAACGCTTTTGCGCCTTCGCGTTCGGCGACCTCGCGTGCGGTTGCGGCCTTCAGCTCGCCTGCCGCGTCGCGACCCATGCGCTGGAGCACTGACACCACTGCTTCACGATCGAGAAGCGCAATCGTGGACGACTGCGATAGATCAACGCGAAGCGCTTCCGTCACAGATGCAGCAAGTGCCGAGTCGCTTGTGCTATTGTCGAAATCCGCGACCACCAGTGGGTCGCGTTGTCGAACGTCGCCCCTTGCGACAAGCGTTCCGACTGGTCCGATGCCAAACACCCGCATGATCATGTACGCAGCTGCGACGAGGCCGAGTCCCGCGAATGCAACGCCGCCGGCCCAGCGGACGTTGCGCCATGTGAACAGCGGCCGCGGTTCCATCGGCGCAGGCACAGTCATACGCTCGCGCGACGCGGTAAGTGCACGCTTCCGCTCGTGGTGTCCGGTGACGAGCACAATCGGCAACCCCACTACGAGCAGCGCGACGCCAACAGTTAAAACCCAATCCGGCAGTCCCAGCGCACGGACTGCTGCGTACACGATCGCCAGCGTTACCAGAGCCGCGAGACCAAACAAGCCAGCGACGCGAAGAGGGTGCGCTCGATCGGTAGCGGCCAGCACATCGGACGAGATACCAACCGGTTCTCCGACGCGATGCGTGCCACGTGTCGGGGTGAGAATCGTCTCGATTTGAGATAGAACTTCACCGGCGTTCTGCCATCGGTCAGCGGGTTTCTTCTCGAGACACCGCAGTATGACTTGATTGAGTGATTCTGGTACGGACGCGCGGTGTTTGGTGAGCGCGTCAGGTGCCTGTGTGAGATGTGCGGCGAGCACTGCCTGCGTGCTTCTGCCGGTGAAGGGTGGCACACCGGAGAGCATCTCATACGCTAAGGCGCCGAGTGCGTAGATGTCTGCGCGGTGATCGATGTGAGGATCCGCGGCCGCCTGCTCGGGCGACATGTACAATGGTGTACCGAGGGCGACGCCCACGGATGTCAGCGTGGCGTCTTCGGAGGAGGCTGTAACTGCCTTTGCGACGCCGAAATCTGCGACGAGGGCGTGTCCTTCGGACAGCAGCACGTTCTCGGGTTTGATGTCGCGGTGGACCAGGTGATGACGGTGCGCGTACGCGAGCGCGTCCGTTACGTCGCGCATGATCCGTAATGCTTCGTCGACTGGCAGCTCACCTTCGCGGGCGATTTTTGCGCGGAGCGATTCGCCGTCGATGAACGGCATGATGTAGTAGACGAGATCGTCGGCCGATCCTGCGGTGAGGAGGGGAACTATGTGGGGGTGCTGCAGGTTCGCGGCGACGGAGATCTCTCGCTCGAAGCGTTCCGCGCTGACACCCGCAGACAGTTCCGGCGGCAAAACCTTCACCACCACTCGGCGACCGAGTCGAACTTCCTCGGCGAGAAAAACGCGCGACATTCCGCCGCCGCCGAGCTCTTTCTCGACGCGGTAGCCGACGCCAAGAGCTGTCTGGACGCGCGCATGGAGGTCGGTCACGCCTGTTCCTGGTCCGAGTTCCACGATCTTACGAATCACGCACGCCCGTGACCAGAGTCGGCGTGGTCGACAGGATCGGCGTATAGTATCTGTGCAGCGCTTCGGCGCACACGAAGAAAAAGGTTCCTCCCCA
>WNGA01012592.1_pt1 | contig 10918 bp, 9 predicted proteins | sample 5400061 | NCBI WGS metagenome assembly WNGA01 (sample SAMN13153366, study PRJNA577476) | soil metagenome | isolation source: 100 cm soil or saprolite under grassland replicate 2 | place: USA:California | collected 2016-06-15
CGTGAACGTCGTCGCCAGCGCCCCTGCCTGGAGCGCCCCGTGGACCGCTCCGGCCGCGCCCCCCTCCGACTGCATTTCGACGACCTGCGGAACCGCGTCCCACACGTTCCGGCGACCCGCAGCCGACCACTCGTCGGCGAACTCGCCCATCGCGGACGATGGGGTGATCGGGTATATGGCGATGACCTCGGAGAGCCGGTGCGCGACCGACGCCACGGCCTCGTTGCCCTCGACGGTCACCCACAGGTCGTTGGCCATGAGGAGAGGTTAGGTTTGTCGTGCGCAGGGACCTTGATGCATTGGCATCATCCGGCGCGGCGGGAGCGGATCGGCCGAGAGGGGCCGACTCCGCCCCAGCCGTCCGGTAGGAGCTCTCCGCGGCGAGACTCGAGGCAGCGCAGCGGGCGCGGAGTATTCCTCCTCGAGGGTCTCGTGAGACCTTCCGGACCGTTCGGGCGGCCGATCCGGTATCGCGAAAACGCTTCCGGCGCTACCGGCGAGCGATCAGGACGGACATCCGTCTGGTCCGACGCGTCTTGTTGCGGATGGTCCGACGCGAGCTGGAGTCGTCGCGAAGAACCGTGTCATCGAGCGACAGGCAAGAGTCGGGAAGACTCATTCCCGTCCCAGCCGCAGCTTGACGTACTCGCCGACGAGGATCGCAGCGGGGTAATAGAAGTCCTCTTCCTGCTGCGCGTGGGCGATCAGCTTCTGCGCGAAGCTCGCGTATCCGTCGTGCCGCTCGCGGACGGCGGCTTGAAGAAGCCGCCGAAGGGCTTCGACGATCAGCTTGTGCTCTCCGAGCATTCGGGGCATCTCCGCCTTCAAAGACTCCGTCCGGGTCAGAATGCGGGACATCTCCGGAATGAACTCGCCGCGCGCGAGGTGCGGAAGAAGACGCAGCGGGGGAGCCGCGTACTCCTCTTCGAGAATCATGTGGGGAGAAAGGACCTTCAGGACCGCTCGCGCGGCGTCGGCGGTCTCGCCGCCCAGCGCGAGAGCGCGATCGAGCTCCTTGCGCAGCTTCTCGTGCTCGACCTTGACGGCTTCCGGAACATCGATATCGATCATGGAGCTCCTTTGCGTCAATCGACGATCCCCGCTTCACCGGCGAGCTCGGAGCGGCCCTGCCGCCACGACAGAAACAGTGCTCCGCCGAGAACGAGGACGATCCCGACGAGTGCGTACGCCCCCGGCCCGGGATAAGACCGTCCGTATCGTGAGAACCGGGATCCGAAAGACCAGAACGAGAAGGCCGCGAAGTAGGCGAACACGACGAAGACGTCCACGAGCGTTCCCATCGTTCCGAGCACGGCCGCCCTCAGAAAGAGCAAACCGAGGATCCCAAGCGCGAACGGGATCCACTTGAACTCGACGAAGTCCGCAGGCACCTCTCTCGGTCCCGTGACCTCGTTCGTCGAATCGGGCGTCTCGCCGTGCACCCCCGGCTCCAGGAGCTCGAAGTTGGATGTCCCGTGCTTGAGCGCTCCCGGAGCGAACGTCGCGACCTTCCAAAGCGGCAGGAAGCAGGTGGCTCCGAGGGCGAGCGCTGCCGCGAGAAGCAACCCGCGGGGAGCGGGCCTCAATGGGAAATTCAGCAGGCGACTGGTTCGTTCGATCACGGCTTTCATCTCACTGTCTCCTCCGGAGAAAGATTCCCCCGGAATGGACAGAAAGACGTGATGCAAATGTATCAGCCGTCTCACGCCGGGGTCAGTCGACCCATCGGGCGAGAAACAGATTCGTCTCATGTCCTCGCGGGTTCGCGCGGTTCGAGCCCCAGACGAGCCACTTGCCGTCCGGGGAAAACTGTGGGAACCCGTCGAAACCGGGCGCGAAGGTCACGCGCTCGGGCGCGCCGCCTCTCTTGTCCAGCAGCCAGAGGTCGAACTCGCGCCCGTCCGTGGAACCCGCGTTCGAGCTGTAGATGATCCGTTTTCCGTCGGGGTGGAAGTACGGGCAGAAGTTGCCTGCGCCGTTGGACGTGAGCTGGCGGGCGCCACTGCCGTCGGCTTTTGCGAGGTAAAGCTCGAGAGTCGTCGGGCGCACGAGCGCCCGTGCAAGGAGCGCCCGATATTCTTCGAGATCTGCGCCTTTCGGCCGGCTCGCGCGCCAGACGATCTCCGAGCAGTCGGGGCTGTAGAAAGCGCCGCCGTCGTAGCCGGGTGAATTCGTCAGTCGCGTGACCTTGCCTGCTTCCGTCATCTCATAGATATCGAGGTCGCCGTCGCGGTCCGATGTGAAGACCAGTTTTCCGCCGCGCGGACACCAGGTCGCCTCCGCATCGTAGCCGGGCGTCTCCGTGAGCCGGCGCTTCTCGGAGCCGTCCGGTCGCGCTTCATAAAGGTCGTAGCTCTCGTACACGGCCCAGACGTACCCGCGGGAGCGATCGGGCGGATGAGGGCAGTCGGCTGCCGCGGCCTCCGTGGAGGCGTACACGATTCGGTCACCCGCGGGAAAGCGGAAGTAGCCGCACGTCGTCCTCCCTTTTCCGCTCGAGACTCTCTTGATCTCGCCGCCCGCGAGGTCCATCACGTACTCTTGATCGCAGGATGCCCCCGGCGGCGTCGATTGGTAGATCAGCTTCCTGCCGTCGGGAGAGAAATACGCCTCGGCGTTCTCGCCGCCGAACGTGAGCTGCCGGACGTCGACGAGGTGGCGTTCCCCGTCGAAACGTTCCGAAAACGGTCTTCCGGCGCCGACGGGCGCGGGCGACGGCGTGGGCGAGGACGCCGCGCCCGGCTCCTGTCCACGCCGCTCCCCGAGAGTCGCGCGCAAGTTCATACGTTCCCCGTTTCGGATGACGACGACCTCGATCGTCTCGCCCGGCTTGTGGTCCTGAAGAGCGAACGTCATGTCGTAGAGGTTCTCGATGCCCGTGCCCGCCATCTCGACGATCCGGTCACCTCCGCGGATCCCGGCATGATCGGCGGGACCGCCCCGCCGAACGTCGGCCAGGAGCACACCCCCTTTCGAATCGTCCATCGCTCGGTAATCCGGAATCGTGCCGAGATACGCGCCGAAGCCTCGGCTGTCGCCCTGCATCGCCGGTGCGGCGGCTGCGGCGACGTACGTCGGCGTCAGTCTCCCGAGCGCAAGCTGCTCGCCGACACGGGCAGTCAGCTCGGCGACGCGCGCGCCCCCCGCGAAATCGACGGTGTCCGCATCGTCTTCGGGCGTGTGGTACCGCTCGTGCGCGCCGGTGAAGAAGTGAACGACCGGGATGCGCGCCGCGTAGAACGCCGTCTGGTCCGAAGGCCCGTAGCCGTCCCCTTTGGAGGTGAGATTCAAACCGAGCGGCTTACCGATCGAATCGAGCGCGGCGGTCCACTCGGGCGCCGATTCCGCGCCGAATGCGATCAGCTGGTCGTCGCGGAGATGGCCGACCATATCGAGATTGACCATCGCTCGGATTCTCTCGAAAGGGACCGGCGGATGGGCGACGAAGAAGGAAGAACCGGCGATCCCGACCTCTTCGCCGGAAAAGAGCACGAAGAGGACCGTGCGGCGGTTCGGCGCGCTTTCGAGCAACTCCTGCAGCCGTTCCGCGGCAGCGAGAACCGCCGCGGTTCCCGACGCATTGTCGTCGGCGCCGTTGTGGATCGCCCGCTCGTTCGGTCTCATCGAGCCGTTGCCGCCGTAGCCGAGGTGATCGTAGTGCGCGCCGATCACGACCGCTTCGGTGGCGAGAGCCCCGCGCCCGGGGAGTTCCGCCGCAACGTTCGCGGTCTCGGCGGAGGTCGCGTCCAAGGCGACGCGCCCGCGCAGCTTGATTCCGACCGCACCGACGGACCGCGGTTTCAGATCCCGATCGACTGTCTTCTGGAACTCGAGGAGATCGATCTGCGCACGCTCGAGCCACTTCGCCGCGAGCGATCGTTTCACCTGGATCACGGGAATGCCGGCGGCGCTCTCCGGACCGTCGTTTGCAAGCGCCGGCAGGCGATCCTGCTCGGTTTCCTGCAGCGGGCCCGTGACGAAGGCGACCGCGGCGGCGCCGTGTTCCCTGGCTTGATGCACTTTGTACCGGATCGCGGACCAGCGGCTCGGCCGCCGCCCGTCGAAGCGCGAGGACTCGTCCTTCTCCTGCGGCTCGTAGCGGAGCATCAGCGCGACTTTGCCGTGGAGGTCCACCGGCGACAACTCCTGATAGGAAAGCGGACCGGCCTCGATTCCGTAGCCGACGAAAGCGAGCTCGCCGGAGAACTCTCCGGAGCTCGAGCACGCGAGTGGAGTCCATTCTTCGGGTGAGGCGCCGGAGAGCTCGTTGCCTGCCGCGAGTCGGACGCCGGTCTTGACCGGGAAAAGCTGCCGGTAGCCTCCGGAAAACGCCGGCTGGAGGCGGAGCTCCTTCAACCGCTTCTCGAGGTATGCCGCAGCCTTGTCGATCCCTCTGGTCGAAAGCCCCCGTCCTTCCATCTCGTCGGAGGCGAGGACCCGGACGTCTTTCTCAAATCGTGCGGCGAGGCGTGCGTCGCCCTGCGCCGGAGCTCGTGCTCCCACCGCGAGGGCGAGCGAGACGACAACGATCAGTCTTTTCATCGCCCCAAGCGGGTGAACCTCCGCCGGCGAGCGTACCGCAACGCGGAAGTCCGGGCCGGCGTCAGACGACGTTTGTATACGAGAGAACCAAGGGACGCGGGCCGAAAGAGGGTCGAACAGCAACGACTTCGATCTCGGGAGGATGAAGGAGATGCTTCTTGACGCTGCACTGATCGGTCGCGTGCACGATCGCCTCCCGGTATTTCTCCGGGAAGTCGGGCGGCAACTCGATCTCGATTGAGACCTGCGTCACCCGCTTGACCGCCGGATCCTTTTCCGCGGTCACCTTCAGGCTCAAGTCCTCGGTCGGCAGTCCACGGACCTGACAGAAGCGCAGCGCGTAGTAGCCGGCGCACGTGCCGATCGAGGCGAGAAAAAGATCGAACGGCGACGGGGCAGATTCTCCCCCGCCGACCTTGGCGGGCTGGTCTGTCCGAACCTTGAAACCATCGAACTCCGCCTCGACCACGAGACTCCCCGGGAAACGAATGTTCATGTTCATGCGAACAGGAAACTCTCTACCGCCCCTCGTGTCCTGATGCAGACGCATCAGTTTCCGGTTCCGGTTCTGGTTTCGACGGCTCGGGGGTCTGCGAAAAGCGGATCTGAATGATTTGCATCATGTCGTCGCACGGCGCGCCGGCCTAGATTCGTTTTTGGAGGACGTTTCATGTATTCAGCTGTCGAGCTGGAAATCGAGCTCTTCTGCCGAGGGATCAAGATCGACCGGACCTGCGAGCTCGGCGCCGACGCGCGCCGGATCGCGAGGACGCGGGCGGGCCTGGGGTCCGGCCTCGAGCTCGTGATTCGCGGACCGAAACGGAAGCATTGGGTCAACGTGCCGGTGGCGGAGCGCTTCGCCGCCGCTTCGCCGTTCCGCCTCTTCAAACAGCCCGACGGTTACTGGATCTTAGACGAACGCAGCGGCGAGGGGTATTACGCCGAGTTGCCGGCAGAGCCGTCCTGGTACTCCTGGGTCACGACCTCCGGCGTCGAGATGAGCCGGATCGGAGTCTTGCAAGGAAACTACCTCGGCATTTACGTCTCGACCTCCTGCCTGTTCTGGGCGTCCCGTCCGTCCCGAGCGTGCAAGTTCTGCACGACCGGAAAGAACGTGGGATCTGTCGAGCAGGCGAGAAAGAACGTGGAGGACGTGGTCGAGGTCGCGCTCGCCGCGCGCGAGGAATCGGGGTCCGTCTTCACGCACTTGAACACCGGCTATCACTACGAGGATGTTGACCGCTTGGAGGCGATCCACGGTCTTCGCCAGTGCGAGCCGTTCGTTCGAGAAATCCGAAAACGAGTCGGCGGGTTCATCGGCGTGCAGTGCATGCCCGTTCCGCGGCGCAAGTTCGGAGAGTACGACGCCTTGATCGCGGCAGGCGCCGACCACTTCTCCTTCTGTTATGAGTTCGAGGACCCGCGATTCTTCGAAGCGATCTGTCCGGGCAAAGCCGAAACGCTCGGGCAGGAAGCGTTCTTCGAGGCGATGGAATACACCGCGCGAAAGCTCGGCCGGGGGCGGGTCTCGGGCGAGATCATCGCGGGGATCGAGCCGATCGACTCGACGAAGCGCGGAATCGACCGGATCGTCGCCGCTGGCGCGTTCCCGACCGTGTGCATCTTCCGCCCGACCATCGGAAGCGAGATGGAGGACGTCCCCTCTCCCGATCCAAACGCCATGAAGGAAGTCTTCGCGCATCTCTACGAAGCATGCCGCGACGCCGGGATCCCCGTCGGCGTCCTTCCGATCGAGGTGTCCCTCGTCGTGCAGCCGGAGGAATGCGCGGAGCTCGCCGCTCCGAGGTTCTCGTCGCGCGTCTACGACTGGAAGCGCTCCGCCCTTCGACTCCTCGCGCGGCCGTACGTCTCCTGGAAAATGCGGCCGCGCCGGCGCGCCGCGTGAGAATGGACGCGACCTCGGGCGGTATTTCGGAGGATTCGGCCGTGCAGGCTCCCTGGATTGCCGTCAGCGCGGCCTTCGGCGCGCTCGGACGCGCCTTTCTCTGCCTGGACGATCGCTTCGATGTGCTCCACGCCTCGTCCGTCCTCGACGACTTTCTCGAGACCGGTGCGGCGCGCGCAGCCGAGGGTCGGCCGGTTGAGGAGCTCCTGGGAATCGATCTCTTCGGTCCCGCCGCCCCGCTCCGGCAGGCGCTTCTCGCCTCCGAACGGCGCGAAGGGTGGCGGGCGACGCTGCGCGGGAGCGGCACGCTGGCTCACCGGTTGGTTTCCGTGACGGCGGCGCCCATCCATCCTCCCGAAGGAGCATGCGATCCGCGCGTCGCCTTCGTGGTCGTGCTCCGTCCCGCGGAGGAGGAGCAGGCCTCCGCGGGAGCTCCGGAGACTTTCGGAGGCCTGACTGCGCGCTCGGCGTCGATGGGCCGGATCTTTCGATTGATCGAGAACCTCTCGCAAAGCGAGGCGACGGTTCTCCTGACCGGCGAGAGCGGAACCGGAAAGGAGATGGTCGCCCGCGCGATCCACGATCACTCCTCGCGCCGGCGTGGTCCCTTCGTCGCGGTCAACTGCGGTGCATTGCCGGGCGAGCTCCTCGAGACCGAGCTCTTCGGCCACGTCCGGGGCGCCTTCACGGGGGCGTTGCGCGACCGCGCCGGTCGATTCGAAGTCGCTGGGGGCGGGACGCTCTTCCTGGACGAGGTCGGCGACCTGCCGCTCCCCCTGCAGGTCAAGCTCTTGCGCGTCCTCCAGGAGCGCTCTTTCGAACGCGTGGGCGAGAGCCGCACGCGGCAGGCAGATGCGCGGATCGTCGCGGCAACCAACCGCGATCTTCGCCGCGCGGTCCTCGAAGGGCACTTCCGGGAAGACCTCTATTACCGTCTCCGGGTCGTTCCGATCGAGATCCCTCGGCTCTCGCAGCGCCGCGAGGACGTCGAGCCGCTCGCCCGCGTGTTGCTCGCGCGGGTCGGTGCGCGCCAGGGACGTGCGCTGCGGTTCTCACCGGAGGCATTGCGCGCGCTGCTGCGCTACTCGTGGCCCGGCAACGTGAGAGAGCTCGAGAACGCCCTCGAGTACGCAGTAGCCGTCTGCAAAGGACAGACGATCCTGCCGGAGGACTTACCGGTGGAAGTCGCGGGCGGAGAGGAGTCCCGCGTCCAGAGTCCGAAGTCCGAAACGGAATCGGAAGCTCCGCCGGAGACGGCGCGGCTGCGGGCGATCCTCGAAGAGCATCGCTGGCGGCGGTCCGAAGCCGCACGGGCGCTCGGCGTCAGCCGGACGACGCTCTGGCGCATGATGCGTGAGGCCGGAATCGAAGACTGACTTCGAAACGGATCGTTTCAAAAGCGAAACGAAACGCTGCAACGAATCGTTTCACGGAAACTCCTCGAAAATACGATCCCCTTTGAACTGAAGACTTAACGACTGGCACCCGCGCTGCTCCTCTACGGCTCCGGCCAAAAGGAGCAGACATGAAGAATCTGGTGATCCTGGGTGCTGGGACGGCGGGCACGACACTGGCGAACCGGCTCGTCCACCGCCTTCCGTCCGGTTGGTCGGTCAGCGTGGTCGATCCCAGCGAGACGCACCTCTACCAGCCCGGACTTCTGTTCTTCCCGTTTTCGCGCGATGGCGTCGAGCGCCTCGAGCGTCCGCGAGCGAAAACGCTTCGCCCCGGTGTGACGTGGGTTCGCGAGTCCGTCGAGCGCGTCGATGCCGATCGACGCCGGGTCCTTCTCGCCGGCGGCGATCGGATCCCGTACGACCTCCTCGTCGTCGCGAGCGGAGCCCAGACGCGCCCCGACGAGACTCCGGGCCTGCTCGGCCGGGAGTGGCGCCACACGATCCACGACTTTTACACCCTCGACGGGTCGCGAGCCCTGCGGGAAGCGCTCACTCGCTTAACGGGAGGTCGTCTCGTCGTCAACGTCGTCGAGATGCCGATCAAGTGCCCGGTCGCGCCGCTCGAGTTCCTCTTCCTCGCCGACGACTACTTCACGCGTCGCGGCATCCGCGACCGCGTGGAGCTCGTCTACGCGACCCCGCTCGATGGCGCGTTCACGAAGCCCGTGGCGTCGCGGCTTCTGGGGTCGCTTCTCGCGGAGAAGCGGATCCGGGTCGAGGCGGAGTTCGCGGCGGCGGAAGTCGACGCCGAAGGCAAAAAGCTCCGCTCGTACGACGAGCGCGAGATCCCGTATGACCTGCTCGTCACGGTGCCCGTGCACAAAGGTGTTCCCTTCATCGAGGAGTCGGGCCTGGGCAACGACATGGGGTTCGTCCCGACAGATCCGAACACCCTCGCTGCCAAGAAAGACGACCACGTCTTCGCGCTCGGGGATGCGACCGATCTGCCGGCTTCGAAAGCGGGTTCGGTCGCGCACTTCCAGGCGGAAGTCCTCCAGGAGAACCTCCTGCGCGTGGTGGCCGGGAAGAGCCCGCTGCCCGAGTTCGACGGCCACTCGAACTGCTTCATCGAAAGCGGCAAGGGCAAGGCGCTTCTGATCGACTTCAACTACCAGACGGAGCCGCTTCCCGGAGTCTTCCCGTTGCCGATCGTGGGACCGATGGCTCTTCTGAAGGAGGCGCGGCGCAATCACTGGGGAAAGCTCGCGTTCCGGTGGGCCTACTGGAATCTCCTCCTGCCGGGACGAAACATTCCGATCTCTCGCCGCATGTCGATGGCCGGCAAGCGGCGACCCGCGGCGGCCCCGACTTCCTGCCCGTCTTGCGAGAAAGGAGACCTGCATGCAAACGCGTGAGTACGCCGGGCGCGCCGTCGAAACCAACGAGGAAGGTTTTCTCGTCGACAGCTCGCAGTGGACGCCCGAAGTGGGCGAGGGGATCGCCCGCGAGGTGGGTGTCTGGCCCTTGACCGAAAGGCACTGGACGGTCATCACGTTCTGCCGGGAGGACGCGGCGCGCGAGGGACAGTCCCCCGGGATGCGACGGATCGCGAAGAACTCCGGCGTCGACATGAAATCCCTGTATCAGCTCTTTCCGAAAGGGCCGGGCAAGCTCGCGGCGCGCGTGGCCGGCCTGCCGAAACCTCAGAGCTGCGTCTAACGAGAGGAGAAAGAAATGAGCACTCAACTGACCACACACACGCTGACCCCGCTGCCACCGCTCGTCGAAGAGCCGAAGCCCGACCCGATCAAGCACATCTCGATCATCTGCTCCAAGGGAAGCCTCGACATGGCCTATCCCGGCCTGATCCTGGCCAACGCCGCACGCATGAGCGGCATCGAGGCAACGCTCTTCTTCACGTTCTGGGGACTCGACATCATCACCGAGAGCAAGGTCGACAAGCTTCACGTTCCCACGGTCGGAAATCCCGCCATGCCGATCCCGACCATGCTCGGAGGACTGCCCGGCATGGAGTCGATCGCGAGCCTCCTGATGAAGAAGGAGATCGCGCACCTGGAGCTGCCGACGATCCGCGAAATGCTGCAGGACCTCGTGGACTCCGGCGCACACCTCTACGCCTGCAAGATGGCGATGGACATGTTCCACCGGACCAAGGAAGACCTGGTTCCCCAGGTCGAGAGCGTGATCTCCGCGATGGATTTCTTCGACAAGAGCGCGGGCGCGCAGGTGATCTTCATCTGAACGACCCAGCTCGAAAGAAAGAAGGCCAGACCATGAAGAGAGGAACGAAAGGTCTGTTCGCAACGGTCGTGCTCGGACTCCTTCCGGCCGGCGTGTTCGCGACCGATGGTTACTTCGCGAATGCCTATGGAACTCCGTGCAAGGCGATGGCGGGAGCGTGCGTCGCTTTGCATCTGACGACGCTCTCGCCGGCCACCAACCCCGCCGCCCTCGCGTTCCTGGACCGGCGATACGACGTCGGCGTCGAGTACTTCAATCCGAACCGGCAGTACTCGGTCGATGGCGCCCCGTCGGGATTCCCGGGAACCTTCGGCCTTGCGACCGGAACGGTCGAGAGCGGCTCGGATGGTTTCGTGATCCCGTCGCTCGGCGCAAGCTGGAAGGCAGGCGAGAAAGGAACGTTCGGCGTCGCCGTCTACGGCAATGGCGGAATGAACACCGACTACAGCGCTGCGACCTTCGGAAACACACCGACCGGGGTCGATCTTTCCCAGCTCTTCCTTGCGCCGACCTATGCGTTCCGGCTCGGCCGCGGCCACGCCGTCGGCTTGACCGGAATCGTGGCCTATCAGCGATTCAAGGCGGAGGGACTGCAGGCCTTCGCATCTTTTTCGCAGGATCCGCAGAACGTGTCGAACAACGGCTATGCGAGCTCGTGGGGATACGGCGCCCGGATCGGATATCTCGGCGAGATCTCGCCCTATTTCTCAGTGGGCGCCTCATATCAGACGAAGCTCCGGATGGGGAGCTTCGGTAAGTACTCCGGTCTTTTTGCCGAGGGCGGAGGCTTCGACATCCCCGCGACGTGGAC
>WNGA01027842.1_pt1 | contig 10917 bp, 8 predicted proteins | sample 5400061 | NCBI WGS metagenome assembly WNGA01 (sample SAMN13153366, study PRJNA577476) | soil metagenome | isolation source: 100 cm soil or saprolite under grassland replicate 2 | place: USA:California | collected 2016-06-15
GAGCTATTGGCGAAGATCCGCAGCGCGAAGGATTGGTTAGAACGCCGAATCGCGCTGCGCGTGCATTCGAATTTTTGACCGCCGGTTACAGGCAGAGCTTGGATGACATAATCAACAATGCGCTCTTCGAGTCCGAAGCCAGCGAGATCATTCTCGTCAAAGACATCGAGCTCTATTCGTTATGCGAGCACCATTTGATTCCGTTTATCGGTAAGGCGCATGTCGCTTACATACCCAACGGCAGCGTCGTTGGTCTGTCGAAGACTGCGCGGATCGTGGATATGTTCGCGCGGCGGCTTCAGATCCAGGAGAACCTGACGATGCAAATCGCCGATGCGCTAATGAAGGCACTGCATCCCCGCGGGGTCGGGGTGGTCATTGAGGCTAAACATCTCTGCATGATGATGCGCGGAGTTGAAAAGCAAAACTCGGTGATGAAAACGTCATGTTTGCTAGGCGTTTTCAAAGAGGATGCGCGAACGCGTTCCGAGTTTCTCTCGTTGCTCAACGATTAGCTGTGGGGCGTCTGTGTCAGACGCCAGTCATTAGACGCCGTCTCGCAGAGACAGCCTGCAAGCTCTTCCAGTCCGCCGAGTGGTTTTAGCTGCGAGCGTACTGCTGGCTCAAGCGAGCCAGCGCAAGAGCGGCAAGGAACAGCCCGAAATCGCGCAGCGCGATATCGAAGTATCCGGGGATCAGTAACAGATTTATTATGATCACCACAAGCCAGACAGCGACGATATAAGCGAAAATCTTCGGCTTAAACCAAACTCCAATTCCAGCTACAACTTCGATTACGCCGACAATAAGCATCAGCGTGTGCGCGGGTATGGGTGAAGCGTTCGCTACTACTCCAGGAAGGTACTGGTCCCAATTGACCAGCAGGTGAAAGAATTTGTCCAAGCCGGCGAGAATGGGGGCGACTGTGAATCCGACATGAAGGATCCAATATGCCTGATACGCCGGCGAGCTCGTGCTGGCGGCGTGTGATTGGTCAATGGTTGTATTCATAAGAAGAAGTGTGTTTATTTCATCCTAATAAGTCAATATATTATTTGACTATTTACTTCAAACGGTTTCTTGGTACGAATACGAAACTGGTGTGATCACTGGATGTCTGTGCCCGCTAGTAACGAATTGAAATTGCCACGCTGAAGTTATTTCACTTCAAAGCAGCACGAAGGCGTTGGCCCGCGGACGCAGTGCTCTTTCACAGGTGAGCCAATTATCTCGGTGAGCAACGATTCAGCGAGCAGACATGCTTCGGAATGATTAGCTGTTGCGGCGGCGATTGGACAGCCGTTGCCGTAGATGAAGTGCTTCCCGTCTTCTTCACGAAAAGTCGCTGCGCCGCCCAACTCCTTGAGAATGCCGAGCGCAGCATCAATTCTTTGCTGGCGCGTTTTGCCGCGCAACTCGCGCAAATGTTCTTTCGCCACGCTTCGCCCAGCAGCGCGCATTCCGGCGCGCAAATTTCTTGGATTAACCTCCCGAGAAAATATCGACATGAGAAGCGAAACCAATCGCCCGTATGCTTTCGGGAACAGTTGCTCGGCATCCGCGCCCAGAGCATAGGTAATGTGCGGTTTGCGAACGCCAGCTTTTATGCCTGACTGTGCCACGAGTCTGTCGCGTTCGAGGCTGGCAAGATGCGCTCGGACGGCGTTATCAGTCAGGCGCAACTCTGCCGCGAGTTCGTTTACCGTCCTTTCTCGTGTTCGCAGAAGCTCGAGGATTTTCCCTCGCGTACTTTTGAACAACCGCTCCCGCCAGCCTATATGTTTCATTAAATCAAAGATCATGGACGCCAGGAGAAAGTCAAAAAACTGTTTGACTAATTCGCGCTTAGCGGTGTCCCTTGCAGTCTGCATCGGGCCAGACGGGTTGACCTCATGCTCCTGACCGTCAGCAAACGCCTGGAATTTTCCGCATCGCGACGCTTGAACGTCGCCGGTTGGACTGACAAGGAGAACGCTACAGCGTTTGGACCGGAAACAAATGCAGGCTATGGCAGCGGCCGCAATTACATTGCCTATTTCGCCTTCACCGGTCCGGTCGATCCAGCAACTGGGATGCTGATCAACATCAGCGAAATTAAGGAGCGCGCCGGAAAAGTCCTTCGCGATGGTTTCGATCACAAATTCTTAAACCAGGACAATCCGTCGTTTCGCGAGGCTCCGCCGACTGCAGAGAACGTTGCCCGTCAGCTTTATCGCGATGTCGCGCCGCTGTTTTCGGACGTGGGAGCAAAACTGTGTGTTTGTCATTTGAGCGAGTCACCCGAGCGCAGCGCGACGTACTATTCCAACGGCGCCTGCGCAGCGAATTATTGGTTCGAATTCTCGGCGGCGCGCAGAACGATGTCGCCGCGTTTGAGCCAGGAAGAAAACGCACGGCTGTTTGGACCGGCTACTGCACCGCATGGACACAATTATCGGTGTCGGCTCACGTTTCGAGCAAAACAACTTGATCCGAAACGGCCTTTGGTTCGCTGCGACGAAATTGATACCTGTGTCCGCGCGTTGCGCGCCGAACTCGATCACCAGTATCTTAACGAAGTAATCGGACTAAAAGAACGTCCGCTAACCACTGAGAGCTTGGCCGCATACGTCTACGAACGCGTCAATTCGATGATGCCAATACATCGGATTCGTTTGCACGAGCGCGCCGATTTTTTTGCCGAAGCATGGGAAGACAACACGATTTTTTTGGGGCTGCAGGTACCGTTTTACGCAGCCCACCGATTGCATACGGCGACGCTTTCCGATGCCGAGAACACGAAGCTTTATGGTAAATGCAATAATCCGACCGGCCACGGCCATCGCTATCTAACAGAGACAACGATCGGAGGCGAATATGATGAGCGCAGTGGAACGCTTTACGATTTCGTTGCGTTGAACGACGCGATTCATGAATCACTGAAACCCTGGCAGGATCGCCATCTGGATCTGGAAACGGAGGATTTTCGCAACGCGCCTTCGACAGGCGAAAACATCGTGCGCGCGCTTTGGCCAAAGATTGATAATCGTGTGAATCACCAGCTCGTGCGATTGCGCCTGTGGGAAACGACGAACAACCGGTTTACGTTGCGCAGGACTTAGCCATAGCGGCGGCCTACGAGCGCCAAATGACTCGTCGGCGGGCACACCGCCGCTACAGTTATCACGAATGAAACGATATCTCATCACAGGCGCCAGCCGCGGGATCGGCCGCGCCATTGCAGAAAAGCTGACTGGCAAAGATGTGGAACTGCTTTTGCACGGACGCGACACAGTGGCGCTCGCGCAAACGCGCAAGGTTGTCGAGCCGCAATGTGCGAAGGTGACGCCGCTGATTCACGATCTCGCGACGGCGCGTGGCGTTTCCGATCTCATCGCCGAAGCCGGCCGGGACCCGATCGACTTGCTCGTGAACAACGCAGGCATTGCGGTAGTGAAACCATTCACCGAGATCACGTCGATCGAATGGGAGCAAACTGTCGGTGTGAATGTTACTGCGCCGTTCCTGTTAACGCAGCGCTTTGCGCCTCGGATGCCGCCGGGTTCGAGCGTCGTCAACATTCTTTCCGTCGCGGCAAAAACCGCGTTTCCAAACTGGAGCGCCTACTGCATGAGCAAGTTTGCGCTCGAAGGCTTCACGCGTTGCGTGCGCGAAGAGTTGCGTGACCGCAAAGTGCGCGTGATCAACGTTTATCCCGCCGCAACTGATACCGACATCTGGAGTCAGGTCGAGGGCAAATGGCAACGAGAACGCATGATGAGCGCGACGCAGGTGGCTGACGCGGTGGCATTCGCTTTAGCGCGCCCAACGGACACGCTCGTCGAAGACATCACGCTCTCCAGCCTGGTTGGAAATCTGTGATGATCGCACAACTTGGGATCAGCACACGTTGTAGCCACGGCTCTGTGAGCCGTTTCCGACGAACACCACAAGAGACAGCCCGTAAATTGGTGGCTATAGCGATTAACGAGATGTTCGCAATATGATCAATGCCTTGCAGAGCGAGCTTACAATCAACGTCGTTGCATCGATCATCGTATCGTTGCTCTTTCTGGCGCTCGGTTTTCTGTGGGGCAAATACAAGGAGCGGCGGCGCAAGTTTGGGCGAAATCTCGAAGAGTACGACTTTTATCCGTTCATCGTTACTCGAGAGAATTTTGGCGAGTTCAGCCTCAAGGATTTCCGGTTGGGGATGCATTACTTCCTCAAGAACGAAGATCATACAGCCGCGCGACAGCTCATCTTCATCGGGGAGCAAAACAATGTGCGCGCGCAACTTGAGCCCGCGGAGCAGAAAGTTTACGCGCAGCTATTTGAAAAATACGACGGCAAAAGAGTCACCGATGACACGCACGAATTCCTGGAGAATTACGAGCGAATTGTGCGGCTGATCGGAAAATCGTTTCCAAATACCGGAATCGAGATCCTGCTTCATAATCTGGCTGATCCAGCGCACTCGCTGATCACGTTGGAAAACAATGTGACCGGCCGGCACTTACGCGACGGTACAACAAATCTGTTGATAGATCTGAAACGTCGCCAGCTCCTGAACGAGGAAAAGCTGAATTACGAGCTGAACATCGGTGCACGAAAATTCAAATGCACCACGATCCCGATCAAACGAAAAGAATTCGGAATCGTTGGCGCGATCTGCATTAATATCGATGCTAATTACATCACCGAGGAAGTGCTGAAAGATCGACAACGCATCGAAACTTGGTTCCAAAACTTCCTTCGCACCGACATGCAGCTCGATGAAAATATTTTGAGGCAAAAGGGCCAACGGCACTTTAAAGACGAAGGCTTTTGAGAGGTTCCTCGATTTCCCTTGGAGTGATTAAACGAACCTCACTGTAGCCGCCGCCCTGCGGGCGGCGTGTCGACGAGCTCCTCCCGTGCTTCGCATGACGAAGCGGCTACAGTCACTTCGGCGAGGCTTGTAACGTCGCCTGGTATTCCGGTTTCTTGTGGTACTCTACCAACCGGAATCCCCAGCTGATCAGGGTCGAGAGATCTTTCGTCTTCGCTTTCCTCTCGTTCAGGAACGTTTCAATCCGGGTTTTCAGCTCGCGCTGTTGATCCGTCGCGTCGAGGATCTCGAAAATTTCCATCGACAACAGCCAGTCTTCTGGGTGCTCGGCCTGCTGTGTTTCCCAAATCTCCCCAAGCCGTTCGTAGCCGGCCTGGCTCTCGCGAATTTTGCGGACCTGCGCATAGAGATTTTCAAGGCGCTTTCGTTTTGCGTCGGATGGTACTTTGATTGTGCGCTCCTTCGGAATGAGCGCCACTTGATTATAGGCGTCTTTATCTGCGGCTCCGTTAAACACAGAACTGATGCACTCGCCAACGGCCATGTCGTACATGCCCCAATCGGGATTGAACAAAACGCGGTCGCCGTATTTCGCGGTGCACTTTGAGAACGTGATCAGCTGTAATTTTCCATCGCGACACAAAATGTTTTCGACTTTTCCTGTTACTACGACCCCGCTGACGGATTCAATTTTCGCCTTCCTGCCTTCCACAATCCCGAGGGCGTGCAATTGATCATTAGTAAGTGACTCCGGTGCCGCCGGTGTTTGGTTCCATTTGCCGATCGGGGAACCGAATCCATCCTTGTGGTAATCAACGCCGTGACCTTCCAGTTCCTTGTCGCGGAACGCCAGCGCGCTCTTGTCCGTGGTGCGGAGATAGATCGGCGAATTGCTTTCGTCTGTGATGACTTCGGTGAAAACGCCGCTGACTTGCAGACCGGACGAATACTGACAGGTGGCGACATTCTCGCATTCGATGGCTTTATTGATGCCTTCGAGTCCACCGACTTTGAACGCCATCGTGCTTGCAAATTCCTCGAGCACACGTCTCAAGTGCTGAAAATCGTTGCACACAAAGAGTTGCGGCTGGCGAGTTGTGATGTCGAACGCCGTATTCATCGCGTCGATGGAGTAGGGGATCTTCTTTACCTCGGGCTCGAGGCACGAGACCGATTCGCCAATCGATGAAAGCAAGCCCGCGCCGTAAATCTTCGGGTTTTCGAGTGTGCCGATCAGTCCGTACTCGACCGTCCACCAATGCAGGCGTGATAGCAGCGCCATTTCGGAAGGCTCGCCCAACGTTTTCTGCCGATGTTCAACCAGTTTGGTTGCCTCATCGACTTCTTTCGGATCGGCGTTCGGTCGTTCCTTCAAAATCGATAAGTGCCGGATCGCTTGATACAGCTCGAAATCTTTTCTCGACGACATCGCTTTTGCGCCGACTTCTCCAAATCGCTGCAAATATTCTGAGTATTCGCGATCGACAATGATCGGCGCGTGCCCGGCGGCCTCGTGAACAATGTCCGGCGCCGGTGTGTATTCGATGTGATGGATTTGGCGCATGTCGCACGCAATCACCAGCACCTTGTAGGCTTGAAATTCCATGAACGCTGCCGGCGGAATAAATCCGTCCACGGCCACCGCGCCCCAGCCGATCTTCGCCAGAATATCGTTCATCTCCTGAATGCGCGGGATGCGATCAAACGAAATGCCGGTATTGAGAAGCCCCTGGAAATAGACTTTGTGAGCGTACTCCTTCAGGAAAAAAATGTTCTGGCGCATGATAAATCGCCAGACTGCGTGATCGACCGAAGTGTAATCGTCGTAACGCTGGTCGACCGCGAATTGGAGTAAATGTTTGGGGCAACTTGCGACGGCCGCGTTGTCATAGCTGATACCGCTTTCAGATTTCATTCAGGGCCTCCTTGATTCGGCGTAACTTATGATTCGTTTGTGGCGCGGGCAAGGATGTTTGCGTGCGGTTACACGCTTAGGTGGATCGGCTTCTCCGAAGACGATGCTGGAGCCGGCGCGCCCTCGCGCCGCGAACTAACGGCCCGAGGACGGGCCGTCTCAATTGCCAACGCGTAAGGCCGAGCGTGTTTTCGATCGTCCGATAGTCCATTTCTTCGAAATAACGCAGGGTGAGTGCTGCGCGATGGTATCAGGCGTATTGGCGTCGCTTATCTTAATTGTTTCGTGGGTAAAGGAAAGCGATCGCTGCTTGCGAAATACGTTGTGCGTTCACTGGCATCCATTTTCTCTCGATCTACAGCCTAGACGTTTGAGATCGCGATTCCGCGCGAAAAATTTTCATGTCATTCCGAGCGAAGTCGAGGAATCCCGGCATTACCCCCAAGGCTGCGCAACGGGATCCTTCGACTCCGCTTCGCTCCGCTCAGGATGACGTGTGATGTTTAAAAAATGATGACGGTATTCCCCACGCTCACGAGGTCTTTCACCCGCGCGGCGTCCCAGTTGGCGAGACGAATGCAACCGTGGCTCGCAGCGCGGCCAATTGTCTCCGGATTATTCGTGCCGTGAATACCGATCCCGGGCTTGTTCAAGCCCATCCAGAGAATGCCGACGAGGTTATTTGGTCCGGGCGGAAGATTGTAATAGTTCTCAGTGCGCACGCCGTAGTTCAGCATGCCTTCATCGTAGCGGAACCAGGGCCAGACGGTCGCACCGAGAATTTTCCAGGTACCGACAGGCGCCGGCAGAGTTTTAGATCCGGGCGTGATCGGGAACACGCAGACCAGCTGATCATGGTCGAACACCTCGATTAGATGCTCTTGTGTATCGACGAAAATTTTGCGAGAGGCGAATGCGGGATTTTCGGAAATCTTTCCTTCGGTAAATTTCTCGACTTCGAACGGCAATACGTTCGGCACCTTGAGAGTTTCGCCCGGCTGAAGATGCTCCCAGTTCTTGCCGGGATTCAGCTTCTGAATGTAGGCCTCGGCGGAATGAAAGCGCTCGGCGACGAATTCCAAAAGCGACGTGTAAGGCAACCATTTCAACTTCGCCTGCTCTGCGCGGCTCCCCGGAACGTCGCCGACCTGCTTCAAGTCTTCTTCTCTGATCGTGTAAGTTGTGTAAGTCACAGGCACCTGATCGAGCATCCACTGATCAACCGCGCCGGTCTTTGGCATCGCCTGCGCGTGCTTGTACGAGATGAGCGCCTTCCGGAAGAACTCGCCCATCTTTCCGTCGATCTTCCCAGGCCCAAAATCGCTGTTGTCCAAAAAAATCTGCAACCGCGTGGCCGTCTCTTCGTCATAGTTCGGCAACGCGACAGGATAAACTCTCGGTGGCGGTGTGGATTCGGGCGTCGGTGTCGGTGTCTCCTGTGCAGATGCAAACACGCGCACTAAACCGAATGCGAGAATGACCCAAACGATTTTCATCGCCGGAAGTTATGCGCTGCGAATGCACGTCGCGCAAATACGATCTAATGACCCTGAATCGCGGATGATCCGAGTGAATACCGATGATCTGTAACGGGACTCTGCGAGCTCCGAAATCTAGCGACCCGAGGTCATCGACGGCCGTCAGAGAGCAGTATTCGCTTATCTGTTTTACAGCTGCTATTTCTGATTGGCTGCCATTTGCGCCGCAGAGTTGCTCAACTCAATTTGGGCGCTCACTTTCTGCAGGTCAGCAGCTAACTTTTCAATCCGTTTCTCCAGTTCCTGTACTTTACGCTGTTCTTGAACAAACGCCTTCTCTTTGAGAAATTCGTTGAGCAACATGGCGTTCACTTGGTCGTAGCGCACGCTGTAGGTCTTTCCTTCCTTGTCGCGCACTACCAGATCGGGATTTGTCTTTTCCACATCTTCGGCCAGCAGCCCTAGCTGAGGCGTACCTTCTGGATCAATCTCGCTTTTATATCGGAATCTGACGGGCTTAAGCGCATAGAGCGCTTCGCTGGCACGATCCATTGGCTTAATGTCGTGTTTAAACCGGAGGGAGGAGGTAGTGGTGCCAAGTTTACCATCCGAATTGATGAACACTCCGATTCCTGTGGAAGAGGTTGCACCAAAGATTTCACCGATGTAGCAACTGTTGTTCACGTTCGCACCAGCAACGGCGGTGCCGATACAAATAACGTGATCGGCGGTGGTGACACCGCTGCCGGCTCCAGCGCCCAGAGCGACGTTACCCATTCCGGTGGTGTTGTTCAGGAGAGCGGTGATACCGACGGCCGTGTTGACGTCGCCATCAATGTTGCCCAAGAGCGCACTGGTACCGATTGCCGTGTTACTATCACCGATGAAGTTGCTCTGAAGTGCAGCTGCACCGATGGCAACGTTGAAAACGCCGTCAGTATTGCCTAAAAGGGCTTGATATCCATAAGCCGAGTTCACGTGGCCAAGGGTGTTGCTAAAAAGCGCTTGAAAACCAGTGGCGGTATTTTGTCCGCCAATGGTGTTCGCCCCGAGCGCAGCTGCTCCTAGACCTGTATTTTCAACACCGAGGGTATTGCTCAAAAGAACCCCGTTACCAACGGCCGTGTTAAATTCGCCTGCAGTATTGGTTACCAGCGACTCAACGCCGATGGCCGTGTTGCCGAGACCGGTCGTGTTATTAAAAAGAGCGGAGTCTCCAATGGCGGTGTTGAAACTGCCGGTGTCGTTGTGCAAAAGCGCTAACGCTCCGTTGGCGGTATTTTGCGTGCCACCACTGTTGAGGAAAAGTGCTGCCGCTCCGGTAGCCGTATTTCGGTCTGCGGTATTCAATGCCAGCGTCCCGGTCCCTACACCGGTATTGAAGCTGGCGCTGGTGATAGTCCTGAGCGATTGCCAACCAATGGCTGCGTTGAAACTGCCGGTGCTAAGACTAAAAAGGGCGTTCTGCCCTTCGGCGGTGTTTCCGCCCGGATAGCCTCCATCAGGCGGCGGAACGACTGCTGGCGCCATCGGCACGACTGCAAAGCATTCGAACAACAAGGGAATGAGAAGCCTGCTCCTTATGCGGGATTTTAGAGTTCGTTTGGGTTGAGTCGTTGAATTCATAGGATTTTTAAGGTTTTGTTTTTGGCGATTTTCTTGAATTGAAATTCTTATCACTCGTTTGTGACTAGTTGCGGCACCGCTTTGCTGATCCCAAGCTGCGCGCCCACCTTCTGGATTTGTGCGGCTTGCTCTTTGACCGTTGCAGCGAGAGCTGCAATTTCGTTCTTCAACTCGGCGATCGTATCTTCTTGTTTCTGAATTTTGCCATCCTGCTTCTCAACCTTGCGATGTTCTTTGAGAAACTCATTGAGCAACATCGCATTTACCGCGTCATAGCGCACGGTGTAGATCTGGCCGTCGTTGTCGCGCACAACTAGGTCGGCGTTTATGTGAGCTACCTCCTCTGCGATTAATCCAAACTGCGGCGTCTTTGTAGCATCACTTTTGTGGTGAAACGTTACCGGCTTAAGCGCCAGAATGGCTTCGCTGACTTCGTCCATCGGTTTAATCTCCTTCTTGAACCGGCGCGAAGAACTGGTCGTGCCGAGCTGACCGTCGGAGTCTATCAAGACTGGCACGGCGTTGTTCATTCCGGTTGTCACTCCGCGAATACCAGCGATAAACGCTCTCAGGTGGATTCCACTTGTTCCGACGCGAATCGTCTCGGAATCACCAGAAACGCCACGGTTGCCAATATCGATGTTGCGCATTCCAGCGATGATATTATCGCCGGCGCTTGCGCCTAACGCGATGTTAAGCGGCCCGGTGGCGCTTGCGAGCGCATGACTGCCGACCGCCGTGTTGCCATCACTAATCGTATTGCTGGATAAGGCAACACTCCCGATCGCCGTGTTTTCGGAACCGGTGGTGGTGGCGCCAAGTGCGTTAGTGCCAACGCCGGTATTGCTATCGCCGCTCGTGTTGCTGGCGAGCGCAATGAAGCCGGTCGCGGTATTGCTGTGGCCGTCGATATTATCCTGGAGCGCCTGAAGGCCCATAGCTGTATTTTCGCTGCCGGTAGTGTTGTTTAAAAGTGCTTGAAAGCCGTTGGCCGTGTTTCCAGTGCCGTTGTTGCTAAGGAGAGCCTGAAAACCGGTCGCGGTATTAGCGCTCCCGGTCGTGTTGAACAGGAGCGCTCCAGAACCGAC
>WNGA01015480.1_pt1 | contig 10915 bp, 12 predicted proteins | sample 5400061 | NCBI WGS metagenome assembly WNGA01 (sample SAMN13153366, study PRJNA577476) | soil metagenome | isolation source: 100 cm soil or saprolite under grassland replicate 2 | place: USA:California | collected 2016-06-15
TCAGGACGGAGAGGCGCCTCTGAAGCCGGGGCAACATCTGTTGGGGCGTCAGAACCTTCGTCCGGGTGGCCGCCAGCTCGATGGCCAGGGGCAGGCCATCCAGCCGGGAGGTGATCTCCGCCACGGCGGGGGCGTTCTGTTCGGTCACCCGGAACCGGGGGTTGGCCGCCAGCGCCCGCTGGGTAAACAGCAGCACCGCCTCGATCTGGCGCAGCGTGGGGAGGTCCGGGAGCCGCTCGGGATCGGCGGGCTGCAGGGGCGGCACCAGGTACTCCTGCTCGCCTCGGAGCGACAGCACGATGCGGGAGGTGACGAGGATCCTCAACTTCGGAGCTCCGGTTAGGAGCTCCTCGATCACCGGCCCCGCCTCCGCCACCTGTTCGAAGTTGTCCAGGACCAGAAGGAGCTCCTTGTCGTGAAGATGGGTCTTCACAGCCTCGAGGAGCGGGCGTCCCGCCACCTCCGGAACCCCCAGGGCCTGGGCCACGACCGAGGGAACCAGGGCGGGGTCGGTCACCGAAGAGAGGTCCACGAAGAAGGAGCCATCTCTGTATTCGGTGAGGATCTCCGCGGCGACCTGAAGGGCCAGGCGAGTCTTTCCGGTCCCCCCGGCGCCGGTCAGGGTGAGGAGCCGGGTCGGGCCGAGGAGCCGCCTCACCTCGGCGATCTCCTCCTCCCGCCCCACGAACGAGGTGAGTTGAAGGGGGAGGTTGTTCGGCCTGGCGTCCAGGGTCTGGGGCGGCGGAAAGTCCGCCGGGAGGCTCTCGATCACCAGGTCGTGAAGGTGCTCGGGGTGAACGATGTCCTTCAGCCGATGCTCCCCGAGGTCTCGGAGGGAAGCCCCGTCTGGAAGGGCGTGCTCCACCAGGCCCCTGGTGGCGTCGGAGACGATGACCTGTCCGCCGTGGGCCGCGCCGGCGATCCGCGCGGCCCGGTTCACGTCCATCCCGACATAGTCGCCTCCGGCCGGAACCCCCTCTCCGGTGTGGAGGCCCATCCGGACCCGCAGCGGAGGGCCGGGGGACCAGTCGTGACTGGCCAGGCCCCGCTGGGCGGCCACCGCGGCTCGGACGGCCGCTACCGGGCTGGGGAACGCCACGAAGAAGGAGTCGCCAGCGGTGCTGACCTCCACCCCGCCCGCCTCCTCGATGGCTCGGCGCAGGATCGCGGCGTGGTCGTCCCGAGCCATCGCGTATCGATCGCCGAGCTCCTGGAGAAGCCGGGTGGACCCCTCGATGTCGGTGAACAGGAAGGTGACTGTCCCCGTCGGCAGCTCCGCCATGGTGAGATCGCTATCGAGTCGGGACCGAGCCGCAGGTGACGTTCGCCGCGACCGCGGTCATGGCGCTTGCCTGATCTGAGGCCATGAAGGCCGCCACGTTCCCCACCTCGGCCAGCGACGTCAACCGATTCAACATCGTCTTCGGCTGCAACCAAGCGATGAGTTCCTCGCGCGTCATCGCCTCTCCGGTGCCGTAGTCGGGAAAGAGGTTGCCGCTGTCGTCGATCGCCTCGGGTATGCCTGTCGTTTGCAGCCATACGACGCGGACCCCCCGTGGCCCGAGTTCGCATGCCCACTGTCGGCAGAGACTCTCGATTGCGTCGAAGGTGACTCCGGTGCCTCCCACGTTGGGGATAGACATGCGGGCGGTCGACGCGGTGATCGCCATGATCACGCCGGATCCTTGTTTGACCATGCGCCGCGCGGCCGCCCGTGCGGTCAGGAACTGCGCCCTCAAGGCAGTCGTGATCGGCTGGGCGAAATCGTCGAACGGCATCTCGATCAGCGGTGTCCCATGAATGTCTCCGTGGCTGATCGCGTTGAAGGACACGTCAATGCCTCCCGCTCTCTCAGCCACGGCGTCGGCGTAGTCGTCGACGGCTTTCTCGTCGAGAGCATCGACTTGCGCCGTCTCGGCCACTCCCCCGGCGCCGGAGATCTCCTCGGCCACATGGTCGAGCGTCGCAAGGGTGCGACCGGCAAGGAAGACCTTCGCGCCCTCGCGGGCGAAGGCCCGGGCCACCCCACCGCCGACCGAGCCGCCCCCTCCGTAGATCACCGCGTTCTTGTTCTCAAGAAGCACTTCCATCCTCCTTGCTCCGCCTGCTCGGGATCGGGTCGCCCCCCTATGCTCAGGAGGTCGGGCGCCCTCCTCCCTGATGGCGGACTCTACTGGGCGTGGCGTTCAACGTGCATGAACGCTCGATTCACAGGGAGGTCCAGGGGCGACTGAGGCCGTAGTCGAGTAGCCTCGCGGCCACTATTTCCTACCGAGATGTCGAGTACCCGTCGCCCGCTCCGACCTGCCTGTAGAGGCACCGAGAGCCGGCGGCCGACGACGAGTGGGAGGAGGACATGAAGTGACTTGTTGATCATTCACATGAATCCTGCCGTCTGGGAGTCCCTGGCTGGCTACTACCTGGTCGAATGCGAGACCCTGGAGCGCGCGACTGAGCCGGCCGCGCGCATCCCGGATGCCCAGTACACCGCGGTGGATGTGCGGCCTCTGATGCACTACGCCGGGATGGAGATGTGAGAACGGACGCTCGCGTCGAGGATCTGCTCCGCGAGCTGGCGCCGCACACCCTCGGCGCGCTCCTGCGACGCTACAGGCACTTCGATGCGTGGGAGGACACAGAGCTCGTAGGTGGGCACCGACGAATTCCCTGATCTTGACAAGACAACTTGTCGGTTGAGCATATGGGCATGATCGATGTGGCGGTGATCGACGACCCGGCCGCGGCCGAAGCGACTCTCGACCCGGTGCGGGCCGGCGCCGCTGAGCTGTCGTCGGCTGGATCCGCACGAACGCCGTCCATGGCCCTCGAGACTCCGGCCAGCAGTCGGAGGAAGGAGCTGCCTCGTTTCCTACCGTGCGACGCGAAACCGGAGGTGAGTGGCGCTGGGGGTCTCGATGACCTCGGTTCGTTCCAGCTCGACCTGGTCGATGCCGTGATGCTCGAACAGCCGGATACCGTCACCCAGCAGCACGGGCACCAGGTGGATCCGCATCTCGTCGACGAGTCCGGCTTTCATGAACTGCTGAGCGGCATTCGCCCCGCCCATCACAAGGACATCCCTGTCATCCGCGGCGGCTCTCGCTTGATCGGGGGCGCTTTCGACGCCTTCCGTGACGAAGGTGAACGTCGCTAACCCCTTGGTCAGCTTCTCTCGAGGCTCATCCTCCGATCGAGCTCAGTGTGCGTCGTCGCTCAGACCCCGGTTGGCGTGAAGAATCATCGGTCCGCGTAAGGGCTCCAGTCGATCTCGGCGGTCCAATCGGGGCTGCGGAAGGTGGCGGTCCCGCTCCTCGACGACCATATCCGCCACTGCGTCGCCGAGAGCCTCGCGAGCGGCGAGGACGCGGATACAGGATCGGCGAAGCCACGGCAGCCGTCGAGCGGCTGCTCGAGGCCTGAGCAACCGGACATGACGGCGCAAACCGGTGATGACCTCGAGCACGGAGCCATGCATGGCCGTGGACCGAGCGATCAGCCTGAGCGCGCGGGGCATGGCGCTCATGGAGGCCACGCCGATCACGCTGCCATGTTCCGCGACCGCTTCTGGTTGCCCCTCGCCCTGACAGGTGCTGCGCCTCGCCGCCGCGGTCGCTCGTATGTCTCCTGATAAGGGTGCGGGCGCGGGCGGCCGGCGGTTCGGCAGTGGCGCTCGCCGTGAGCATCCTCGGAACCGAGCGACCGAGTCCGGCCGCTTCACTCATTCGCCCAATCGTGCTCCGCCCTCCGCGGGCACGGGCGCAATGGGCGGGGTCTCGCGTTCGGGTGCCTCGGCCGTGATCCGGTCGGCAGGCTCGTTCAAGGCTCGGAGCCGGCCGAAGATCGGGAGCGCCAGGATGGTGGCCAGGCCTCCGACCACGAAGCCGACGGGAACCGATCGCTCTTGCGACAGGTATCCGAGGCCGGTCTGTCCTCCGACGCTGCCGAGGCTGCCCATCAGGGAGTCGAACGACACCAGGGTGGCTCGCTCCGACGTGGGGATCGAGGCGTGGAGGTACGTCTGGCGGACGGGCTGGAGGACCCCTCCGGCAACCGCCCCGAGCAGGAACACGGGGACCGTTATCCAGAAAGACCGGATTGCGCCCGTTGCCACCATCGTCGCGGTCGAGGCGGCGGCTGCCCCGAGCAGGATCGTGGTCCGCCGCCGACCCGGCTTCGCCAGCCGTCCGACCAGAGCGTTGCCGGCGATACCCGCCACAGCGAACAGCGCCGCGATCAAACCGGACAACCAGATGGCATCGTGCCCGTACAGCTCGAGGAAATACGGTTGCCACGCGTACCACGCCCACGAGAAGAACCCCCAAGTCAGGAACGATTCCATGACAAGGAGGCGGACAGCAGGCGCGCGCCACCCGTATGTGATGCCGGCTCGAGCCACCTTCCGCATCTCACCCACGATCCCCTGCAGGCGCAACGTCCGGGGTGTGAATCCGATTTCGTGCATCGTTCGAAGCCCCACGGCGAAGGCCATGAGGACCAGTGCAGTTCTCACGAGGTACGGCAAGGAGAGGTTGACCTGCCCGAGCAGACCGCCCCCTACCGTTCCCGCGATCATGGCGATGCTGGACACGATCGATGCTTTGGCGAAAACGCCGTCCAGCTCGTGCTGATAGCCCGTGGCCTTGAGCGCGTCCACCAGCCAAGCCTCCACCGCGCCCGAGTAGAAGGTGTAGCCGAGACCCAGGATCACTCCAGCGGCACAGAAGAGGAGAAGGCCTCCATGGATTGCGGCGACGCCCACATAGGCGAGCGTTCCCACCGCGAGGGTCGCTTCAGAGAGAAGGAACGAGACCCGCCGCCCCCGCGTATCCGCGACCACGCCGGTGGGAATCTCGAACAGGGCCATGGCGGCGGTGAAGGCTGCGTTGGCCACGAACACCTCGAAGATGGTCAGTCCCGCATGCAGGAGGAAGAGGGTATTGATGCCCCAGATCAGCGAGGCCGACAGCGTGAAGAGCCCGCTGATCACCAGGTAGCCGCGGATCACGCGCTTTGGTTCCATGCTCCCCTCGAACAACATTGCGTTGATTCCAGCGATTCCCCTGGATTACTCAACCGAGGATGCCTCGGCCGCACAACGGCGATTCGCCGAAGGGGCAAGCACCGACTCCAGGGGCGGTGATGCCCGCACCGATTCATGGATCGGGCGCGGATGCCTCGGCGACGGGGAGCTCACCCGTCACCCTGGTGCCCGCTCCCGGGGTCGAGTGGATATGTACCTCCCCACCAACTGCAGAGACCCGATCGGCGATGCCCTGGAGCCCGGTGCCGAAGGATGTCTGGTCGGCTTCGAAGCCCACGCCATCGTCGGACACCTCGAAGCAGAGCCGACCGTCGCCGCCCGTGAGACGCACGGTGGTGTGGGACGCCGCGGCGTATTTCGCCACGTTCTGTAGCGCTTCGAGACAAGAGAAGTAGACTGCCGATTCGACGTCCCGCGGGTAGCGGCCAATCCCTTCGGCCTCGATTGCCACGGGGACCACAGATCTCCGCGCCTGGGATCCGAGCGCGGCCACCAGCCCCTGGTCGGCGAGCAACGGTGGATAGATCCCGCGGGCGAGGTCTCGCAGCTCCTCCAACGCCTCACCCGCCTCTTTTTGGAGGGCTGCAGCGATCGACTTCGCCTGCTTGGCATCGCGCTCGATGAGTTGCTCGAGCAGGCGCAGCTTGACGGCGAGCGCCACGATCTGCTGCTGCGCGCCGTCGTGGAGGTTCCGCTCGAGCTTCCGCCGCTCCTCGTCCTGCGCAGCCACGAGGCGCTGGCGGGAGGCGCGCAACTGCTCGATGTTGTCCATCAGTTGCTCTGTCAGCGCGACGTTTCTCATCACGAGTCCCGCCTGCGCCGCAAGGTCGCGCACGAGCCTCTCCTCGGTCGGAGTTACGGAGTCCCCAGGCTTCTTGCTGATCGACAACGCGCCAAGGACCTCTCCGTGATGGCGGACGGGCTCGAGCATCGACGACACCGACGCCAATGTCTCGGCGTTCGCGGAGATGGGGACCGGTGAGGCCGGCTGCGCGTCCGTTGGCCAGCTAGCCTCCGGCCGGAGATGGTCGCCGATGCGCACCCAAACGTCGGCCCGAGCGGCACCGGTGCCCTCCGCAAGCGCTAGTGCCATCCTAGGGAGCAACTCGTCGTTCGCGTAGGCCTTCCCCAGGCGTTCGGAGAACTCCGAGAGCACTTCGTACGGGGTCGCGCGCTTTCCGTACACGAGCCGGTCGGCCAACCGCTGCGCACGCCGTCGCGCCGGCTGGAAGGCTAGCGCTACGACCGCGGCGGCGGCGGCGGACAGCACGGGGTTCGCCCGTCTTCCCACCAGCGCCCCGACGCCTACCACGATCGAGACGTAGACGGCCGTGATGAAGATCGCCAGCGCCCCAAACAGCAGCGCGCGGTTGATCACGATGTCGATGTCGAGGAGGCGATAGCGAAGGATGGAGACACCGATCGTGATCGGGATCAGGGCGAAGGAGACGATCGCTACACCCTGGAAGACCTGTACCCAGAGGGGCGTCGAACTCTGGGCCCATCCGGTCGCGAGACCGATCGGGATGGCGATCGCGTAGAGCCCGGCCACGATCGCCGCTGCTGTCACCAACCACCTCAGCTGAAGCCGCTCGACGCCGGAGGAGCGGCGGAAGCGCTGGACCAAGCTGACGAGGGAGGCCACGATGCCGATCGGAAGCAGGGCGACCAGGGCAAGCACGAACGGCAGGACCGGGCGGAGCAACTCGAGGCCGAGCGGGTTCTGCAGGTCGGGGACCGCGCTGTTCTCCAGCTTCCCGGGACTGAAGAGGATCGCCAGGAAGACGAGCCCGAGCCCAATGCCGAGTACCCATGGGAACCACCGCCACCGACGCGAGGGGAGGTGGCCGTTGGGGAAGAGCAGGATCAGGAATGTGGCCGGGAGAGCGACGATGGGCACCCACATCGGCCCCTCGATCCCCGCAGTTAGCTCTCCCAGGTGGGGGCCACCGACCCCGCCGTGGATCGCGTAAGTCGCGTACCCGCTCATCATCATGTCCAACCCGAACGACACGCCGACGCCCGAGAGCAGCCAACTGATTGCGTTGTCCGGACGCCTTGAAGCGAGGATGTAGCCCACAAGCGGGAAGGCGACGAATGCGACCACAAAGGGAAGGTCAGACAGCAGACCCGTCGCTGGCACGTTTCCGGGGTTGGGGCGCTGGGCATCGAGGACCGCGAACGTGATGCCGCCCACCGCTGTCAGGAGCGTCAGGGCGAGGAGGACGCGCGCCAGCAGGAGCAACCGCCGCGCATCGGCGCGGGTGTGGGCACGGCCGCTGTGGGTCGACATGCTGGGATGTTCCCACGGCCGCACGGACTCGGCCAAGGAGGACGACGACCGCCTGGCCTCAACCGTGGAGAGCTTGCGGAGGAATCGACGGGGCTGCTTCAGGCACCCAGTGGAATCACTGCGAGGTCCTCGTACCGGGCGGCCCGCGGAGACGATCGGTCGGCCACGAGGGACACCGAACGGGCCGTCCATGACGCTGACACGGGCCGGCCCGCAAGCTCCTTCGGCACTCTTTCCCTGGCGAGCACGACGTCGGCGTGGAATGGCTGTGGGTGCGTGACCGGTACCAGCATCGCGGTCGCCCCGAACACGACGGCGGCCAGGTCGTCTAGTCCGGCTACCGGCGCGCCCAACCATTGTCCACCGAGCCGGCGGGTCTCCGGGCCAAGCACACACTCAGCGGTCGGCGCGCCTTCGAGCTCAGCCTCGAGCGCGTCCAGGAGCGACGGCACGATGCGATCGTCCACGTGTCCGAGGGGTCGGACCTTGACCAACCACTGCTCGGGCGTCGACCAATGCACGCCCCGCACCTTCGGGCGGTCGAGAGCTGAGAGTACGCGACCACATCAGGGGGTGGCCACAAGGCAACGGACAGGCGGACGATCTCTCAACTCCCGGATCAGTCGTCAGCAAGCTTCACACCTCGGAGCGTGGATAGACCAGCCGGCGCCCGCCGGACATAATCGAGTTGTGAACATCGACCATGAGGCCGAGCGGCGGTTCGAGCAACTTGCCGCCCGCTTCCTTTCCGATCCGGCGGTCACCGAGGGGACGGGGTTCGGCTCTAACCCCGGGCTCAGGGTCGGGGGCAAGATCTTCGCCATGCTCGTCGGGGGCGAACTGGTCGTGAAGCTCTCCAAGGAACGAGTCGATCAACTCGTGGCTTCGGGCAGTGGTGCACGCTTCGAACGAGGACAAGGACGACCGATGAAGGAATGGGTGACGATTCCGGCACAACGCGGCCACAACTGGGAAAAGCTCGCCGATGAAGCTCTGCAGTTCGTGAAGTCGGCAACCCAGAGAGCAAGCTAGCGACAAGGCACCCAGCCCGGCGGCAGGAGAGCGGCTGGCTCCGAAATGGAGCACATGGGTGTCGACGGGGGTCAGCGCGGGAAAAACCCATGAGTATGAGGGCGCCTCGGCACGCATCGGCATCAAGAGGGGGCCAGCTTCTGGACGTGCGCGTGCCGGCAGCTCCGAAGGCCGTGTCGCAGGTCCGGCAGGCCCTTGCCGATCTCGGGCTGCCGTCCGTCCTGCTGGACGACGCACGGCTGCTCACGTCCGAGCTCGTCACGAACAGCATCGAACACGCAGGCCTTCGACCCGCGGACCAGGTTCGGATCCGAGCGAACTGGTCCGGGACCAGACTTCGAGTCGACGTCGACGACGGCGGCAAAGTCGCGGGCCCTCATGGGCTGGCCGGATCCATCAAGCCCGCTCCGGGGGCCGAGTCAGGATGGGGCCTCTATCTGGTCGACCGCCTGGCCAACCGATGGGGAACCTCGTCGGGGCGGTACTGGTTCGAGCTGGAGGTCGAGCAGGAGATGGACCCGAGGAGCGGTTAGGTCCTGGGGTCCTCCTCGATGGCCACTTCGGCCGGCGTGCCTTCCATCTTCGCCACGACCACGAAGCGGTCGGTCTCGTAGACCACCCGCTCCATGTCTGCCAGCACGTGGTCTCGCATCACCGCGAACTGCCGGGGGTCGCTCCGGATCTGCTCGTACTCGGCAATGGTGATCGCGATCATTCGGTCACACGTCTCCTGACCACACTCGCACACCATGCGGATGTACGCACCCGGTGAGTCTGTGCCGTGGGCCTCTTCGAGCTGCTCGTTGATCTCCCTGGACGTCGACTCATTCCGCGCGACGCGCTCCTCGCGACCGCTCATGGTTCCCAATTATGGCCATCACCGGGCGCGGGCGCAGACCACGCTTAGAGGATCTGTTTTGTGGCCTTGAATCTCCCGGTGTACCGTCGGCTCCTCGCTCGTGCGGCGGTCCGGAAAGGAAGGGGTGAGCACGATGTGCGCAGGGTCATCACCAACACGAAGCCTTGAAGCACCGACACAAGCATTATCACGTCACGCACTATCTGCATCAGGGAGAGAACTGGGGCCATCTGCTGTCCACCCACAGCCACGAACACAATCATCCCGCACTCGACACCGGGACGTGGACAAGGAACACCGGCGGGAAGCCCACGTCCACGACCAAGCCAGGCCCGCGGGAGTCTCCGGGGTAACGGGGTGAGCAAGAGAGGCCAGCCCATTGCGCAATTGAGTCGCGGCAATCAGGGGCAAGGCTCCGACAGGACCCGGTGGATCGTCGACGGGATGAACGTGATCGGCTCGCGTCCGGACCGGTGGTGGAACGACCCGGACCGAGCCGTTCGAAGGCTCATCGAGGAACTCGATCGCTACGGGTCGCAGACGGGTGAAGAGATCACTGTCGTTTTCGACCGCCGCCCTCATGATGTGTCCCCGGGACGCCACGGATCGGCCCTTGTGGCCTTCGCCTCTTGGCGGGGCCGAAATGCCGCCGACCACGAAATCGAACGGATGGTGGCCGCGGATCCCGCTCTCGAATCACTCACGGTCGTCACTTCTGATGCCCGCCTCGGGGAGCAGATCCGGGCTCTCGGGGCCAAGGTGAGATCCTCCGGATCCTTCCGGCGCCGTTTGGATGAAGTTCTCGGCTGATGGTCCGGGAACCCGTGCCGAGGTTCTCCAGCCGGAGCACGTCTGGATCCTCCCCTACAAACCGCAGCGGCGGTGGGCGAACGGGTGCCTCCTCGCTCAGACTCGATCAGACCTAGGTCCGAAACCCGCGTTGCGCATAGGATGCGTTCGTGACGGGCTTGCACGAGGGACCGGAGCTTCTCAGCACCGCCAACCACGAGGGAGGGGAGCTCACGATGGGTGAGGTGCTCGGCGGAGATGGCTAGAGCAGGAAAAGACACGGGGGATGGAACGGCCCTGGTTGAGAGGCTGCCCCGGAAGCCATACGAACAGGAGCTGCTCCGCCTTCAGGAAGAGCTCGTGAAGATGGCCGAGTGGATCCGCGACACCGGCGCCCGAGTCGTGGTCATCTTCGAGGGGAGGGATGCCGCGGGCAAGGGGGGCGCCATCAAGCGGATCACCGAGTTCCTCAATCCTCGGGTCGTGCGCATCGTGGCGTTGCCCATTCCCACCGAGCGGGAGAAGACAGAGTGGTACTTCCAGCGCTACGTCGCCCAGCTGCCGGCGGCGGGCGAGATGGTCTTGTTCGACCGGAGCTGGTACAACCGGGCCGGCGTCGAGAGAGTTCTCGGCTTCTGCACCCCCGCCGAGTACAAGCTGTTCCTGCGGCAATGCTCCACTTTCGAGCGCCTCCTCGTCGACGACGGGATCCACCTCATCAAGTACTGGTTTTCCGTCAGTGAGGAGGAACAGGGCCGCCGATTCCAGGCACGCGTCACCGATCCGATGCGGCGGTGGAAGCTTTCGTCGACCGACCTGTCTTCCCGCACTCGGTGGATCGACTACTCGAGGGCCAAGGACGACATGTTCGTACATACGGACATCCCCGAAGCACCCTGGT
>WNGA01019492.1_pt1 | contig 10915 bp, 10 predicted proteins | sample 5400061 | NCBI WGS metagenome assembly WNGA01 (sample SAMN13153366, study PRJNA577476) | soil metagenome | isolation source: 100 cm soil or saprolite under grassland replicate 2 | place: USA:California | collected 2016-06-15
GAGGAAGGCATATGCAGACCCCAAACGCCGAGAAAGACTACTGGCGCGGCACCGCGCATTCCACGCCGCCAATCGCGAGGAACTCAACGAGCGTCAGCGGCGCCGCAATCGGGAGGATCCCCACCGCCATGAAAAACGACGCGCTCGTGTCTACGGACTTTCCACCGACGCCTACAACGCGATCCTGGCGCGCCAGCATGGGGGCTGCGGCGTCTGCAAGCGGACCGGCCTGGAGCTCTGCGTCGATCATGACCATGCGACCAACAAGGTGCGCGGTCTGCTTTGTCACAACTGCAACAAGGCGCTCGGACTTTTCCAGGACGACCCGGTCGTCACGGACGCAGGCACGGTGTACCTCAGGCAGTCGCTTGGCGATGGGTAGACGTCGGCCGTGGGCGCGAATGTGGCTGCAATGACGAGCGCGATCAACACCGGCCGGTGAACATCTGGGGACAACGTTCGCTGTTGTGCACTCCGGAGGGCGCCGATTTCGGTAAATTTTCGAGGGGAGGCCCTTTAAATAGTGATGCTTCCTGACACTCCAAAATCGAAGCTATCCACGTGCATATCCATGCCAATTCTCGTGAATGGACAAGCTAGAACAGATAGTGAACAAAATCCCTATTGTCAAGACACAATGAGAGACGGTGTTATTGGCCGGCGAATAGCGATGAGGCTGTGGCGAAACATGCGCTCTCGTACGGTTCCGTTTGCTAACGCTGAAGTTTGCTATGAAAATGGCATTCGGCAACGTGCAGACGCGCGTTTTGAAAAAGGGCGCGGGGTAGTGGATACCCCGCTGCCGCCGTCCCTTGAACCGACCATCGCCGCTCCCCACGTGTTCCGCATGTGGGAACCGAAGGTCACCAAGTCCTTGGCAGTGGCTATGGTCGGCCTCTACGGCGCGGGATATGGCGTTGGGCTGTTCAAGAATGTGCCCACGCAAGCCGTACAGCTGCTGGCGCAGGGGGCAACGTCGACCACCAGCTCCGTCACCGCCTATACGATGACCAATACGATGGGCGGCAAGCCATTTGATCTCCGTCCGGCTGTCGATACCCGTCGCCAGTCCGCGGCCATCTCTCCGTCGAGTAGCACCTCCGACTCTGGCCCGCTGGTCAATACGCTCTGGTGATCCGACCGCGATCGGCTGCGGTCGTCTGGTTGTATACTGGTGTCGCGCAGGTGGGCGAGATCGAATTTTCCCGGCGTTCGTAGCAGGGCCATTGCCCGTCGGCTCTCCCACCTCGACCAGCCTAGCGGCGTCATGCGATTGTCCCCGTTTTCCGGCGGGGGGTGGCCACATGAAGGAGCCACGGTGGAAGACTTGGGCTTGGCGGATCGTCTTCACGCTGGTCGTGTTGTGGGTCGCGTCCGAGCTCGCAATCACCTTCGCTATCTGGGCCTTCAACATTCCCGAAGAACGATTTGGCCGGCAGCATCGCGCTCGCGAGGGTGAACAGTGCGGTCCTGAGCACCATTGGGTCTACGTCGGCAATCCTATCGATCGCGATCTGTCTTGCGAGCGCGACAGGCCGTAGCTGTAACGGCTTTGTCGGCGCCCCCGGCGTTGCGCCCTATCCGACATCCTAAGTGCTAGAGGAGTTTCAAATCATACTGATGGCCTGACGGCTCTCTTGGTTCACGTCGAGGCACACAATGTCGAGCACGCCCATGAGCAGGCAATCAATCTCGTAGATCGACTCCGTGGCATTCTAAACTTGATTGTGAACTCCAAGCGATCAATCAATCCATTCTTTGGCCTATCGAAACCGCACGCGATAAACAGATTTCGACTCGGGCCGTATCGCACCCTTCACAAACCCGACGGTTCTCTGGCTGTTGAAATGTTCTGGTATGAACCAAGGTGGGCCCACGACCAGGAAAGCGTGAAGTTCGCCGGTCCGATGGAAAAAACCAAGGCGAACATTCTTAAATGGTGGAAGAGGGCGCAATTCAATCCATTGCGCGACAACATTGCCGATGGCTTGTTGCGCTACTGCAGAGCTTTAGATCAGCACGATACGGATTCTGCGCTGCTCGGTCTGTGGGGCACCTTAGAAAATCTCACAGGAACGCAGTCAGAAAAATATGAGGTTACGGTTTCTCGAATAGTCAAATTGTTCAAAGATCATGACGACGCGCGACAAGTTGCGCTACATCTTAAACTGAGACGAAACGCAACCGTCCATGCGGCGCGGTCTCCAACCCATGATGAAATCGACGCGGTGCTCCTGCAAGCTGAGACGCTTGTTGGTCAGATCATTTTCTTTTACATCAAACAGGGGAAGCAATTTCGGAATCAACAAGAACTCATCGACTTTCTTGACCTTTCGCTGAATCAAGAAAAGCTACTTCGTCACAGACAGATTATCGGTCAGTTCATACAATATCAGAATCGCTAGTAACTCCTTCACTACTTTCTTAGAGGGTAAGCGCGAAGATTAAGAGTGAGGCGGCCCCAAGTTGCTCCACCATGAGACCGACAGCATGAGGGGGCTGTTCGCGCCGATGACCGACGTCTACCCATCGCCAAGCGACTGCCTGAGGTACGCCGAGCCTGCGTCCGTGACGTCCGGGTTGTCCTGGAAAAGTCCGAGCGCTTTGTTGCAGTTGTGACAAAGCAGGCCGCGCACCTTGTTGGTCGCATGGTCATGATCGACGCAGAGCTCCAGGCCGGTTCGCTTGCAGACGCCGCAGCCCCCATGCTGGCGCGCCAGGATCGCGTTGTAGTCGTCGTCGGAAAGTCCGTAGACACGAGCGCGCCGCTTTTCTCGGCGGTGGGGATCGCTCCGATATCGGCGCCGCTGACGCTCGTTGAGGTCCTCGCGATTTTCGGCGTGGTATGCGCGGTGCCGCGCCGTCGCGTTTTCGGCCTGAAGACACCGATGTGCGTCCCCGTAAGCGCGAGTCGGAAATCGTTCGGCCGCGAACCGCGCCATCGCGCTTCCGTCAGCGGGAAGCGCGCGCCGTTCACGAGCATGTCCGGCAGCCATCGGTGCGCCGACCGCCCGCGACGGGTCGTCGGCAGGGTGTCGATCCAGGGTCGACGGGACAGCAAATGGGGTCGGACGATTGTACATATTCAAGTCTTGAAAAGAAAAGGCTGCCGAGGGAGTTGCTTGTCCTCCTGGCTGTGTAACAAAGCGCGGCGGTTGAATTGTTTGGGGCCGTTACGGTAGCGCCTTTTAAGTCCCTGCGTCGATTTCATTAAATCTTCCCCAAGGCGGCCTCTATGTTGGAATACAGTTGCTCTCCCTCAAGGCCCGGCACAAGCGCTGGCACGCGATTCTCAAGATACGAGTCGCTTCCACCCTATTTCAGCCCGCTCAAGCCAAAGCCGCGGTTGATCCAACGCTGCAGAAGAATGAACAGGCAAAAGATCGGCATCGTGGCCAGCACCGCGATGGCCATCTGCTCGGTCGGCGGGGTTCCGTAGTCTTCGTTGAAGATCACTAATCCCAGCGGATAAGTCCGTAGCTGGTCAACCGATATGACCGTCAGCGGCCAGATGAACTGGTCCCAACTCTCACGAAACGCGAATATCGTCAGAACGGCCAGGGCCGGCCAGCACTGAGGGACGACGATCTGGCACAGGATGCGGAACTCGCCGGCGCCGTCGATGCGGGCCGCCTCGATGTAGTCCGACGGCACGGAAATGATCGACTGGCGCATGAGGAAGATTCCAAACGCATCAATCAGCAGCGGTCCGGCGATACCCTGGTAGGTGTTGATCCAATTGAACTTGTGAACCACCAGAAAAGTCGGCACCAGGGTCACTTCGATCGGCAGCATCAGGGTGCTGAGAATGGCAAGCAGAACGAAACGGTCACCGGGAAAGCGAAACTTCGCAAGACCGTAGCCAGCCGCGGTGCAGAAGATCAGATTGCTGGCCGTGACGATTATCGAGATCACCGCGCTGTTGAAGAAGTACAACGGGAACGCCGCCCGCGATAATGCGTTCGGAAAGTTCTCGGGGTGCCATTGTGAAGGAATCCATTCCCCATCCAGGGCGAACATTTTGTCGCCGGCCTGAAATGAGGAGGTCACCATCCACAAGATCGGGAACACGAAGGCGATCGTCAGAGCGGTCAGCAAAGCGAGCCTGATCCATCGACCCATGTAGCCGCGGTGCCGCATGGCTAGGCGTACATTCGCTCGTGGCGCATGAACAGTCGCATCTGGAGCACGGTGAAAAACATCAAGATCGCGAACAACACGACCGAAATTGCCGCTGCTCGGCCCATCTTCAGATAAGAGAAGCCAGTATCGTAGATCAGCATCGACAGGACGCGGGTGGCATTGCCTGGCCCGCCGCCGGTGATGAAATAGGGCAGCAGAAAGATGCGCGCGCACAGCAGAGCGGAAACGACGACGACAAAGAAGATGACCGGCGCAAGCAGCGGAAGCGTCACGTGCCAGAAACGGCGGATAGCATTTGCGCCGTCCAACTGGGCCGCCTCATAGAAGTCTTCGGGGATGGCCAGCAGACCGCTCAGGAACACGACCATGAAATAAGGCGCGAAGCGCCACACCGTGACGGCAATGATCGAGGGCATGGCCGTCGAGGAGTTCGTCAACCAGTCGATCCGCCCCATCCCGAACGGCTCCAACAGCTGCGTGACGGGACCGAACGGGTGCAGCAGGAACTTCCAGACCAGGCATACGGCGATGACTGGCATGAGGTTGGCGAGAAACATGGCTGTCATGCAGTGGCGCGCGCAAGGAACGCCGGTGTTGATCACCAGGGCAAGCGCCAGCGCGACCAGGACGATCAGCACGGTTGAAGCGCCGATGTAAACGAGCGTATTGACGAGCGTCACCTGAAAGATGGGATCGGCGGCGAGGCTCTGATAGTTCTCCAGCCCCACAAAGCGGGGCTCGGAAACCATGTCGTAGGAGGTCAGGCTCAGCCCGATCGCCCACAGCATGGGCCCGTATTTGAACACCGCAAAAAACAGCAGCGCGGGCAGGACAAATGTCGCGCCCAACAGCTGGATGTGGCGACGATAGCTGACATGCCAGAAGCGGCGCGGTGCCGGTGAAGCACGTGGAATATCCTTCAGCTCCAAATCGGTGCTGTGAGACGAACTCGGCATGATGCTCCGTTATCGTGACGTCCCAAGCAATTCGGTTCGGCTGCCCGAAGCCGGTCTGCCGAGCGTCGGGCAGTCCCTTGGGTGCGGGGCGCAGGCCCGCGAGGCTAACTCCTCTTATAGGCCGCCGTCGCGCGATCCACTTCCGCCGCTGCCTCGTTCAGGCTTCCCCTGATGTCGGCGTTGTTGAGCACGACCTTCTGCACGGCGCGATGCATAGCGTCCGCGAGTTCGTTGAACACGAGTGTGCGCGGCAGGGCGACCCCTTCCTCTCTCGATTGCAACAGCCATTTGGCATTCGGAAAGCTAGTGACCGCCGGGTCCTGCTGCCAGCCGCCCGCCCTGCGGATGTGCGCGAACGGGGCCGTTTCCTTCCATACCTCTAGCGGCTCCGCCATGAAGAACTTGTAGAAATCGTGCAGAGCCTCCTGCTTCTCCTTCGGCGCCTGCGCATTGACCGTCAGCACAAAGCCATAGGTGGTCGCATAGCCCTTGCCGGGATCCAGCCCAGGGTATGGGATAGCGCGATAGTAGCCTTCAGCGAACATCTGCGGATTCTGCGTCTTGATGGCATTGGGGTGAACCGGATGCACCAGGAACATGGACGTGCGTTCGCGCAGCCAGTCCATCATCGGCAGAGGATTGGTGGCAACCGTATCAGCCGGGTCCTCGGCGCCATATTCGCGCACGAGCGATGCCCGAAGGGTCATTGCTCGCACCCCCGCTTCGTTGTTCACCGTGCATTTGCCATTGGCGTCGAACCAGGCGCCGCCGCACTGAAGCAAAATGGGATTGAACTGGATCATGGTCCAGACCGGCGAATGCATGGCGAACTTGGCGCCCTGACGAACGAACTTGTTGCCGCCTTTGATCGTCAGGCGCGTCGCGACTCGACCGAACTGCTCCCAGGTCTGTGGCGCGTGCTTGTCGGCGTCGAGACCGACTTCCTTGAAATGCTTGGTGTTGATCCAGTTTGAGAAAGCGTGGAACCAGGTCGGCAAGCCATACACTTTGCCGTCCTTGACCACGCTGCTCAGCGCGGCGGACGGGTGGTCGTCCTTGAAGCCGTCAATCGAGGCATAGCCCAAGCGCTGCACGTCGAGAGGCGCGAGCAAGTTCTTGTCAAGCCAGACCGGCATGAAGAAGTCAAAAGTGAGAAAGCCCTCCGGTGCCGTCCCGGTGGCGAACCCGACGCTGACCTTCTTCCCAAGCTCGCCGGCCGGGAAGCGCTGGGGATCCACCTTGATGTTGGGGTGGGCATCATTGAAAAGTCGGGCGCGCTTCTGATACCAGGCGGTCTGCGCCGGGTCATCGTTGGTCCAAATCGTGACTGTCAGAGGACCCTTCGACTGCGCTGAGGCGCGCCGCCCGAAGGTCGCGACGCTGCCGGCTGCTGCACCTGTCGCGCCAATTCCTTTTACGACATCCCGCCGCGTCAAATTGTTGGCAAGTGCGGTTGACTTCTTTGATGTTTCCTCCATGTCCCACTCCTCCCAAAAGGATTTAAGCGCTTGTGAAGCTCGTCGCGCCGTTTAGTTTTGTGGCACCTTATCACATAGCACCCTCCAGGCTTGGTCTGGCTCTTCGAGACGCGACCGCTCCAGCCTTCATGCGAGCTCCCGCACCACCGGCTCAGCTAGCATCAGAACTGCGGGAAAACGCGGCGGCACCGCCCGCTCGAAGCCATAAGCGATGCGCAGAATAAGCGCCTCCTGGAAGGGGCGGCCGACGAGCTGGAATGCAATTGGCAGCCCCAGCGCGTTGCGGCCGTGTGGTACCGCCAAGGCCGGTAGACCGAGATAGTTAAACGAGCGGGTGAACTTGCCGATTGAGAAGCTGAGATCGCTCGATGATGACAGCGCCGCTTCGACCTCCGCAAAGCGCGGAGCTGCGCACGGCATCGCCGGCAGCAGAAGGGCGTCGACTCTGGAGAACACAGCGTCCATGTAGCGTCGCAACTCGCGCCCTCTCGCCCGCAGCGCATCGATGTAACTCACCGCATCGATGCTGAAACCGAACAGAATGCGGTCGCGCACTGCGGGCGAGTATAGATCGGCATGGTGCTGGATATCCTCGCGGTGATAGGCGGAGCCTTCTGCGACCACCAGAATATTTGCCAGCGCGTCCAGCGGTCTCGGATCGGGGACTTCGAGCGGTACCATGACGGCGCCGAGATCAGCGAGCACCCTGGCGGTTTCGGTCAACATGGCCGCGATCTCGGCGTCGACCTGCTCGGGATAATAGTTGACAGGCTGTCCGATCTTCAGTCCGTCCAATCCGGCGGAAATCCCCGACTCATAGTCCGCTACCGGCTCACTGCTCGAAGCGCCGTCGGTCGCATCCTTGCCGGCAACGACGCCGAGCACACGTGCAATATCGCGGGCCGAACGCGCCAGTGGCCCGGCATTGTCGAGGGAATGGCTGAGGGGCAGCATGCCTTGGCGGCTGATACGCCCGTTGGTCGGTAGCAGCCCAAACACACCGCATGCGGAGGCGGGGCCGCGGATCGAGCCGCCCGTGTCGGATCCCATGGATGCGGCGATCAGGCGTGCGGCGAGCGCCGCGGCCGATCCGGACGACGATCCCCCTGCCACGTGATCGAGGTTCCACGGATTGCGTGTATGGCCGACGAGGATGTTTAGCCCATAAGGGCCGCAGGCAAATTCGGTTAAATTCAGCGTGCCGAGGTCTACCGCGCCGGCGTCTTCGAAATGTTTGACAACGGTCGCGGTAGTGGAGGCACGGTGCTCGGCGTAAAGCTTGGAAGCGAAGGTGACGATGCGCCCTTCTCGCGCGAAGATGTCCTTGTGGGCCACCGGGACGCCGAACAAAGGCATCTCGCGCCGCTGGTGGGCAGGGAGAGCATCGAGCGCCCGGGCGCGCGCCAACGCGCCGTCCCGATCCAGAGTAATGAAACAGTTGAGCGCGGGCTGCAACCGGTCGGCGCGCGCGAGCGCAGTTTCGATCAGCTCGCACACCGCCAACTCGCCGCTCTGCAGCCGCGATACCTGCTCGACCAACGAGCAGTCGAGTAAGTCTTCAGCGGCACGGCTCATAGGGTCGCCTCATTGATGGCTGGGCCCTTCGGTCTTGAGAACCATGGCGAAGTTCGTTGGCTGATCGCTGTGGGATAGTGTCGCACGCACCTCCGCGGTGACGGCCACATAGGCGCGCAGCTCCCGAGCCATCGCCGCGGCCTGCTTGCCGCTAATGGGAAACCGCTGCCAGAATCCGGCATAATGGCGCAGGGCCTCAGCGGCCAGATCGAGCTCGGGGTTCATCGCTGGTCTTCTAGGAGACTATCTTAGACGGCAGCACAGCACGAAACCGGAGTCGCTTCAACTAGCTGGCGGCCCGGTGGCCCTTGCTCTCCGGAGGACGGCCGTGGTGTCGACGATGGTCGTGACGAAACCCGCCCCCAATGAATTGACAGCGACGCAATCGTCGCGAGATCGCTGCCGGGCGTCTCACCAGCGAAGCGGTGATGCGTGCCTGTCTCGATCGCATCGCCGAGCGCGAGGCCGACGTCCAGTCCACGCGAGAATATCGCCCGGAAAAGTCCCGACCGACGTTTACCCATCGCCGAGCGACTGCTTGAGCCACGCCGTGGCTGCGTCCGTGACGTCCGGGTCGTCCTGGAAAAGTCCGAGCGCCTTGTTGCAGTTGTGGCAAAGCAGGCCGCGCACCTTGTTGGTCGCATGGTCATGATCGACGCAGAGCTCCCGGCCGGTCCGCTTGCAGACGCCACAGGCTCCGTGCTGGCGCGCCAAGATCGCGTTGTAGTCGTCGTCGGAAAGTCCGTAGCGACGAGCACGCAGTTTTTCCCGGCGGTGGGGATCCACCCGACGTCGGCGCCGCTGACGCTCGAGGATTTCCGCCGTTTGGGCCGCGTAGTATGCGCGGCCCTGTGCCTGTTTTCTTTTTCGAAATTCGGGGTCCGCATATCGCTTCCTGCACCATTCAGTGTTCCTCGCACGCCTTCTTTCCCTGGATTCCGAGTCCTTTTTATCTCGCTTGGCGTCGCTTTTTCGGCCTGAAGACACCGATGTGCGTCCCGTAAGCGCGAGTCGGAAATCGTTCGAACCGCGCCATGGCGCTTCCGTCAGCGGGAAGCGCGCGCCGGTCGAGAGCCTGTCCGGCAGCCATCGGCGCGCCGATGCCCTGCCGCGCAGCCGAAGCGTTCCGTGCGAATTGTGGATCGGGATGAAGTGGCGCCGCCGTCGGAGCGGCTCGCGTCTCAACGGAAACGGAACCGCTCACGCACTCTTTACGTCGTCGCATTTTCGGGCGGAAAACCGGATTCCACTTTTCCTAAAAATGCTTTTATACCGACGGCATTTGTGCGTGACCCATCCACGTCGTCATGGCCGGGCTTGTCACCGCAAGTCGGCTGTAGCCGACTTGCGGCACTTCATTAGTGCGGAAGTCGGGCAAGCCCGACTTCCGATGCCATCCACGACTTGTTTTCTTGGCAAAGGAAGACGTGGATGCCCGGCACAAGGCCGGGCATGACGAGTGAACCATTGAGACCGATGCGCTGCCTGGGGGGCGGCCGGCCAGGCCCGCCAAAAGAAAACCCGCGCGGCGGGTGCCGGCGGGCGCAAGAACGCTCATCGCATTTCGCCAATTACAGCATTGCTGTAGGGGTGTCAAGCGAAAAGTTCTTCACCGACGCGGCGCCGGTTGGAGCGGCCGAGAGCGCCCGCGACGGCTCGTCGGCAGGGTGTCGAGCGCCAATGATTTCAATAAGTTAGACGAATCCATCCCGGACGTACGGCAATTATACGGCAAACCAATGCCCCGCGCCGGCCCGAGGAAGCCCGCTGGCGCGTGCGGGCTCGGGCGCCACGTTTCGCGACCCGAATCGCGCACGAGCGGCCTCGAGCATGGACGGCCATTGACACCGGCCGGCTCGGCCGCAGAATCCAGGCATGACCGGGTCCATTGAATCCGCGCGCTCGTCGCAGAAGACTGGCATCATGAGAATGTCGAACCGAAAACATTTTGCATCAAGATGTCCCTACAAAAGACAATCGAGGTGGTCACCAAGCTCGCCGAACAAGGCGCGATAAAACAATATGCGATCACCGGCGCTGTGGCTGCGCTGAACTACATCCAGCCCACGCTCACCGAAGACTTGGACATTCTGGTTTCGGTGGCGGACTTTGAAGAGCACAAGTCGGGACTGATTCTGCTAAGGCCCATCGAATCCGCCTTGGCAAAAATGGGGTACACCGAGAGAAGCGATGTGGGGATCAGGATTGAGGATTGGCCGGTTCAATTTCTGCCGGTCGCCTCGGCTTTGGACGAAGAAGCTTTGATCAATGCAGTTGACGTCGAGTTCCCGGGGGTTGACGGTCCGTTCAAGGCGCGGGTTCTGCGAGCGGAGTATTTGGTCGCAACGGCCTTAAAAGTAGGTCGTCTCAAAGACTTAGCCAGAATCGAGGCGTTCTTAGACCAAAAAGCGGTAGATTTGACAGCCCTCAAGGCGGTTCTGGAGCGTTTCGACCTTATGGCGGCTTGGAACGCCTACTGCGTCAAGGCTGGAAAACCCGATTTTTTGGATTAAATTTAAGCCCATGAGCAGATCGCGGCAGTACCCGGACATCACGGATATCCTCGCCCGGAAGGCGCGGGGTCGCCGGGAGCGTGCGTCCCTAAGCTTTGCCGAGAAGCTAGCAATTCTCGACAAGCTCAGGGAAGATGTTGCGCCAATCGTTCAGGCTAGGAAGGCGCGCGCTCGGATGGCGGAAGAACATGCCAGTCGCGAGCTGAGCGCCGTCCTGACTCGAGACAACGGGCCTTAAATCGAGACAACG
>WNGA01028421.1_pt1 | contig 10914 bp, 12 predicted proteins | sample 5400061 | NCBI WGS metagenome assembly WNGA01 (sample SAMN13153366, study PRJNA577476) | soil metagenome | isolation source: 100 cm soil or saprolite under grassland replicate 2 | place: USA:California | collected 2016-06-15
GGACGTGTTGCCGATCCCGGAGAGTCTGCTCGAAGCGGGCGAGGACGAGCGCTCCCAGGCCCTCCTCGGCGACTTCATCTACGAGCCGGAGCCGGAGCAGATCCTCGAGCGACTGCTGCCGGTCTATGTCGAGACCGAGGTCTATCGTGCGCTCCTCGAGTCGGCGGCCTCGGAGCAAGGGGCACGGATGACGGCGATGCGGAACGCGACCAAGAACGCCGGCGAGCTGATCGATTCGCTGACGCTCTCGATGAACCGCGCCCGCCAAGCCGAGATCACGCAGGAGATCCTCGAGGTCGTCGCCGGCGCCGATGCCCTGAGCGCCTAACTTCGGCCCGCAGCGGGCGTCCTTACTCGACGAAGGGACCTCGGAGGATATGCTTCCGCTTTCAACGTGAGCCCTCGCGACCGTTCAGAAGTAGTCGGTGGCCAGGCGGGTCTCGCCGCCATCACGGCCGCCGAGACCCACGGCGAGCTTGGGGAAGGCGACATCGGCGCGGTCCGCGCCCGTGGCTACTGGGAGCAGGTCTGGCGGCGGTTCCGCAGCGACAAGGTCGCGATCGCAAGCGCGATCTTCATCATCCTCCTAGCCGGGGTCCTGACCGGTGGCGGGCCGATCGCGGAGCATTATCTCGGCCACGGGCCTAACGCCATCAACCAGAACGCCGGGCAAGACCCCGTCACTTTTTTGCCAGTCGGTCCCTGGTCGCACGTCAAGTGCGCGGATTTCTATCCACCACCTTCGGGCTGTACAGGGAAAGCCGCCAACACCACCCAGCTCTATGTGCTCGGCGCGGACGGCAGCCTTGGCCATGACGAGTTCCTGCGTCTCCTCTACGGAGGGCGCGTTTCGCTCGAGGTCGCGATCCTCGCAACCATCGCGACGATGCTCATCGCCATCTTCCTCGGAACACTCGCCGGCTACTACCGCGGCTTGATCGACACGGCCATTTCCCGGGTGATCGAGCTGACGATGGTCTTCCCGGCGCTCCTCTTCATCATCGCGCTCAGCGCAACGGTGGGGCCTCGCCTGAATCACATTACGTTCCACGGTGCCTTCGTCCCGGGTGTGCTCACGCTCGTGATGGTCTTCGCCATCTTCGGGTGGTTCTACCCGGCCAGGATCTTGCGGGCCCAGGTCCTGTCGCTGCGCGAGAAGGAATTTGTCGAGGCCGCGCGCATGGTCGGGGCGAGCGACGGACGGATCATGCGCTCGCACGTCGTCCCGCACCTGATGGCTCCGATCATCGTCTACTCGACGCTCACGGTCGCCACGTACATCCTGTTGGAGGCAGGCCTGTCGTTCCTCGGGCTCGGGATCGACCCGTCGAACCCGAGCTGGGGCAATCTCCTCTCGAGCGGGCCGACCTACTACACGACCCAGCCCTGGCTGATGGTCTGGCCCGGCCTCGCGATCCTCGCGACGACGCTTGCCTTCAACCTCCTCGGTGACGGCATCCGGGACGCGGTCGACCCGCGCTCGACCCGCTAGACGAAGCGCGAACGGCCCAGCAACCAAAGCTCGGCAAGCTCGCTAGCAGGTGGCGTCGGCCACTAACCAAACCGCCGGATGCACGTCAAAAGAGAGGTCAGAGTCCTCTGGCGAGATAAGAGGGAAGGAGTCACATGCAGAAACGAATGATGCTCTCGATCGCCATGCTGGTGGTCGGAGCGGCGATGTTGGCCGCAGCGAGTGTCGCGAGTCCAGGAGCTGCTCAGAAGGGGAGCTCCCCGCTTGGCTCGAAGGCCCGCAAGGGCGGGATTCTCAAGTTCACGCTGTATGCCGGCATCGAGAACATCGACCCGCAGCGCACGTACTACGTGCCCGAGTGGCAGTACGAGTGGCTGACGGCTCGGAGCCTGCTGAACTTCGCGCACGCCACCGGAAGCTCAGCAACGGCGCGTCGATCACGGCGAGGAACTACGAGCACATGTTGCTGCGAGTGCTGCACGAGAACGTCGGCTCGCCGCTCGCCTCGTTCCTGACCGACCCGGCCGCTGTGGAAATCGTCGGTGCGACCGCGTACAACAGCGGCAACGCCACTACGGTTCCCGGCATCAAGGTAGTCAGCCCGTACAAGCTCCGGGTCTCGCTGGTGCGGCCGAACGTGTTGCTGCCCACGCTGCTGGCGCTTCCGCCAACGGGCGCGATCGCCACGAACGTTCCGTTCTCCCCGGTCACGTCGGTTAGCGCCAGCAATCCGCTTCCGGCCGGCGGGCGCTACTACGTCCAGGAGTACGTGCCGGACCGCTCGATCAAGATCAGGAAGAACCGGTTCTACAAGCCGCTCGGTGCACCTCCGACTCCCGGTATCGTCGACGGGTTCGACTACGACATCGGCGTTCAGCAGGACCAGGCTCTGTTGCTGATCAAGAACGGCCAGTCCGACTGGGCAGCCGACGGTCTCTCACCGAGTGCCTGGGGCCCGCTCTTCGCACAGTACGGGACGAAGGGTCGCGCCCGGGCGTTCCCTTCGTCGGTCTCCGACTACGTCACGATGAACAACTCGAAGGGCGTCTTCGCGAACCAGACCGTGCGCAAGGCGGTCGCGTGGGGCATCGGCCGCAACGCGCTCGTCAACGTCAGGGGCGCAAGGGCCGGCTTCGCGCAGTGCTCGCTGCTGACGCCGGCGATCCCTGGCTACAAGAGGTGCAGGTCGTACCCGCTGAACCCGAACCTCTCCAAGGCTCGAACGCTGGCGAGGGGGCACACCGGCGACCACATCAACTACTGGTACACGTCGACGATCATAGGGACGCAGATCCAGCAGCTGGCAACGTCGCAACTGAACGCGATCGGCTTCAACAACATCGACCACAGGCCGTTCTCGTCCGGTCTCTTCACCGCGCTTGGTCGGCGGGGGAACGACTACGACTTCGCCATCGTCGGCTGGCAGCAAGACTTCCCGGACCCATACGACTACCTCAACAAGCTCCTCTCGGGTAATACGATCCAGGACGTGCAGAACAACAACACGGCCTACTTCAACAACCCGACTGCGAACAGGCTGCTGAACAAAGCCGCAACGCTCAAGGGCCAGAAGCGGCTCACCACCTACGGAAACCTCGACAACAGGATCATGAGCACGTGGGCTCCGATCGCTGGGATCGACAACAGGAACGATCGGAACTTCTTCTCGGCTCGGATCGACGTGAAGTCGATCGTCCAGTCACGCATCTACCTAATCGACCTCGGCAAGCTGGCTCTGAAGTAGAAGGGGCCGCTCTAGGACGATGATCTATCGCGGAGGCGCCGGCCCACACAGGTCGGCGCCTCCGCTTGTATAAGCTCTCCGTTGGAGGTGGCGGCTCGATGCTTCGGTACCTGATCAGGCGGGTTCTTTGGGCGATCGTCCTCTTCCTCGTCGTCACGCTCGTGACGTACGTGATCTTCTTCCTGGTGCCGAACGACCTCCCATCGGCAATCGCCGGGCAAGGCTCGAGCAAGGCGCAGCGCGAGCGGGCGATCCACTACCTCGGTCTCGACCGCCCGGTCTACATCCAGTACGAAAGGTTCCTGTGGCGGATGGTCAAGCCTGTGCCGGTGCACGTCGGCGGCGTCCCCGTCTTCGTACGCCCCCAGGGCGACCTCGGAAGGTCGTTCATCCAGGCGACGCCCGTGAACACGCTGCTCAAGTCCGCCGCGCCCGTCACCGCCTCACTCGTCTTCGGGGGAGTCGTGATCTGGATGCTGATGGCTCTCCCGATCGGGATCCTCTCTGCGCTCCGCCCCCGCTCGCTCTTAGACAGAGCATCGATGACCTTCGTCCTGATCGGGATCTCTGCGCACCCGGTCTGGATCGGCCTGATCTTCGCGTACGTCTTCGGGTTCAAGCTCGGCTGGTTCCCGATCCAGGGTTACTGCGACGTCATCAATCCGGCAACCGACTGCGGAGGTCCCGTGCAATGGGCCTATCACATGTTCCTGCCGTGGATCACGTACGCGATCCTCTTCGCCGCCCTCTACGTACGGATGATTCGCGCCAACGTGATCGACGCCATGAGCGAGGACTACGTGCGGACAGCGCGCGCCAAGGGCGCACCCGAATGGCGAGTGCTGCGCTCGCATGTTCTACGCAACGCGCTCCTGCCAGTCGTCACGATGCTCGGGATGGATATCGGTCTCGGCCTCGGCGGCGCGATCTTCACCGAGACGATCTACGGCTTGCCCGGGCTCGGGAAGCTCGCGATCCGGGCGATTGGAATCAGCGACCTTCCTGTCGTGATGGGCGTCGTGGTCTTCGCTACGTTCGTCATCATTCTCTTCAACCTGCTCATCGATCTCCTATACGCCTGGATCGACCCGCGGATCAGGCTCAGCTAATGCCTCTCGAGACGCGCGTCGCGAAGAGGAGTTAATGGCCCTCCTCGAGGTCAAGGATCTCAAGACGTATTTCAGGACCGACGACGGGATCGTCAAAGCCGTCGACGGCGTCAGCTTCAACGTCGAGAAGGGAAAGACGCTCGGGATCGTCGGGGAATCGGGTAGCGGCAAGAGCGTCACCTGCCTCACGGTCATGGGCCTGAACGCGAGGAAGAACACGATCACAAGCGGAGAGGCGCTCTTCAAGGGCGAAGACCTGCTGCACATGCGCTCCCGCCGCCTGCGGGAGATCCGGGGCAACGACATCGCGATGATCTTCCAGGACCCGATGACGTCCCTGAACCCTGTGCACTCGATCGGGGCTCAGCTCGTCGAGGCCGTTCAGCTTCACCGCGACGTCTCGAAGAAGGTCGCACGCGCCCGCGCGACGGAGCTCTTGCAGGCGGTCGGCATCCCGCGCGCCGGGCGCCGGCTCGACGATTACCCTCATCAGTTCTCGGGCGGGATGCGCCAGCGCGTGATGATCGCGATGGCGCTTGTCAACGATCCCGACCTCCTGATCGCCGACGAGCCGACGACGGCGCTCGACGTGACGACGCAGGCTCAGATCGTGAATCTGATCAAGAACCTCCAGAGCGAGTTCGGGAGCGCGATTATCCTGATCACGCACGACCTAGGAGTCGTCGCCGAGACGGCAGACGACGTACTCGTCATGTACGCGGCCAAGGTCGCGGAGCAGGCACCCGTCGATCACCTCTTCAACAGGCCTCATCACCCGTATACATGGGGCCTCCTCGGATCGCTCCCGCGACTCGATGCCGACGTCGAGCGCCTGGTGCAGATTCCCGGTCAGCCGCCCTCGTTGCTGAGCCCCCCGAAGGGCTGCCGTTTCCATCCGCGTTGTCCCTACGTGATGGAGAAGTGCAGGCAGGTCGAGCCGGCGCTCGTCGGCATCTCGGGCGACCAAGATCACTTGCAAGCGTGCCACCTGGACGAGGAGACGAAGGACCGCGAGGCCGCGAAGCTCCTCGCAGCCACGATGGCGAAAGCGAGCTAGTGTCCCGCGCCGATGGCTGAAGACCTACTCGTCGTCGAGAACGTCAAAAAGCACTTCCCGGTCACGCGCGGGATCATCTTCCAGAAGCAGGTCGGGGCCGTCAAAGCCGTGGACGGCGTGACCTTCTCCGTCAAGTCGGGAGAGACGCTCGGGATCGTGGGCGAGTCGGGCTGCGGCAAGTCGACGCTCGCCCGCTGCATCATGCGCCTGCTCGACACGACCGACGGCAAGATCGTCTTCGACGGTCGCGACATCACGCGCCTCTCGCGGCCGAGCATGCGGCCGCTCCGGCGCGAGATGATGATGATCTTCCAGGACCCCTACGCTTCGCTCAATCCGCGCAAGCGCGTCGGCTTCATCGTCGCCGAAGCGCTGGAGGTGCACAAGCTGGGGACGGCCGCCGAGGTCAAGCGGCGCGTCCAGGAGCTGCTCGAGGTGGTCGGTCTCAACCCGGAGCACTACAACCGGTTCCCCCATGAGTTCTCGGGCGGGCAGCGCCAGCGCATCGGAGTCGCTCGTGCCCTCGCCGTCAACCCGAAGCTGATCGTCTGCGACGAGCCGGTCTCGGCGCTGGACGTCTCCGTGCAGGCGCAGATCCTCAACCTGCTCGAAGACCTGCAGCACGACTTCGGGCTCACGTACGTCTTCATCGCCCATGACCTGAACGTCGTCCGGCACATCTCCGACCGGGTGCTGGTCATGTACCTGGGCAAGATCGCCGAGCTGGCGCCGAAGCTAGCGCTGTACGAGCAGCCGAAGCACCCATACACGGGTGCGCTCCTGTCCGCGGTTCCGATCGCCAACCCCGAGCGTGGCCGAGCCCGGCGACCGGTCGTGCTCGAGGGCGACGTTCCGAGCCCGCTGAATCCCCCGAGCGCCTGCAATTTCCATCCGCGCTGCCCGCGCTTTCGTGAGGGTCACTGCGACGTCGAGGAGCCGCCGCTCTACTCGTTCGGAGAGGGCCACGTCGCCGCTTGCCATTACCCGCTCGAGGCCTGGCCCCTCGACGAGGACGAGTTCCGGAAGCGGGGAGAGCCCGTGCAGCCGCCGGCCGAGCCCTCCGCCGTCTCGTAGGCCATGCTGATTCCGGCGCTGCGCCGGTTCGCCCAATTTCTCGTCGTGATCGGCGGCGGAACCGCCATTCTCTCCGGTCTCTTCGGCCTGCTGATCGGCGCTTCTGTTCTCCGCTCGATCGCAATCGGCTTCTATCTGATCGGAAGCTTCCTGCTCCTTGTCGGCTTCCTCTTCGGAAACCGCGGCCCGGTGCGCCCGCGGGGCGACGACGCCGCCGCGGGTGACATCTTCTTCGGCCTCGGCTCGCGCCGCCTGCGCTGGGCCACGAGAGAAGAGCAAGAGGAGGCGATCAACACCTCGGCGGTGTTCCTGCCGATCGGGCTCGTGCTGATCCTCGTCGGCATCGCAGCCGACAGCCGGCACGCATTGTTTTGACGACACATTCTTTTAGCCTCTAACCGTTATCCGCCGTTTTCGTCACACTTAGTGATGGTGAGAGAGGGTCCTCAGAAGTGCGATCGCATGCGAGCGTGGATTTCGGCTGAGCTCGACGGCGAGTTGTCCGAGTTCGAGTCGATCCTGCTGCGCGGCCACCTCGGCCGCTGCGAGGGCTGCAGCGCCTTCAGGGCCGACGCCGCTGCGTTCGCCGCCGTGCTTCGCGGGGCCTCGCTCGAGCAGATGAGCCGGCCCGTCAACGTCTCGCTCAGGCGCAGGATCGCCCTGCAGCCGCTCCGGGCCCCGGCCGCGGCAGCTCTTGCCATCTCGATGATCGCCGTCGGCGGTCTCTTCGCGTCTCTCCACTCCGGGACGATCCTCCCCGAGTCCGAACGACCGTCCGCGGCGGCCGCCTTCGACGACGAGGACCTCCACCAGCTGCAACGGCTGAAGTCACAGACGATTTTGGCCCAGCTGCGCATCAGGCGCAATCAGGCTGAGACTGCCACGAGCCAGATTCCGCGCCATACGGGCTTCGTGAATCCCTGACCGCGTAACGCTCGAGAGGTGCTCAGGTACCGTTAGAGCGTGATCCCCTCCCTCATCTCGTCGTACGTCTGACAGCTCGATCACGACGCCCGTGTGGCGTCGCTTCTCGAGGCGTCCAAGCACTACCCGAGGACGGATCGCGGACGCAGCCCCTTCGGTAGACTCCTGGACGCTGGCAGGCGCCTCCGTGGACGGCGCCGGGTGCCCGGCACGCCTCTCCAGGAACCGAATGGCTGATACCAACAACGCTCCCAACGTCGGCAAGCTGATCGAGGTCAAGGGCGTCGTCATCGACGCGCTCTTCCCGAACGAGCTGCCCGAGATCTACGGCGCCCTTCGCATCACGGCGGGTGACCGCGAAGTGATCGCGGAGGTGCAGCAGCACCTTGGAGACGACCGGGTGCGCGCGGTCGCGATGGACTCCACCGACGGCTTCTCGCGCGGGCTGGACGTCGTCGATCTCGGCGGCCCGATCACGGTGCCCGTGGGCGAGCCGTCAAGGGCGGCAAGGTCGGGCTCTTCGGCGGAGCCGGGGTCGGCAAGACCGTCCTCATCCAGGAGCTGATCCACAACGTCGCAAGGGAGCACGGCGGCGTCTCGGTCTTCTGCGGCGTCGGCGAGCGCACGCGCGAGGGGAACGACCTCTGGCTAGAGATGCAGGAGGCCGAGGTCCTGGACAAGGTCGCACTCGTCTACGGGCAGATGAACGAGCCACCCGGCGCGCGCCTGCGGGTCGGCCTCTCCGGGCTGACGATGGCCGAGTACTTCCGCGACGAGGGGCAGGACGTCCTGCTTTTCATCGACAACATCTTCCGCTTCGTGCAGGCGGGCTCGGAGGTCTCGGCGTTGCTCGGGCGGATGCCGAGCGCCGTCGGCTACCAGCCCACGCTCGCGACCGAGATGGGACAGCTCCAGGAGCGGATCACCTCGACGCGCAAGGGCTCGGTGACCTCGGTGCAGGCGATCTACGTGCCGGCCGACGACCTCACCGATCCGGCCCCGGCGAACACCTTTGCCCACCTCGATGCAACGACCGTGCTCTCGCGGGCGATCGTTGAGCAGGGCATCTATCCCGCCGTCGACCCGCTCGACTCCGTCTCGCGCGCTCTGCAGCCGGGAATCGTCTCGGACGAGCACTACCAGACGGCGACCCGCGTGCAGGAGGTCCTCCAGCGCTACAAGGACCTGCAGGACATCATCGCCATCCTCGGGATCGAGGAGCTGACCGACGAGGACAAGCTGACGGTGCAGCGCGCGCGGAAGATCCAGCGCTTCCTCTCGCAGCCGAACTTCGTCGCCGAGCAGTTCACCGGCCAGCCAGGCGAGTACGTGCGCCTCGAGGACACGATCAAGGGCTTCCAGGAGATCCTCGAGGGCAAGCACGACGAGCTCCCGGAGCAGGCGTTCTACATGGTCGGGACGATCGAGCAGGCCGTCGAGAAGGCGCGTGGCTCGGTCCGGGTCGAGGAAGAAGCGGAAGAGCCGCCGGCCGAAGAGGAGCCTGAGGCGGCCGAGCGCGAGCCAGATGCGGTTCAGGCGTAATCGGTGAATTCGGGCGGGTCGACTGGTCAGTTCAGACGGACGCGCGGCGAGGCATCACTTGTGATGCCGTTTGGAGGTCATGCCGGCTTTGCCGGCGTGGCCGTCCGGATCTCGCACGTCCTGAAGTCGGCATCGCAAGCGACGCCTGAGCCGGCGTAGGAGTGGCGACGTTCGATGTCTCACTCGTCACACCCGACGGGCCTGTGTTCGAGGGTGAGGCCGAGATGCTGATCGTGCCCGGGGCCGACGGCGAGATCGGCGTTCTCGCACGCCATGCGCCGCTGGTGGCGATGCTGAAGGCCGGCTCGACACGCGTTCACGTCAAGCGTGACGGCGAGGTGCACGAGTTCGCGACGGGACCCGGCTTCTTCAAGGTCGAGCAGGACCGCGCGCTGGCGCTCGTGGACGACGCCGTCGACGCGAAGCAGATCGACGACGAGCGCGCCCGCGAGCAGCTCGAGACGGCGAAGGCCGAGCTCGAGCGTCTCGAACGCGGCGAGTCGGACGCCGACCGCTGGCAGCTCGAGCAGCGCATCAAGCACGCGGAGAACCAGCTGACCGTGGTCGGGCGGGCCTAAGAATCGAGAGCGCCGAGCTCGATCTCATCAAGCCGTCCACTCGCGCGACGATCGCATCGAGCAGCTCGATTCGCCCTGATAGGCTCCAGGACACCTGGAGAGCTTTGAAAGGCAGCTTGGCGACCAGGTTCAACAAAAACGCCTAAAGAGCCCGGAGCGCTCCGCTTCCGACCTCTTTGGCGGGAGCGGTTTCGTTCGTAAGGAGGCGAATTGCAGGCTTTTATTCCAGGGCTCTATCCTCGCTCGGAGGCGCTCGTGCAGGCGACGCGCGACCTCGATCGCGGCCGCACGACGCAAGAGGCGGTCGACGAGCAGGTCGACCGGGATCTCGCGGAGCTCCTCGCCGTCCAGCAGCAGGCCGGCCTCGACCTGCTCGCCGACGGGATGCTCCGCTGGCAAGACATCTTTCGTTCTCTGGTCGAGGCGAGTGAGGGCCTCGAGACCGGCGCGCTGACGCGTTTCCTCGACACGAACACTTTCTATCGGGCCCCGAGCGCGACCACCGCCGAGCCGAGCCTTCGTGAGCCGCTCGGTGAGCGCTACATCGCGCCGCTTCCGGGCCCGCGGCTCGTCACGCTCCCGTCGCCCTTTGCCCTTGCCCAGGACACTGGACTGCCGCCCAAGGCCATGGCCGAGGGCGTGCTCAAGCCCCAACTCGAGGTACTCGACGCGGACCTCGTCGTGCTGGAGGAGCCGTTCCTCGCCCGCGACGAGGAGGCCGACCTGAGCGCCTTCGAGGAGGCGCTCCAGAAGCTCGCAGGCGGTCCGAAGCTCGCGCTCTGGCTCACGTTCGGGAACGCGCAGCGCCTCCTGGAGCAGGGACTCGCAGACTTGCCCGTGCACGCAATCGGGATCGACTTCTACGCCACGCGCGCAACCGACGTCCCTTCGCGACCGCGGCGTCGATGAGATCGCGCTCGTCCCGAACGGCGATCTTCAGTACGTTTCCGAGCAGGTCGCGCGCGAGAAGCTCGTGCGCCTGGGCAAGGCTCGGACCGCAACTGTGGAGGCAGCCGCATGAGCGACGAAGTCAAGTTCCTGACACATGAGGTGGGCTCTTTGGCGAAACCGTCGTGGCTCGTCAAGACGTCTGCCGGGAAGCCGCTCGAGGAAGGCGACATCGAGCATGCTCGTCAGTGGGGCGAGAAGCTCGACGTCGAGGGTCATGAGGCCCTCATCGAGCTGCTCCAGCAGGACGAGCGCGACGCGGACGAGATCGCGCGCTGGTCGAGCCGTTACTGCGTCCGCCTCCAGGAGTCAGCCGGAGTCGACGTCGTCTGGGACGGCGAGCAGCAGCGAAGCGAGATGTACGCGTGGGCGATCGCGCACTCGAACGGCTTCGAGCCGCGCGGCACCGTGCGCTCGTTCGACAACAAGTACTACTCGAAGTCGGCGGCAACCGGCCCGGTCTCGCT
>WNGA01017133.1_pt1 | contig 10913 bp, 17 predicted proteins | sample 5400061 | NCBI WGS metagenome assembly WNGA01 (sample SAMN13153366, study PRJNA577476) | soil metagenome | isolation source: 100 cm soil or saprolite under grassland replicate 2 | place: USA:California | collected 2016-06-15
CGCATTTGTGGTGATGACCGGCGCGTGATAAGCGGCCGACACCTTTCAAAACATGGCACCGACCGTGAAACATACATGGAGGAGTATGGTCTCAGCCCAGACAAACTGATCGCTAAAGATTTTTGTAGAATACAAAGTTCTCACCGTGGGTATCGCCCATACGGCAAGACCGGTTGGATTGCCGCGATTAAGAAGATCCATCACGGCTCGGCTTATTAAGAGACTTGCGTGATGCGATGGAATCTAGAAGCGAGATTTCGCAGGCGCTACGCTCAAACATAGCGCATTACTTCGGGAGCTTGCGGAACGCTAAGATTGCACGGAAAACCAATCCAAAACTTTTGAGCGGGTGGAGCAAGCGTAAGATCGTCACTGTCCTTGGCCAAATGCATCGGTCAAAAGAGAAGTTGAATTATGCAACCGGACTGCGTGAGTTTCCCGCCCTGGTGAGTGCCGCCGAAGCTTATTTTGGGAGCTGGGGTAGGGGCTCTTTATGCCGCTGGGATTGACCCTAATTTGTGTTTCGTGCATCACAAGTGGCGCAAATCGACAGCGCAGGCGGTTCACACATGATGATCGACGACGATACCCTGAAGCAGCTATTACGGATTAACGATCCGCTACAGTTATGCAATTGGCTAAATGAAAAGCGTAATATGGAAACTTCGTCTCGCCGCTCTTTTGGACGACCTTACTCACATACTGGCCATTACCCTAAGCGCTCGCAAAAACTGCCTTTCACGTTCTGGTCCGGTATCTCTTCGCTTAGGGTTTTGAGAAGTTCCGTAACTCTGGTCTTCGGAAATTTTTCCATCGATTCACCGAGGGCTTTCACGTGATCACGAAGAATCATTGACGCCATTGGTCCTATGACTTGGGTGAGCTCGTCGGTCACGTGGTCAAAAAAGTCCGGCGATAGGGTCTCTTGGGGCGTGTCTGTCTTGTTGGACATGACTTTCGGACCCTTAATTTGGGACGTAGCCGTATTCTCTTGCTCGTTCTTCGCTTGGCCGTACTGTAAAACTGTGCCGATGTCTTGTGTTTCAAGCGCGGCCAATGCTTCGGCCTGCCTGAAAAACGAAGACATAGCGTTTATCCTCTTCGTTAGGACCTGCACCTGGGAGTTGAGATCGTTTACCTGCTTATCTCGGTCCACTAGAAGCTTCTCTTTGCTTCTCACCTGGCTTTCCAAGTCTTGGATTTTGCCGGTAAAGTTTTGCTCCAATCCCTTGATGGCCGAATCCTTTCCGCCGACAATCTCCTCCGTTTTCCTAAGCTGCAACTCCAGCGCAGCAATCTTTGTTATGGAAGGCTCAATAAGATGCTCTACACGCTTAGCTTCACTAGCGGCCTCCTCTTTCGCTTGTTGGATAGCCTGCTGCAGTTGCGTTACCTGCTTCTGTAGGGCATCTATTTCAGATTTGAGATCCTTTACCTCATTACCGCGGCTGGCCAAAGATTTCTCTTTTTTCTTTATCTCACTTTGCAAATCCTGGATCTTGTGAGTAATGCTCTCCTCCATCCTTTGGCTAGCAAGATCGTTTTGACGGACGGTGTCCTCCGTCTGTCTGAGCTTATCCTCCAGCGCAGTAATGTTTGCTGTTAGAGTCCGGATGACCTGCTCAGCATGCTGGGTCTCCCCCGCGACCACCGCTTCACCCTCCGTTACAGCCGCCTTCAATCTAGCGATCCTGTCCACGACAATCCTCTCAAGCTCTTCCATTTCATTGTTTAAAGGCAGAGCGTTGGTTCCTTTTCTCCGTGCCAAAGGGTTGGAGTTAACGTTGCTCAGCTGCAAAGTTTCTTGCATTACCTCTTTCAAGCATTCATACACCTTGCTCATATGTTCTCCAGTGTGTTCGTGGCACCCTGCTCAAGAAGATGCGCGATATGAGAGCGGTTGGTCTCCGATTGAGAGCTCTCTGTCATGGCTGACCTCCGGCGGGGGTCACAGCCTGATGCATATCATGCAAATCACACCTTTCAAGTTTTTTTAAAAATTTAATTCGAAATTCATACGATTGTAGACGGAAATGAAGCGCCACAACAAAGCTTCAGTTGGAGTATTATGATAATGTAGGTCTTATACGAGCGTTTTAGGTAACTATTATAGTAAGATCTGTCGACAATGCCGGGTCCCTCCTTAACGGCGTCACCTCATAATCGTTATTTTGACGTAGCTCATAATAAATGTTTTGACCGCATGGCGCCGAATCCAAGTAGAGGATCCAGTGGCTCTGTATCACACGATTATCGAGGCGATCAACGTCAAAAGAAGGAGGGTCAAGAGGAGGGGGCAAGGGGGAAACAATCAGCGTCAGGCGGGACACTTGCTATTTGGTTACAAGATGAAATCGCCGCTTCAGCGAATAGCAATTATCAGGATTGACCCAAGCAAATTGTCGGCGTCAAGGTAACTAACTCTGGCTCGCCTCGGCACGAGGTTCACACATGATGATCGACGATGATACTCTCAAGCAGCTATTACGGATCAACGCTGAACTGTTCCGGTTGTGCAAATGGCTGAACGAAAAGCGTGACATGGAAACTTCGTCTCGCCTCATACCGCTCGTGGATGATCTCACCCATATTTTGGTAGAAGCGGGCAAGAACAAACTGCACTAAGTTCAACCAATGTTGCGGCGTTCAGGGCTTTGGAGCGTCGGGCTCCAATCGGTTGTTAGGCGATCAACCCGGGAGTTGTACGTCATCGGATTCTTGCGCACCGTGCGGTAATGAGAAATAGAGGTGACCGAACCGCCCTAGGATCGGACGCGTCGCCTCCGTCCCACGATGCGCTCACCAGACAGAAAATGTTATTGTTCGAGATGCGATATGAGGTTCCATCCAGGCCATCGGCTTCTCGATCCGCCTTCCATCCCGCGTTGGCTGCCGCCGAGCCCGGTTTGGGGTACGGACTGTCCGCCGGCGGAAATCTTCCCGGCACTTTGTTCCGGTCACCGACTACGATGACGACGCATCCTCTATATATCTTCCCTTCATCCTCGAAGGTCTCTGGTCCCTGCCGGTAAAGCCCGCCTTTGAATGTGCTCACTTTGCGTGAGACATAGTCACACGCATCACTCACCTGATCGGCATGCGCGAATGAACCGGTCGCCACCTGATAGGCAAGAAAGACGGCGGAGAATGCCAGGCAAAATCTGTTCATGTAACTATTCAGTGAACCGCCAGAGTTCATTTGATTCTTTTTGAAACTGGTAAAACTCTTCTTCCTGAACGCCCAACGCATTCAACGCCTGGTGGAGTTTATCGCCGAAATTGCCGTGCGGACTGATTAACTCTGCCCGGTTCTTGATAGCATCGGAAACAATATGGCAGAGCGCGTGAAAGGTGATGCTCTGCTTACGTTTAGGGTAGCTCACCGACCATAGTGGGCGAATATCCGTGTCTTCGATATGCTCCATTTACTTACTCCATCGAGGGCGCGCTGCCATGATTCAGAACCCACGCGGATTCTGGCGAGCATGTAAGTAGCCTCGCTTTCGACACAGCTCTTTCCAGAATGAGCCGGACGGGTCCCAGAATGGGCTATTCTCTGCCCCACCAAAGCTGCGGCCACGCACTTGAGATATGCGTGTCCAACAGCAGTTCCTGACGAGCGCTTCGTCTGGAACAACTTGGAACTTCAAATCATTGAGGATCGTGTCGTCATTGTTATCGCAGTAGCACATGGTGAACTCCCCTGGGGGTATTCTGGCATAACCGCCCTTTAGCGCCGGTAAATCGTATAGGGGTTGTAAGACGAACCATTGCCGTACCCGCTGTTTCCCTGGTTATTGTATCGCTCCAGATAACGGTTCGGATCACCCGTTGCCTCCTTGCCGGTGTATGGATTCACGTTCCCTGGATACGACCAGTTGTTATACGGGTTGCCGTCCGGGTTACTTCGATAGTGTCCACCGACATACGTTCCATCCTTTCGCGTGTACGGATCAACCCAAACTTGAGCCTGCGCCATAGCGAGCCAGCCCAGGACGAAAGCGACAGCGAGAACAGTAATTTTTTTCATTGGTGCACCTCTAAATTAACGCTTCGTTCGTACTGCAACGAACGTGCCCCAATTCTTTCCTAATTAAATCCCGAGCTTCGGTAGAGTGCGCGATGCCGAAGTACGGCAATGTACCAAATTTTTGAGCTAGCGTTTGCTCCTACAAAGGGAATCCTCAGCACTCTGACCCCGCGCAAGGAATTGAACCGCGCGGCATACCTTTAGCTAAATGGTATGCGACAAAGGAGCGCCGGTTATGCCCAAAATTTTTCTGGCAATGCTTTTATTGGTAGGGGTAGGTGAGTTTCGGTCGCAAGAGCCAGGATCTCAGAACTGCGTCGGCACCCTGATCTCCCTAGAAGGGAACGAATGCAGTCACGGCCAAGTGGCGCAGCAACTCGCGCAGCAACGGCATGGCATCTCTCCGACTTCGGCGTGGCAGTGTCCGGCGAGTCATCCGATCAAGGGAAATTTTACAACGTACAGCGGAGAGCGTTGCATCTATCATTCCCCAGGAGGGCAGTTCTACGAAAAGACAAAGCCTGAAATGTGCTATGTAACGCCGGCAGATGCTGTTGCGGACGGATGTCGACAATCGCGCCGATAAAAATCCGGTCATTGGTTCCGGCCGAAGAATGCCGCCGAAGAAGCGAGTAGCGCATGACAGCTCAATTATTGGTCTGTGATTCCTGCGGAGCCAGAAATAACCGAACGAGAACAGCTTGCGTCCATTGCAACACCAATCTCGCGGCCGCAGACGAATTCCTACCAGATGAAACCAAGCTTGGCGACGTAAACCCAACTTCCGTTACGAAGTGGGCGCTTATAGCGTCTGTTTTGTTGATCGCTGTTTCGATTTTCTATCACTTCGTTATTACTGTGCCCAATCTCGAACAAGCGAGGATTAAGGCAGAAATAGAGAGGCAGGAAAAACTGGATAAGGAGGCAAAGATCAGAGCTGAAGAAATCGCCGAAAAGGCCAGAACGGACGCTGCATGGCTAGCCGAGGAGCAAGCGAGGAAGCAACGTGAAACAGTGCAGGCTGAGGCTCGAATCGAGAGGGATTTGCGCGCTGCTGAACAAACAAGAATAGAATACGAGGCACGACGCGCTACAGAAGAAAATGCCCGACGATTGTCGGCTGAACAAAAAAGGATGGAGTACGAGGTAAAGCGCGCCACGGAGGAAAAGGCCAGACAATTGCAGCATGCGCTTACGAATTGTTTGAGACTTGCAGACCAAGCCTACTCCGTGAGGTGGGATGAGAATTGTTCACGGTTGGGGCTTCCGGCGCGCTGCGCCTTGCCGAGTCCAGCGGTGAGTCAATATGATCTCTCTCACCGGCAAACGAGAGATGAATGTTACACGCGTTTTAACACATTCAAATGAGTGAATTGCAGAAGAGTAATACAAAATCATACTGTAAAACTAAGACTTGATGTAAGCCGTACCAATTACGGAGGGATCGATCCATGTTCATCCGAAAATCTGCCTTTGATAATCTCGTAAAACGCTGTGAGAGCCAACAACAGCAGATTGAGAATCTCAGTGAGATGCTCGGCATCCTAGCTCAATCGCTCGGCCAACAATTTGAGTTTAACGTCGGAGAAGGTTGGAACTTAACTGGCATTCGCCCTAACCATAACCAGTTTGTCGAGGCCCGGCGGCAGAAGGCTTGCTCATCGGACTCGTCATTTTAGAGTCTTTGTGTCTCGGTTCAAGGTTGTCGAGCGCGATTTAGGATTCACGATGGCAAAGATCTGTTTCATGAAAGAGGGATTGACCGGCCGAGCAGATCCGATAGCCGAAAAGCCTCTCGTCTGGTGTATCGAAAAACTCGGCCTTCAAAGGGAGGATTGGTGGGGCGATCTGGAGACGAAGTTCACAATTGACAAATGGTTTGAGCTTTCATCGTACCCCAGCCCGCGCTGGGTAATTATTCAGCTAGACGAGACCGAAGCAAGCGGGAATTGGAAAACAGGTTATTATTTCTCCCCGCTCATTAAGGTAGCGGATGTTAAAAAACTACTCTCATTAGGCCATTTGGGGTCCTTGTGCCTTTCGCAGCCCGAAGAAATAGCGTCCAGTGAAGATGATCATTGAGATGTCTCTCGACCACTACGAGCGCTTCTTGGAGAAGTGTGACGCGTCGTCTCGGGAGTATGAGATTCTCAAAAACGGCCTCATAGTCCGCCAACCCAAGGACGGCCATTACGAGCGTATAATAGAAATTCCCTGTGAAGTGCGGGAAGCGCAAATGCTTCTCGCTATTGCGAGGCGGCTCTATCCCGACGCCGTTTCGGCCATCGAAAAAGCTATCGCCATCTAGAATCATACGACAGCGACTGGCGCTGTTGCGAAGCCGCCCTGTTAAATGCGATCGACAGCAGCGCGTTAAACTGAGTTGAATGCTTTTTTACTCGTCATGTCTGCAGGCACCAAGAACACGTCATCGAGGTTTGACTGAATGAATGTTCTTCCCGTTTTTATGCAAAGGACGTTGTGCCCCTCGACTGCCTGTAGCTGTGGGGGGTGCGTTTTACCATAGTAAGCGTCGCTGACGCTCCGTTTATGCGGTGGGCCATCTTCCAGGTTGATGCGAACGCGCATGGGATGCTCTCCACCGCATTCCGTACAAGTGACATAGATTTCATAGTGTGACACCTGTTCTCTCACCTCCTGCTTACCGATGAGCACAGCTAGTGCGGCTGCTCCATTTCGCCAGGCGGAGACCCCAAAGGAACTGAGCCGGCGACTTTATGAGCTTGAGAAACAGTGATGCACCCGTTACAAGGGATATTTCATCGAAGGGCCGGCGCTGCTCGTTCATTATCCGCGAGCGGGGACGCATGTGCCATTACGAGCTGTAAACGGTCATTGGGATTGTCTAGTCAGCGAATCAATCGACCCGGTCGAATAACAGACGGCGTCCACGCCCTTTGGCTGGACCGTCGGAATCTGATATGCAAACCTAGCTGCTGCAGTTTTTCAGGGGTAAACGTTCTACTATCACTCTGCCCGTCCAGTTCCTGGTAATCGACGGAAATGGAATCAGGGGTCCAGGAAATATGAAAGGCGCTTACTTCGGTTCTATCAAGATGATCGCCCAAGCTACGCAAAAGTTGAGACAGCTTACTTGAACCTTGCGTTTGTGACGAAGAATGGGTTCGCCTTTGTTTTTGTCGGTGGGAATCAAGCCGTGAAATATCAAGCGGCGTGAAACGTAACAGACGATTAACTGTCGATCGGCGACCGCTCTGCTCGGTAAAATCGCTTTCGCTAATAGCATTTCGCAAAATCCACTCACCCGTTTGAGTTAGGGAATCGCTACGAACGAGATAGTCTTGGCCATCCTTCTCCAGCTCGAATGTTGTAATCCTGGCGACCTCTAGCGACTGCCCGATCACTCTTAACGATTTAGCATAAGTCATTTTGGTCACTGTGAGATAACCTGATCAGGCGGTACGAAGGTGTGCAAAGCTGAAATACACATCCAGTTTCGCCCATTTTAGGGACTTGTCAATATGAGTTAAAAAAATTGTGAGAAATCAGCGGGGCTATGTTGGCTAGAAAGGATTGTCCTACTGTGACGGATACGATCTATTAATCATCAGCTAATCTGCTGTTGACCTGCTCCAAATTGGCCTTGCGTGAAAGCCGGATTCGGCGATATGAGTCCGGCCGATGGCTAAGTACATCGCTCGAAACTGTCCCAAGTGCCGAGACCATTTCGGCCTGGTCGTGAACCAGCCTCCAAAAAGTAACGGAGAGCATCCCATCAACGGCTTTTGTGCTGCGTGTGGATACCAGCTTAAAGGCTGGCGATTGATCGTGGGGCGTAAGCGAATTGTCAATGTGTATCAGGGCAGGATGCCAAAGGTGTTTAGCTGATGGTCCGCTACCTCGCTCGCGCTTGTCCCCGCTGTAACGGTTATGTCGGCATTATCGTTCGTGAGCCTGGAGAATGTTCCGCTTCAAGCCGTCAACGGTCATTGCGTAAGGTGCAGCTATCGAATGGCGTGGATTGTGATTCAGAGCAAAGGTCGGTCTGCCGTTCGTGCGGATAGACGTTTGTCTATTCGGTCTAATCTCCACTCGGTCACTTGATCACCTTGTCCGCTCTCACCAGCACGTTCGGTGGAATCGTTAGGTCGATCCTGCTTTTGTTCCACGACAAATCCCGTCTCGGAAACTTCGTCCTAAAAAGGGACAGTGCTTGTCAAGGCTGCTCGGCCTTAAGACGCTTTACGTAAATACTACCTGACAAAATTCCGCAGTGTCCGTAAATATGGCGGTTACCTTCTACAACCACTCTCTTTAACCTGTCGTATTGTTAATGGTTACAGTTTGGCATGCTTGCTGCTGTGGTAGCCCCATACACACGATTAACTGTGGCGAAAAATATAAAAGGAGAAATTATGAAGATTTTGACATTACCAAGGAAATTACCGGCGTTCATGCTCATCTGCGCATTGGGACTGACGGCGTCTCCTGCTTTGGCCAAGCAAGAAGGCAAGACCAAAGGTAAGAGCAGTGAAAAGACTGCGACAAAGGAAAACTCCGGTCGTCAAGCTGGAGAGCTGCCTTCCGGTTTGCAGAAATACTCGGAGAAAAAAGGCCAGCTTCCATCCGGGTTGCAAAAAATGAAGGATGAAGACGGCCAATTGACGAAGGGCCTTGAGAAGGGTGGCAAGAAACTTGAGCCGAGCGCGAAAAGCAACAAACCTTCCAAGTAAACATTTCCCGGGGCGGTGAGCAGTGGCGCTTTAGATTTTGACATGGCTGACTGCAAAACCCGCCCCGCTCTTTTCACCGGGATCAACCTGGACGGTCGGAGCGATCCTCAAAGAGCTTTCCAGGATGGGCAACGCCGGAGCAGCGAAGTAGAGCGGCGCTCAAAGCGTTGGGGAAATAACCGAGTCGCGTGACATACCCAACTGCAAGTCTGTCACTTGATCACCCTATCCGCCCTTAGCAGCACATTCGGCGGGATTGTCAGACCGATTTGCTTGGCTGTCTTTAGGTTAATCACCAGCTCAAACTTCATCGGTTGCTCCACCGGTAGATCGGCGGGCTTCCTACCCTTCAGGATCTTGTCGACATAAGTGGCAGAGCGCCGGAACAGATCGGGGAAATTCACTCCGTAAGCCATGAGGCCACCTGCGCCTGCGAACCATAACACTTCGTGTATCGCTGGCAGCCGGTTCCTGGCTTCAAATGCCAAGATTCTTTTCTGGTGACTATTGATGATACCACCCCCGATTACGACCAGAGCGTCTAGCCGCTGCTTAATGGCAACCGAGAACGCGCCTTCGAGATCTTCCGGACCTCTCACCTCAAGAGATTGAAGTTTCAACCCCAGGGCCCGGGCCGCGAGCTGCGTTGTTTCAAAATCAAACAGATTGTCCGGCACAAGTGCGTCCCATAGAACACCCACACGCGCTATCTTAGGGGCGGCTTCCTTGAGCAGCTCCAGCCGTTTCCCGCTTAATTCCGGGGAAATCATAGACAACCCTGTAATGTTCCCGCCGGGCCGCGCTAGACTGGCCACAAGTCCCGCCGCAACTGGATCGCCACTGACAGCCAACACTATCGGAATTTTGGTGGTTACCCGCTGGATTGCACGGCCTTGAGCTGTACCAGCGGTAACGATCACATCAACCTGGCGGTGGACCAGATCGGCAGCGAGATCGGAAATCCCTTCCCGGTTTCCCTTTGTAAATCTGTATTCAATAGTAATATTTTTGCCCTCAATGTAGCCCAAATCGTGCAACCCTTGGCGGAACGCTTTGAGCCCGCTGCCTCCCTCGCCAGAACCTGCCCCTCTACCCACGAGTAAGACTCCTATTCGTGGGACTTTGGCGTCTGGGTGCGCCTCAGATAGGAACAGAGGCAAGATTCCGACAACCAGTGTGATATTCCGGAGTGTCCTGAAGATCACGTTGTCTTCTCCCCAATTTTTCTCCCAAATAATACCCATATGTCCTGGGCCAACATGTCTGAAGACAATTCGCTCATCCGTATTTATTGCTGAACTTCATTGCGCCATTCCTTTTCCAAAGCCGACAACGACTTTGCGTAAACTGTCTCGTAGCTTGCGGTTTCGTATAGGTTCCGGAACATTACGACGCCGTATTTCTCAATCAGGAATCCCACAAATCCACCGGCCAGAATGTAGGCCGACTGTTGGTTGACGATGCTCAAAGGGCGCGGAGACGTAACGTTGTTTAGCCGTTCTAACGAACTCACTCGCGATAGCCTATCGCGGGCCAGTGCCTGCAAATCCTTACCGAAGTTTGGAAACGCAGGATTCCCGCCCATTTTGTCTTGAAGATAAACGGCGAGGCCCTCCGCGAGGAATCTGTTTCTGTTTGGAGCGTAGATGTGGACAATCTCGTGCAATACGGCACTTGTTTTCTCGCGAACTCGCGCAAGCGGCATCTCCATGAAACCTCGCGTTTTGGTATTCAACGCCTTGGAAATTTTATAAGAGCTATTTACGTGGATATGAATTGTCTCTTTCCATATCGGACCCCAAAATGCTTCCACCTTGCTACGTTCGTTCGCAACGTACCGACAATACTCCTCTGCCTCGGGGGTGGTTAGTTCGTCAGAAGTGATTCGGATATTGTCACAATTTGAAATAACTCCTCCAAATACGACACAGCTGCTAAGGAGAATTGAGAAAGCAGTCACAGAAACGAAATCTAACCGCGACCGTCGGTTCGTCGCCGATCCAGAACCGTAAATCATTTGATTACTTTATCCGCCCGCGCCAGCACATTCGGCGGAATCGTCAAGCCGATTTGCTTCGCCGCTTTGAGGTTGATGATGAACTCGAACTTCGTCGGCTGTTCGACCGGGAGGTCCGCGGGCTTGGCGCCTTTCAGAATTTTGTCAACGT
>WNGA01012605.1_pt1 | contig 10910 bp, 8 predicted proteins | sample 5400061 | NCBI WGS metagenome assembly WNGA01 (sample SAMN13153366, study PRJNA577476) | soil metagenome | isolation source: 100 cm soil or saprolite under grassland replicate 2 | place: USA:California | collected 2016-06-15
CTCTCCGGTGATGTCCGTGAATGGAAAGATCTTGCGTACCAGGTACGAGTTCTCGGGATCGCTCGGCGCGATGCGAAAGAGATTCGGCCTCTGCTTCGACCGAATCAGGAAGATGTTGTCATAGGCGGAGCCTTGGTCGAGCACCAGCCCTTCCGGGGCGGCGCTGACGGGACTCGTGTGGCATCCGGAGAGCGCGCACTTCGGAGTGAAGACTTCCGCCTGAACCCTCGCGAACGTCGCGTCGGCGGGAGGCTCCGTCGTCGGCTCGGTCGGCAGCCTTTTCTCGTCGCCGCAGCCGGTCAGGAAGAAACATCCCGTGATCAGGAGAGTCGAGAGAAAGAGACGCCTCACGACGCGGCGGAGTATAGCCACGCGTTCGTCTGCGGACCGATCTTGAGAAATTCTTGAGCTGTTACATCCGGACCAGACCCGCGCCCCAGTGGAGACCCGCGCCGAGAGCCGTGAAACAGACAAGCGAGCCGGGTCGAACCCGCCCCTCCTGCTTCGCCTCGTGGAAGACGAGTGGAAGCGTCGCCGCCGTCGTGTTGCCGTACCTCTGGATGTTGTTGAAGACCTTTTCGTCGGCGAGCCCGAGATGCTTCTGCACGGCTTCGTTGATCCTCAGGTTCGCCTGGTGCATGAGCAGCAGGTCAAGGTCCGCGACCTCGAGGCCGTATTTCGCGAGAACTTCGCGCACGATCTGAGGCATCGCCGTCGTCGCGAGCCGGAACACCTGGCGGCCCTCGACGACCGGCACCGTGCCGTTGTTCGCGAACATCTCGGGGGAGAAGTAGGGAAAGCTCCGCGACCCGCCTCCCGGCACGTAGAGCTTGTCCCAATGGCTTCCGTCGGTCCGCATCTCGAAGCCGAGGAATCCGCGGCCGTCTCCGCTTTCGTTCGCTTCGAGCAGGAAGGCTCCCGCCCCGTCTCCGAAGATCACGGCGCGGTCGCGCTGCGCGGTTCCCCAGGCGTAAGCTTCCGCCGAGACGGGCCCTACCGAGTCGCCGAACATCACCGCCCACTCCGCGTCGCTCCACGGATAGAGCGAGGCGTGGCACTCCGCTCCGACGAGGAGCACGCGGCCGTACGTCCCGGAGCGGACGAACGCGTCCGCGACCTGGAGTCCCGAGAGGAAACCGGCGCACTGCATCCGAACGTCGAGCGCGTGAGTCGTCTCGAGCCCGAGCTTCTGCGCGAGGAGGCCGCCGTTGCCGGGGAAGTAATGATCGGGCGTCATCGTCGAGAAGACGATGAGATCGAGGTCGCGGGCTTCCACGCCCGCTTCGTCCAGAGCCCGCTTGGCGGCCTCGAAGCCGAGGTCCGACGAGGACGTTCCTTTCCGGGCGTAGCGCCGCTCCACGATGCCCGTCCGCTGACGGATCCACTCGTCGGTCGTGTCCATGAGACGGGACATCCGCTCGTTGGTCACGACGCCGTCGGGAACGAACATCCCCGAGCCGCGGATCACCGTCGTGCGAGTCACACTGGACTCAGCGGAAAGGAATGATCTCCACGTCGCCGGTCGGCCCGTCCACCTCGGCGGCCCAGGCGTAGAGGAGCAGCCCCTCCGACGCTTCGACGACGAGCCGTCCGTTTCTTTCCTCGTCCGCCCCGAGCGCGGCCATCACCGAGTCCACCCGAAGCGCCTGATGACTTCCGATCGCGATCCGGAGGCTGCCGATCACGCCGTTGTTGCCGTTGTACCCGATGACCGTCGCGGTCCCGGCGGCGCCGCGGTTGAACAGGAGCACGTTGGTGCGGCGGGTCGGAGTCTTCGGCGCGCCGATCACGAACGCGCTGCCGCCTGGCAGCACGATTCCGTCCGGGTCGATGGGAAGCGCGAGCGTGGCGAAGTCCCCCTCCTCCTTCACGGCGGCGACGCGCAGCGAAGAGGTCACCGGGACATCGGAGGCGACGGCGAGCGTTCCCTGACCCGGCTCGACTCCAAAGAGCGTCTGGAGGACATCGCCGACGACCTGGCTCTCGCCGGGCTCGAGCGTGAGCGTGGCACTCTCCGGCACGGCGAGCGAACCGAGCGGATAGTAGAAGACCGTCACGTCGGCGCTCTGACCGGCGTCCGGGTTCGAGAGGAAGAGGTCCGAGACGAACCTCGTGCCGAAGAGGCCGACGGCGCTCCCCGCGTTGGGGAATACGGCATCCGTCGTCGCTTCCGCCGGAAGCGAAACGGCGGCGTCTCCGGTTCCCGCGTCGACGATCCGCACGTAGGGGAAGAGCGTCCCGGACGTGACCTCGACGCGGATGACGTCACCGCCCTCGGCCGTCACGCCGAAGAAGGAGGCGGCCGGCTGGAACTCCTGCCCGATGTTGGACGTAACCGAAAGAGGAAGCGTCGCCCGAACGGTTCCGTCCGGCGCGACCAGCGTGAAGACCGCTTCGGTTCCCGAAGGGGTATAGAAGCCGAAGACCGAGGTCTCCGCCTCACGGCTGCCGGTGAACAGCGTCCGCGCCGAGCCGCTTCCGAGCCCTTCCGAGATCGAGAACGCGGGCACGGCGTATCCGAAGGATCCGCCGTCCGCTCGGGCTCTCGCGGTTCGCACGCGCGCCACCAGCTGGTCGGCGGGGCCCGACGTGACGAGGAGGCGCACCGCGCCGTTCAACGGGATGGTCTCCGAGCCGAGGTCGGCGAACGCATCCGCCAGGAGCGCCGTCTGTCCCGGGCCCACGTTGAAGGTCGCGCGGACCGCGAGGTAGCCGGGAGAGAAGAGGTAGAGGGCCTGACCCGCGATCGGAGTATCGCTCGGGTTGTACAGGGTGATGTCGACCCGGCCCTCGGACTCGGCCGGCCCGGCGAGCTGCGTCGCCACGGGGGCGATCAGGTCCGAGGCGCCTCCGATCGTCTGGAGCACGACCTTTGCGAGCTTGCCGTTCGAGCCGACCCACACCTCTCCGCCCACGACGTCAATCCCGTAGGCGTTCGTCCAGGGGATCTCGGTTCGCAGGACCCCGCCGATGCCGACGTTGACCTTGAGATCCGCCGCCGGGATCTCTTCCGAACCGGACGCGAAGGTCGTCGGCGTGATCGTGCGGTCGCGCACGACGGCTTTTCGGGCGTTGGCGAGCGGGCGGACTTCCAGAGTCTCCGACTCGATCGTGCGCGTCGTGTACCCGGCGAGGAGTGGATCGAGGACCGCGATCTGGCCGTTCGTGCCCGGCGCTTCCGTCACGTACACCCGACCTTCGAAGCGGTCGAAGTGGATCGGGCGGAGGAAACCGACGAAGCTCGCGATCTCGCCGCTCGCCGGATCGAAGCGATCCATCCGGGCACCGGTGAACTCGGAAATCCAGAGACGCCCCTCTTCGTCGAACTCGATCTGGGAAGGACTCATCAACGCGATGGTCGGATCGAAGAACTTCCAGGAAGTCTCCTGGGAAGCTCCCGGCTCGTAGCGCACGATCCGATTGTTTCCGAAATCCGTCAACCAGAGCGCTCCGTCGGGCCCGAGGACGACGTCGGAGTACGCGATCGTCTGTGTTCCGGTGCCGTCGGGGTTGCCGGAACGGTGGTCGACGACCTCGAGCGTGTCGAGATCCACCGACTGGAGCCGCCGGTCGGTCTGCGGGATCCAGACCTTTCCGTCCGGGGCGCGGTAGAACCCGGCGGGGCGCGCGCCCGGAATCTCCCACTCGCGCTCCTGGCCGGTCGTCGTGTCCAGCCTGCCAAGGATGGAGTGACCGGCGTCGATCCCGCTCTCGCCGTTTCCGATGAACCAGACCACGTCGCCGTCCACCTCGAAATCCACGGGGTTTGCGCCGAGGTGGGTGTCGTCGCGAATCTGCCACTGCGTCATCTGATCGCCGCGGAGGACCACGATGCGGTCGAGAGCGGGCAGGAGGAACCAGACCGAGCCGTCGGGGCGGACGTCGATCCGGACCCCGCTGACGATGCCCGACTTTTCGGTCGCGAACGAGCTCCCGGCGGCGATCGTCGTGGGATTCTCGGTCTGCGCGGAGACCGACCTCGCGAGAAAAAGGGGAAGCGCGAGGAGACCGAGAAATCGGAAAGTTTTGGACATTCGGCGGATCATAACCCGCGCCCGTCGCGGAACTATTTCACGGCAAAGGACTCTGCCTCGCCCGCGTCGCGGAGTTTCCGAGCGCCCGGCGGGGTTATCTTTGTTCGGACATGGCCGCGCGATCTCCCGTCCGGTCTCCCGTCGCCGACGTCCTCGCCCGGCGGACCGTCGCCGCCGCGGAAGAGCTCGTCGAGCGTCTGCCCGACGGCCGCCTGAAGTGCTACTCGTGCGGTCATCGGTGTCCGATTCCGGACGGACGCGAAGGCGTTTGCCGCGTGCGGTACAACGAGGGAGGGATCCTCAAGGTTCCCTGGGGCTACGTCGGCGCGATCCAGTGCGATCCCGTCGAGAAGAAGCCGTTCTTTCACGCGCTTCCCGGCTCGGACGCGCTGTCGTTCGGAATGCTCGGCTGCGATCTGCACTGCGCATACTGCCAGAACTGGTTCACCTCGCAGTCCGTCCGTGATCCCGAAGCGGTCGCGGCGCCGCGCGACGTATCGGCCGAGGGCCTCGCGCAGCTTGCGATCGAGTGCGGCGCGCCGACCGTCGTTTCGACCTACAACGAGCCGCTCATCACCTCGGAGTGGGCGGTCGCGGTCTTCCGGGAGGCGAAGCGGCGCAACCTTTACACGGCGTACGTTTCCAACGGGAACGGCACGCCGCAGGTCCTCGATTACATCCGGCCGTGGATCGACTTCTACAAAGTGGACCTGAAGTCAATGGACGACAAGCACTACCGGCAGCTCGGCGGAGTGCTGCAGAACGTCCTCGACTCGATCGCCGGGATCCACGAGAGGGGAATCTGGCTCGAGGTGCTGACGCTCGTGATCCCGGGGTTCAACGACTCGGAGGACGAGCTCACCCGCGCGGCCGGATTCGTCGCCTCGATCTCCCGGGAGATTCCGTGGCACGTCACCGCCTTCCATCCGGACTACAAGATGACGGACCGCGGCTCCACGCCCGCCGAGACCCTCGTTCGCGCCGCGGAGATCGGGACTGCGGAAGGGCTCCGCTACGTCTACGCCGGAAACCTGCCTGGCCGGGTCGGAAAGTGGGAGCACACTCGCTGTCCGGAGTGCGGCACGACCGTCATCGAGCGATTCGGCTTCCGAGTTCGCCGGAACCGCCTCGTCCAGGGCGCCTGTCCGGAGTGCCAGTCTCCGATCGCTGGTCGCTGGGATCCGCGCGTCGAGGGGACGACGAAGACGAACGGCATCCCGCTGCCGGTGTTCTGACGTAATCCCGTAAACCTCCCTCCTTTCGCCTCGTCTATTCTTGAGTCGATCGCCCTGGAAGGAGGGCAGCATGAGCGTGAACTGGACCCGGGGCTCGGCCGCGCACCTCCTCCGGCGAGCCGGCTTCGGCGGGACCCCTTCGGAGATCGACGACCTCTACGCTCGCGGCCTCGAGGGAGCGGTCTCGCGTCTCGTCGACTACGAGGCGATCGACGTGGCGGCCTACGAGACGAGCTTGACCGCGAGAAGCTACAACCTCGCGATCGTCCGAGGCCTCCAGCAGTGGTTCCTCGACCGGATGGCGTTTTCGCCCCGTCCTCTCGAAGAGAAGATGACCTACTTCTGGAACCTTCACTGGACCTCCGGCATCTCGAAGGTGCGCGGCACGACGCTCCTCCTCAACCAGAACAAGACCGAACGGCAGTACGCGGTCGGGAAGTTCGACGACCTCGTGGTGAAGATCTCGCAGGATCCCGCGGAGCTCGTCTGGCTCGACAACTCCCAGAACCGCGCCGGACGCCCGAACGAGAACTATGCCCGCGAGCTGATGGAGCTGTACACCCTCGGGATCGGGCACTACATGGAGACCGACGTCCGGGAGGTCGCGAGGGCGCTGACCGGCTGGACGGTCCAGAACTACCGGCAGGCGGACAACTACAACGGCGCGACCTTCTTCGACAACCCGGGCATCCACGACGCCGGCTCGAAGACGATTCTCGGTCAGACCGGCAACTGGGATGGCCTCGACGCGATTCGCATCATCCTGAATCACTCCGATTCGGACGGCTCGGTCTCCGGTCGATTCCTCGCCGCGAAGCTCTGGTCGTTTTTCGCGTACGAGTATCCGCAGCCCTACATCGTCGGTGCGCTCTCCGACGTTTACCTTGCCAGCAACCACTCCATCCGAGAGGTCGTGAGGGCGATCTTCCTCCATCCCGAGTTCTTCGAAGCGCACACGAAGAAGACGTGGGTTCGCAGTCCCGTCGAGTACGCGGTGGCGTCGATCCGGATGGTGGAGGCGACGACCGACTTCGCGACCGCGTCGAACTCTCTCGCCGGGATGGGCCAGGTGCTGTTCAACCCGGAGGACGCGAAAGGCTGGGACTGGGGCACCTCCTGGATGAACACGGGGACGCTCTTCGCGCGCTCGACGATGGTCAACACGATGTGCACGAACCGGGGATCGGGTGGAACGCAATTCGATCCGAACCGGCTTCTCTCCGGGCGCGACACGTCGACGGCGGAGAAAGTCGTGAACATCCTGGCCGAGCGACTGAACGTCGACGACGTCTCCGCGAAGATCCGCGCTTCGTGGATCGAGTACGTCAACGCGAACGACGACGGCTCGCGCGGAACCTGGGCGAACACCCCGGCGAACGTAGACGAGAAAGTGCGGGGCCTCGTTCACCTGATGCTGACGAGCCCGGCCTTTCACCTCGCCTGATCGGAGGCTCCGGCATGGCCATTTCGAGGCGCGATTTGTTGCTTCGGACGTCCGGGTTCGTGACGGTCTCCGCCATGGTGCCGCGCTGGGCCGTGAACGGGGCAGGCGTCTTCGAGGAGTCCGTCGAAGCCGACTTGACGAACCGGATCCTGGTGGTCCTGGAGCTCGCCGGCGGCAACGACGATCTGAACACGGTCGTGCCGTACACCGACAACCTCTACACGCAGATGCGCTCGCGAATCGGCATCGCGGCAAGCTCGGTACTTCCGCTCGACAGCCAGCTCGGGCTGAACCCGGTGATGACGGGTTTGAGGACGCTGTGGGACCGAAATCGGATCGCTCTCCTCGAGAACGTGGGTTACCCGAATTCGAGCCTGTCCCACTTCGCGGCGCGCGACGTCTGGCACACCGCGGATCCCCTGCTCGCTCAGAGGAACGGCTGGCTCGGCCGCTGGGCGGACCGCTACGTCGCCGGCAACGGGAATCCGCTCTCGTGCACGGCGATCTCGCAGTCGCTTCCGAGGACGCTCCTCGCCGAGAACGTCGGGGTGCCCTCGTTCGTCAACCTGGCGAGCTACCGGTACGCGACCGACGGGTCGTATCCGGGCGACCGGAACAATCAGATCCGGACGTTCCTGACGCAAAACGGTGCCGAGTACGAGATCACCAATTCCGCCGACAGTCTCTCGCAGGTGGGCCAGGACGCGATCAACTCGTCCAACGTGCTTCAAACGGTGGGTGCGGGGTACGTGACAGGCGGCAGCTATCCGGCCGGGACGCTCGGTGCCGGACTGCTCCTAATCGCGCAGATCATCAACGCGAACGTGGGCGCGCGCATCCTGTACATCACCTTCGGAGGCTTCGACAACCACGCGACCGAGAACAGCGATCACGATCCGCTCCTGACGACCGCCTCGGAGGGGATCAAGGCGTTCTTCGACGATCTGGATGCACACGGCAAGTCTCACGACGTCCTGCTCATGACCTGGTCGGAGTTCGGGCGGCGCGTCCAGGACAATGGCTCGAATGGGACGGATCATGGAACGGCCGGCGCGCACTTCGTCGTCGGCGATGCCGTCAAGCCCGGGATCTACGGCGGCCCTCCGAACCTCTCGAGTCTCGACTCGAACGGCAACCGGACGATCCAGAACGACTTCCGCGCGTATTACGGAACGATCCTGCAGGACTGGCTCGGCGCAGACGCCGCCGCCGTTCTGGGATCGGGGTATCCGAATCTGGGGTTCCTGAACCGGGGATACGTTTAGCGCTTGCTGCTAACCTTCCGGGGTGATCCCCGGCCGCGCCACGCTCGAAGGGACGAAGCGCTTCGCCAACCGGTCGGCCGCCGCGACGGGGCACTTCCGGGAAGCCGCTGGCCTCCTCCTCTCCTCGATCGGGCTGGGGACCTATCTCGGTCCGGAGGACGATGCGACCGACCGCGGATACGAAGAGTGCGTGGCGATCGCTCTTGCTTCGGGCGTGAACGTCTTCGACTCGGCGATCAACTATCGCGGGCAGAAGAGCGAGCGCGCAATCGGTCACGCTCTTGCCAAGGCTTTTCGGAGCGGCGCTGCTCGCCGCGACGAAGTCTTCGTCGCGACGAAGGGGGGTTACCTTCCCCACGACGCCGACGATCCCCGCGAGCCGCGCCGCTACATCCTCGAAACTTTCGTTACGACCGGGATCGCGCCTCGAGCGGAGATCGCTGCGGGGGGCAACTGCATCTCGCCGGCCTATCTCAGCGACCAGATCGAGCGTAGCCGCGCAAACCTCGGCCTCGACGTGATCGACCTCTACTACCTCCACAACATCGAGTCCCAGCGAACGGCGGTCGACAAGCCGGCGTTCCGCGCGCGGCTCGTCAAAGCCGTCGAGTTCCTCGAGGGCGCGGCGGCAGATGGGAAGATCGCCCGATGGGGCCTGGCGACATGGGACGGCCTGCGGGTTCCTCCTGAACACCCCGAACACCTGTCGCTTGCCGAGACCGTTGCGGTCGCCGAAGACGTCGCCGGACGACCGCATCACTTTGCGGGGGTGCAGCTCCCCGTCAACCTTGCGATGGCCCAGGCGATCGCCTACCGGTCTCAGCAGCATTCGGACGGGCGCGTGCCGGCGCTCTCCGCCGCGCAGATGTCGGGCGTCGCGGCCTTCGGATCCTCCTCGCTCCTGCAGGGACGTTTGACGGCCGATCTTCCCGAAGAGATCGGCCCGGTCCTCCCGGGGGCGGGGACCGATGCGCAGCGGGCGCTTCAATTCTCCCGTTCGGCGCCTGGAATGACCGCGGCCCTCGTCGGTGTTTCTTCCCCCGAGCACGCGCGGGAGAACTTCGCGCTGGCGTGCGCGCCGCCTGCGGATCCGGCTGCGATCCTGGCTCTCTTCGAGTGAGCGAGGGATCGGTCGCTCCCCGGGGGTTTCGGGGGCTCGGGAAACGCTTCGCTTTTTCCTGCTCCGGCGCCAGGTTTTGAGCTAGAATCGGGTTCTTCCGCCCGGACCGCGGGTCAGCGCGGCGGCTATCCAGGAGTTCATGTCCGAAGATCCCTCGACCCGGCAAAGTGCTACGTCCTTTCCACTTTCGAGCGAAAGGGGAGCGCCTTCCATCCCATCCGAGCGCCCGTCGGGAGAGGGACAACCTCGCCCCCACCGCCGCCGGCGCCGGCGACGGAGGCGCGGAGGCCGTCCCGGCGGCTTTTCCGGAAACGGGGCCTCTCCCGAGCGGGCGGATGAGCTGGCCGCCGCGGGTCCGGAGAAGCCGGTCGAGGGCGTTCTCTACGTTCCTCCCAAGGAGAGCGCGCCCGGAGTTCTCGTCGCTTCGGCCACCAACTACCTCCCCACCCCGAAAGATCCCCTCGTCCCGCGCGACCTGATCGTCCGGGAAGGCCTCGAGGCCGGAGCGCTGATCGGAGGCTTTGCGGCGGACGGCACCCGCCCGGTTGTGAAGCGCATCGAGACGGTCGAGGGCCTGACGCCGGCCGAGTTCCGGCAGCGTCCCGCCTTCGGCGAGCTCGTCTCGATCGATCCGAATGCGTGGCTGAAGCTCGAGACCGAGCCCGACGAGATGTGCGGGCGCGTCGTCGACCTCCTCGCTCCGATCGGCCGCGGCCAGCGATGCCTGATCGTCGCTCCTCCGAAAGCCGGCAAGACGACGCTCTTGAAGAGGATGGCCCACGCCGTGGGCGTGAACGCGCCCGATGTCCACGTCATCGTGCTCTTGATCGACGAGCGGCCCGAGGAAATCACCGACTTCCGCCGCAGCGTGTTGCGCGGCGAGGTCATCGCTTCATCGGCCGATCTCTCCGCGGAGAATCACATCGCAGTCGCCGAGATCGTCGCCGAGCGCGCCCGCCGGTTGATCGAGTGCGGCAAGCACGCGATCATCTTCCTCGACTCCATCACGCGGATGGCCCGCGCCTACAACCACATGCAGAAGGGGGGCGGGAAGATCCTGTCGGGCGGCATCGATGCCCGCACGATGGAGAAGCCCCGCCGCTTCTTCGGCGCCGCGCGCAACGCCGAGGGGGGTGGTTCGCTGACGATCATCGCGACCGCTCTGATCGACACCGGCTCCCGAATGGACGAGATCATCTTCCAGGAGTTCAAGGGCACGGGAAACACCGAGATCCTGCTCGACCGGGATCTCTTCAACCGCAGGATCTTCCCGTGCATCAACATCCCGCTGTCCGGGACGCGCAAAGAAGAGAAGATCTACAACCCCGAGGAGCTGCCGAAAATCGTCAAGCTGAGGCGCGCGCTGGCGGCCGTGGACAAGATCCAGGCGATGGAGCTCGTGCTGGGCCGACTCTCGAAGTTCCCCACCAATACGGACTTCCTGAAGAGCTTCTAGGCGAGGTTCTCCGCCGCGTCCGTGAGCGAATTCCCGGCGCTGCTCGTCGCTCTGACGCTCGTCCTCGCCGTCGTCGCCTGGGGGACTCTTTCGTCTGATCCGCTGGCTGCGCGGCGAGTCTTCGCGGTACTTCTATTTCGACCTGTTTGCGGCGCTTTTCATACTCGCGTTCGGTCTCATGTTTCTGGTGTGGGGACCTCGCAACGCGTTCTCGTCGGGGATGGGCGTTCTCGGAGTGTTGTCGGGGGCACCGGCTTGGGCGCGCTCCTTGCGCACCGCTTCGGACTGACGGGTCCCACCGGAATGAGGTACTCACCCGGCGAAAGATCAACTTTTCGCCTTTCGCGCAAGGGCTC
>WNGA01012606.1_pt1 | contig 10910 bp, 8 predicted proteins | sample 5400061 | NCBI WGS metagenome assembly WNGA01 (sample SAMN13153366, study PRJNA577476) | soil metagenome | isolation source: 100 cm soil or saprolite under grassland replicate 2 | place: USA:California | collected 2016-06-15
GAGGGAGCAGACCGAGTCTGCAGCGCGGTCATGCGGCCTTCTCCATGGCGGGCGGTACAGGGACGGTCGCGACGTCGCGGATCTTGACGCGGGCGGACAGCATGCCCTTGCGGCCATCCTCGAACGTGACCTCGGTCGAGATGTCGGCTTCGCTCGCAGCCCCGTAGAGCGCGCCGATCAGCGACGCGTAGCGCTCGGCGACGAAACCGCGGCGCACCTTCTGGGTGCGGGTGACCTCGCCGTCATCGGCGTCGAGCTCCTTATGCAGGATGAGGAAGCGCCGGATCTGCGCCCCCGCCATCACCTTCTCGTCGGCGAGCGACCGGTTCATCTCCTCGACGTGCTCGGCCAGCATCTCGTAGACGCGGGGATGGCCGGCCAGCTCCTGATAGGAGCCGTAGACGATGTTGTTGCGCTCCGCCCAGTTGCCGACCGCGGTGAGGTCGATGTTGAGCATGGCGCAGACGAAATCGCGCTGGTCGCCGAACACGACCGCCGCGCGGATGTTGGGGTAGAACTTTAGCTTGTTCTCGATGTATTTCGGCGCCAGCAAGGTGCCGTCGTTGAGCCGACCCACGTCCTTCGCCCGGTCGATGATCTTCAAATGGCCGGTCTTGGGATCGAAGAAGCCGGCATCGCCGGTCTTCACGAAGCCGTCCGCGGTCATGACCTCGGCGGTCTTGGCCGCGTCCTTGAAATAGCCGGTGAACATGCCGGGCGACTTGAACAAGACCTCGCCGTTCTCGGCGATGCGCAGGTCCACGTTCGGCATCACCGGGCCGACGGTGTCGGAATAGATTTTCCCGTCCGGCTGGGCGGTGATGTAGAGGAACGCTTCGGTCTGGCCGTAGAGCTGCTTCAGGTTCAGCCCGATCGAGCGGTAGAACGAGAACAGATCGGGGCCGATCGCCTCGCCCGCCGTATAGGCGATGCGCACGCGCGAGAGCCCGAGTACGTTCTTGAGCGGCCCGTACACCAAAGCCTCGCCCAGCGCATAGAGCAGGCGGCCGGTGAGCGACGTCGGCTCGCGGCTGAGAATCTTCTCGCCGTGGCGGCGCGCGACGCCGATGAAATAGTGGAACACGCGCCGCTTGAGCGGGCTTGCATCCTCCATGCGGATCATCACCCGGGTGAGCATCTGCTCGAACACGCGCGGCGGCGCGAAATAGAAGGTCGGGCCGATCTCCTTCATGTCCTGCATGACCGTCTCGGAGCTCTCCGGACAGGCCAGGCAAAAGGCGGCAACCAGCGCCTGCGCGTAGTTGAGATAGTGATCGCCGACCCAGGCGAGCGGCAGATAGGCCAGCGCCTCGTCCCGCTCGCTGAGCTTGTCGAAGGCGACCGTATCGGAGGCCGCATTGATGCAGCCGAGGGCGGAGAGGACGACGCCCTTGGACTGACCGGTGGTGCCCGAGGTGTAGAGAATGATCGAGGGGTCCGAGCCCTTGCCGGCTTCGATCTCGCGGTCGAGCCACTGCGCCGTGGCGGCGTCCTGCGCCAGCGCGGCACGGCCGTCCTTGATGACCTCCTCGATCGCATGCAGGCGGCTGTGGTCGTAGTCGCGCAGCCCGCGCGACCGGTCGTAGACGACCTGCTCGAGCTTCGGCAGCCGGTCGGAGACCGACAGGATCTTGTCGACCTGCTCCTGATCCTCCACGACGGCGAAGCGCACCTCGGCGTGGGCCAGCACATAGGCGAGCTCCTCGGCGACCGCGTCGGCATAGACCGGCACCGGCACGGCGCCGAGCATCTGCGCCGCGGTCACCGACCAGTAGAGCCGCGGGCGGTTGGAGCCGACGAGGGCGACGGTATCGCCGCGCTTGAGCCCGAGGCGGGAGAGCCCGACCGCGTAAGCCCGCGCCTCTTCCAGCACCTGGCCCCAGGTCCACACCTGCCAGATGCCGAAGTCCTTGTGCCGGTAGGCCGGCCGGCCCCCGTAAAGGCGGGCATTGCGGATCAGGAGCTTGGGGAACGTGTCCGCGTGGGCGGTGGCGTCACTCGCCACGGCGCTATCCTCCCTGGTGGGTCCGCGCGCTGGTCGCGGTCGGCCTTGCGCCGCCTAGGGCGGCCGATCCTCTGGGTGCTCTTTTTTCGTATATCAGATGACAGCGAAACGATCTTCTCGCAAGCCGCGTCTTGACAGACAAACCGGCCCCATGTTCGGTATGGTTGCGGCGGTTTACGCCCCCTGCCGGCGCTTCCCACTCATACCAAGGTCTAACGATCAGCCCGCGCAATCTGACGCGCGCTATTCGCCGTACCGGCGCAAGCGGTCGAGATCGAGCACCGTGAGGCTGCCGTGCTCGACCCGCAGAATACCCCGCTTCTCCAGGATTTGCAGGCTCTTGTTGGCGACCTGCCGGGACAGTCCCGAGAGCAGGCCGATCTCCTCTTGGGTGATCTCGAGACGAAGTCCCGCATCGGGATAGAACACCGGATTGAACAGCCAGGCGAGGTGGCGCGCCAGCCGGGCCGGCGCGTCGAGCATCCGATCGTACTCGACCATCGCGATGAACTGCCCGAGGCGCTCGTTGAATTGCCGCACCAGAAAACGGTTGAACGCGACGCTGTTCTCGAACAGCGCCAGGAAGGTCGACCGGCTCATCAAGGCCATCCGGGTGTCGCGCAGCGCAACGAGGTCATATTGCCGCGGCTCGTCCTTGAGGATGGTGCCCTCGCCGAACCATCCGCCTTCCCGCATGCCGGCCAGCGTGACGGTCTTGCCGGCTTTCGAGGTGGTGCTGAGCTTGAGCAGGCCGGTTGCCACCCCGGTCCAGCCGTCCAGGCGGTCGCCCCGGTGGCAGATATAGGCGCCCCTGGGGAATGTCTTTTCGACAATCCCGCGTCGGGCCTGCTCGAAATGCTCCTCGCTCAGGTCGTGCGACCAGAACGCGATGCTGCGCAGATGGTCGGCTGAAATCACGACGCGGGTCCGCGGTTAAGGCCGGCCTCGGCTCCACTCATGCCGCGTCAGTATGGCTGCCGCGGGCGGCCCCTCTCAAGCCACCAAGCAACGCTGGCTAAATGCCAACGGGTGTTGCGACGCCAGGCTTCGCGGATTCGACCGCCGCCAACAGGCTCGGGACCGTTGCCTAAGATCGACGCATTCGTCGAGAAGAACCTTCACGACGTCGCTTCGATCAACCGGTCCTTCGCTTCCTCCAGGAAAGCAATGACCTGACCCCGCGTCACAGACGGGAAGCCTTCGAGAAAATCATCAATCGTTTCGCCCGCCTCAAGGTAGTCAAGCAGCGTCTGCACGGGAACTCTCGTGCCGTAAAACACTACGGCACCGCCCATCACGTCGGCGCTGCGCGAGACAATTGGCTGTTTCATGACACCAAATCACTCCCCAACCTGGCTATAGCGCAACGACGGCATCGCCCGGGGCCTTGTGCCGATGTCATGGCGATGGTCTTCTTAATGCCGCGCAGCCTGACAATAAGCGCCCCTGCAGCCATCGGGAGGAGCAAGTGCGCAACAAATTCGCGTGGTCAGTGGCGCTGGCGGGCGCGCTGACCTTGTTGCCGTTGCTGGCGGCGCCCGCCCCTGCTCAGACCAGCCGTGCGCGCGAGACCATCCACGTCGGCGTGATCGACCGCACGTTCTTCTTCCAGCCGATCCTGGTCGCCATCCAGAACGGGTTCTTCGCCGACGAGGGCCTCAACGCCAATATGCGGTTCATCCGCAGCGGCGAGGGCCAGGCCGCGGGCCTCATCAAGGGCGACCTCCACGTCGCGCTCTCGTCGGTGGAAGGGATCATGCAGAATGCCGAGCGCGGCGGGCCGTTGCGCATGCTGGCGGCGAATTCCGGCAAGCTCAGCCACTTCATCATCGCGCAGAAGAAGTTCAAGAAGGTCGAGGACCTCAAAGGCGCCACCGTCGGCATTCTGACGCTGACCGAAGGCAGCTTCTTCAACTGGCAGGACATCGCGCTCAAGCACGGCCTCAAATATCCCGACGACTACAAGGTGATGCAGACCGCCGGCGCCGGCGCGCGCCACAACTTGCTGCTCGAGGGCAAGATCGACGTCGGGCTGCAGTCGATTCCGTGGGCCTATGTGGGCGAGGACATGGGCCTCAACAATCTCGGCGCGGCGGTCGACTACGTCCCGGATTGGCAGTTCACCACCTACAACGTCAACGGCGATTGGGCGAAAGCCAATCCCGCCAAGGCCGAAGGCTTCTTGCGGGCGATCCTGCGGGCGACCGATTGGATCTATCGCAATCGGGCGCCGGCGGCGGAAATCGCCGCGCGCGAGATGAACATCAAGCCGGCCTATGCCGAGCGCGCCTGGGACTATTACACGCGGACCGGCACGCTCACGCGCAACCTCGCCTTCAGCGAACTCGGCCTGCGGCGGGTGTTCGAGACCCAGATCAAGGCCGGGCTGCTGCCGGCGTCGCTGACCTTCGATGCCACGAAATACGTGGCGGGCGGGTACATCGAGCGGGCGCGGGCGACGGTGGTGAGGGATTAGGTTGCTCAATCCATCGAGATGCCGGTGGCCTTGATCGGCACCGCGTTTTTCTTGATTTCGCTCTCGACGAATCCTTGCAGGTATTCGGGCGACCGGCGCCCGGGCGCAACCACGGTGGCGCCGACCTCTTTCAGCCGCTCCTGCACCGACGGCGTGTCCATCGCCGCGACGGTGGCGTCGTGCAGCCTTTGGACGATCGACGCCGGCGTGCGACTGGGTAGGAAGAAGCCGAACCAGGTCGTGGCCTCGAAATCCGTCAGACCCTGCTGGTGCGCGCTCGCCAGGTTCGGGAGCATCGACGAGCGATCGCGCGTCAGGATCGCGATCGGCTTGATCAGGTTGCTCTCGATCTGCGGCTTGGCGGTCGCACTGAGCGTGCAAATGTAGTCGATGCGGCCGGCGATCAGATCCTGCATTGCCGGCCCCCCGCCCCGATAGGGAATGTGCGTGACCTTGATCCCGATCGCGTCGTTGAGGAGCGTGCAGTCGAGATGGCCCGTGGAGCCGGCTCCCGCCGAGCCCATTTGCAGGCTCGACTGGTTCGCCTTCGCATGAGCGATGAACTCCTGCAGATTGCCGGCGGGAAAATCCTTGCGCGTGACCAGCAGCGTCGGCTGCTCGGCGATCAGCACGACGGGCGCGAGATCGGTGGCGAAATTGTAGAGCGGATTCTTGTAGAGCGTCTGGTTGATAGCGTCGGCCCGGCTGCCGATCACGAACTGATAGCCGTCGGGCGGTGCGCGCACCACCCGGGCCGAGCCCATCATGCCGCCGGCGCCGCCGACGTTTTCGATGATCACCTGCTGTCCCAGAAGCTCGGAGAGGCGGCGGCCGACGATGCGTCCCAGCACATCGGTGCCGCCGCCGGCCGCGAACGGAACCACCATGGTCACCGCCCGGGTCGGCCAGCTCTGGGCGGCGGCCGGGCTCACGCCGTCGACGACGGCGGCCGAGGCCAGCAAGGCCAGCAGGATCGCGTGCTTCGGACGCATGGAGTCCCTCCGTCGGTTCGGCGTCTTGGTATTCGTTGTAGCCCGGGTGATCAGTGCCGGTTTTTGCGTTGGGGCACGCAGCGTTGTACTTTGCCCCACGGGTTCGCGCAAAGTCGCCGGTTGGCGCAGCCGGCGAATCCGAGGGAGGACGTGATGTGGCGCCGCCTGTTGTTGGCCGTTTCGCTCGCCGTGACTCCGGTCGCATCGGCGCCTGCCCAGGACACGGCCGCGCAATTCTTCAAAGGCCGGCAGATCAACGTGATCGTCGGCTCCTCCGCCGGCGGCGGCTACGACATCTATGCGCGGCTCATCTCCCGGCATTTGCCCAAGCATATCCCCGGCAATCCCGCCATGGTGGTGAGCAACATGGCGGGCGCCGCCAGCAACACCGCCGCCGCGCATATCTATAATGTCGCACCCAAGGACGGCACGGTGATCGGCGCGCTGCAGAACACCGTCATTCTCGACGCGCTGCTCGACGCGCTGCTCGGCGACACCCGGCGGCTGCGACACGACGCGACCAAATTCGTCCATCTCGGCTCCGCCACGATCGATCATTACGTCTGTATCGCCCGCGCCGACGCGCCGGTGAAATCGTTCCAGGACCTGCTCACCCAGGAGCTGATCATCGGCGCCAGTCAGCCCGGCACCTCGACGCGCGACTTTCCGGCCATGCTCAACAACATGACCGGCTCCAAGATTCGCCTGGTCAGCGGCTATCCGGGCACCCGCGAGATCACGCTCGCCATCGAGAAGGGCGAGGTCAAGGGGCTGTGCGGCTTCAGCTGGTCGAGCCTCAAGGCGCAGCGTCCGGACTGGATCAAATCCGGCTTCATCCGCGTGCTCGTCCAGGAGCACGACAAGGGCCACCCGGACATCAACCAGCTGGGCGTGCCGCTCGCCGTCGACTTCGCCAAGACGCCGGAGAACCGCCGGGTGATGGAATTGATCTACAGCTCGGAGACGTTCGGCCGCCCGTACATGCTGCCGCCCGGCGTGCCGGCGGACCGGGTCGCGGCGCTGCGCCAGGCGTTCATGGCGACGATGCGGGACCCGGAGCTGCTGGCCGAGGCGCAGAAGATCGGGCTGGTCATCGATCCGATCTCGGGCGAGGAATTGCAGGCGCTGGCCGAGAAAATCTATGCCACGCCGGTGACGATCGTCGAGCAAGCGAAGCAGGCGTTGACCTACAAGGCGCCGTGACCGACGGCACAAGCAAGACCGTCCTCCCGCGAGGGCGAGAAGATTCGAGTCGCCGTCCTGCCCCGCCCTCATGCTGAGGAGCATCGCAGCGCGCCCGTGCTTGTAGAACTGGATGCGTCTGCCTCGCGCTGCGATGCTCCTCAGCATGAGGCCGAGAGAGATGCTCCGCCCTCATCCTGAGTGCGGGCGTAGCGAGCACCTCAGAGCCTCACAGGACGACGGGGAGAGTGTGTTCACCGGTGGTATCAGGCGGCGGTCGCGGCAGCGAGCGGTTGCTTGTAGTCCTTGAGCCGCGGCAAGACCTCGTTGGCGAACAGCGTGAGGTTCTCGATGGTGTCGGCGTGCGACATCGAGCCGGCATGGCCCATCATCAGGAGATTGCCCATGCCGCCGCAATATTCGCAGAAATCGACGATCTGACCGTGGACCTGATCGGGGGTGCCGCAGAACAGGATGGCGGCGTCGATCAGCTCCTGCACGCTCGCGCTGCGCATGTCGATGACGCGGCGATCCTTGGTGTAGCTGCGCGGCGGGGTTTCGCCGCGCATCAGTCGCGCATTGTCCTCGGCCGACAGGAACCCGGGCGGATTGCGGAACGGCAAATGGACGATGGAGGCCGAGCGCAAATAGCTCGCCACCCGTTCGCCGCGGGCGCGTGCCTCCTGCTCGTTCGAGGCGACCGCGACGAGCCCCAGATAGGCGAACCGGTCGGCAGCCGGCGCCGGCCGCCCCCTGGACACGTAGCCCTCGCGGTAGGCGTCGAACAGCACGCGCGTGTTGTAGCCGGTGCCCAGCGTCGCCATCACGTAGCCGCGCTCGCCGAGCACGCGCGCATTGCTCTTGCTGCCGGTGGTGCTCCAAACCGGCGGATGCGGCTGCTGCCAGGGACGCGGCCAGATGTTCACGTGCCGGTAGTGGAAATGCTCGCTCTCCCAGTTGAACGGCTGGTCGTGGCTGGTCATGGCCTTGATGATGAAATCGTGCGCCTCCCAGAAGCGGTCCATGACGCCGACCGGATTCTGGTTCGAGGAGGGAAACTCGTACGGCACGCCCTTGATGAAGCCCATATCGAGCCGGCCGCGGGAAATGACATCGATGGTCGAAAGCTCTTCGGCAACCCGCAGCGGATCCTGCCGGTGCCCGGCCGGATAGCCGAGCACGAGCAGCCGCGCGCGCCGGGTCTGCCGTGCCAGCACCGACAGCCCGACCACCACGGTCGACGACATGCAGGTCGCGGTCTGGTGGTGTTCGTTGAGCATGATGTCGAAGCCGAGTTCGTCGGCGAGCAGCCATTCGTCGTAATAGCGGTGAAACAGATCGGCCGCGACCACGGGGTCGCATTTGCGGTTCGGCAGGTTGACCCGCAACGAGCCCGCGTGGTCCTTCCAGGCATCGGGATAGGGCTGCTCGGTGAACTGGTACACTCTCATTGCGACGTTCCCTCGACGAAAGCGAAGATGCGATCGGCAAACAGCTCGGGCTGCTCCAGATGCGGAAAGTGGCCGGCGCGCTCGATCAGCTCGAAGCGCGCCGCCGGAATGGCGGCGCCGTAGGCGCGCCCGTAGGGCTCGGACAGAATGCGGTCGGCCGCTCCCCATAGGACCAATGTGGGAATGCGGATACGATGCAGCCGGCTGCGCAGCTTGGGAGCATGCATGTAGGGCGACCAGGCGTAGCGCGCGGTCGCTTCCCGGTTGCGGGCCGCCGCCAGCACCTCCGCGTCCGGCATCGCCTTGTAGTCGTGGGTGCCGACGGCCGGATCGAAATAGGCAAGCTCGACGAGCTCCTTCTCGGGAATCGCCCAGATATCGACGATGTCCCGCGTCTCGCGGTCGCCGACCTTGATGCCCACCGCATTGGCAAGCACCAGGTGCGATATCCGCTCGGTGGACTTGATCGCGATCTCAGCCGCAATCCAGCCGCCGAACGATACGCCGACGACGACGGTGTCGCGCAGATCGAGCTCATCCAGCAGATCGAGATAGAAATAGGCGAGGTCGTCGACGGTGTCGAACGACTTCGGCTGCTCCGAGCGGCCGAAGCCCGGATGCACCGGCGCCAGCACGCGCGCACGCGCGGCCAGGCGATCGAGCACCGGGGCGGTCGGCTCGATGCCGATGCCGGGATGCAGGAACAGCAACGGCTTGCCGGCGCCGCGCTCGATCAACTCCACGCGGACGCCGTTGACGGTGATCGAGGATACTGGATCGGCGATCATGAAGCTCGACGCCACATTCATCGCGCCGACTTGATGCTGATGCCGAGGGTCTTGGCGGTCGCCGCGAGCTTCGCGCGCAGCTCCTCGATCGCGGCGGCGAATTCGGCGGGTCCGCGCACGTTGACCGTCTGACCGGTAGCCGCGAGCCGCGTCGCGATGACCGCGTCGGCCGCAGCCACCGCCCGCAGATCATCGGCGACGCGTTCACGCAGCTCCGCAGGCATGCCGCGCGGCCCGAACACGCCGATGGGACTTTCCAGCTCCAGCGCCGGGTATCCGGCCTCGACGGCGGTCGGAACCTCGGGCGCGCTGGGGGCGCGCTGGCGACTGGTCACCGCCAGCACCTTGACCTTGCCGGTCTGCATCTGCGGCAGCACCACCGCCAACGACGTCGCCAGCAGTTGAATGCGGCCCTCGGCGAGATCGTTCGGCGCCTGCATGATGTCGCGATAGGGAACCTTGGCCACCTGCAAGCCGCTGCTCTTGAGGAAGCCGAACAGCAGGAAATCGGCGTTGCCGTTGGCGGCGGCGGCGTTGAGCTTGCCGGGCTGCGCCCGGATGAGCGCCACGACCTCGCCGAGCGAGCCGGCTTTCAGCGAGCCGGAGGCCGAGACCGCCAGGATGATGGTGGTGATGCTCGCGATCGGCAGCAGGTCGCGCTCGGCGTCGTAGGGCAGCTTCTCGTGCTCATAGGGATGCACCGCGAAGGTGCCGGCCGGTCCGAACAGCAGCGTGTGGTCGTCGTTGGCGCCGGTGAAGGCGCCGATCGCGACCAGGCCATCGCCGCCCGGACGATTTTCGACCAGCACCGGCTTGCCCCAGCGCGCCGCCAGCCGATCCGCGACCAGCCGCGCCGCCATGTCCGCCCCGCTGGCGGGTCCGAACGGTATGATGAAGCGGACCGGCCGCGTCGGATAGGCTTGTGCCGCCGCGCCGGCGATGCCTTGCAAATTGGCGACCAGCGCGATGGCCGCGAGGAGAAGCAACCGCACGATTGAATGCTCCGAGCCCGGTTGGTGCGCAGGAGGATAACAGTCGTTACTGCGCAGGGCGAGAGCTTTGGAGGGACTCCCATCGCGAGAGCGGTTGACGCGTTTTACGGCGAACCGGTTCCTACCCAGCTCCGCACATCGACAAACTTGCCGGCAATCGCGGCCGCCGCCGCCATCGCCGGCGAGACCAGATGGGTGCGGCCTTTGTAGCCCTGACGGCCCTCGAAATTGGTTCGAGGTCGAGGCGCAACGCTCGCCGGGCGCGAGCTTGTCGGGGTTCATGGCGAGGCACATCGAGCAGCCGGGCTCGCGCCAGTCGAAGCCGGCCTTGATGAATATCTTGTGCAAGCCTTCGGCCTCGGCCTGCGCTTTCACCAGGCCGGAGCCGGGCACGATCATCGCAGAGACGTTGGGATTGACCGTCCGGCCGTTCGCCACGCGCGCGACCTCGCGCAGGTCCTCGATGCGCGAATTGGCGCACGAACCGATGAACACGCGGTCGAGCGCGATGTCGGTGATCTTCTCGCCGCCCTTGAGGCCCATATAGTCGAGCGAGGCGACCGCGGCGCGGCGCTTGTTCTCGTCGGCGATCTCCGAGGGCACCGGCACGCGACCGGCGATCGAGACGACTTGCTCGGGACTGGTGCCCCACGTGACGAGCGGAGGAAGCCTCGCCGCGTCGAGCCTGACTTCGCGGTCGAAATGCGCGCCGTCGTCGCTGCGCAGCGTCTCCCAGTAGCGCATGGCGTCGTCCCAGGCCTTGCCCTTGGGAGCCTTGGGACGGCGTTCGAGGTATTGGTAGGTCTTCTCGTCGGGCGCGATCATCCCGGCCCTGGCGCCCGCCTCCACCGACATGTTGCAGACCGTCATGCGGCCTTCCATCGTGAGCGCGCGGATCGCCTCGCCGGCATATTCGAGCGCGTAGCCGGTGCCGCCGGCGGCGCCGATCTCGCCGATGATGGCGAGGATGAGGTCCTTGGCGGTGACGTTCGGCGGCAGCCGGCCGTCCACGACCGCGCGCATG
>WNGA01031860.1_pt1 | contig 10910 bp, 6 predicted proteins | sample 5400061 | NCBI WGS metagenome assembly WNGA01 (sample SAMN13153366, study PRJNA577476) | soil metagenome | isolation source: 100 cm soil or saprolite under grassland replicate 2 | place: USA:California | collected 2016-06-15
TGGCGAGCAGAGCGCGGAGCTGCACATTTGGACGCCCGATCGTCCGCGCAGCGCGACGATCCGATTCGGATCGCTCGTCGAGGGACGCCGCCGCGCATTGCTGAGTGCGCTCGACCTACTCCGCCGCGCGCTCAACCCTGATTAAGAGGGTGGAGCTAGGAGCGGAAAGCGGAGACAGAGAGAGGAGAGCGGAGACAGAGAGCGCAGAGCGGGAGGCATTCTCGAGCGAGAGTTGAGACCGCGACACAGGGCGCCGCCTCGCTACGCGAACGGTCGCGGGCCCGTTTCGAGCGAGAGAATGCCTCTCGCTCTATTCCGTTTCGAGCGAGAGGATCCCGCCGCTCCGATTTTTCGAGCGATCGTGCCTCTCGCTCTCACAGCCGACCGCTAGTCGCGGTCTCCGTACTCGATCCACCGCGTCTCGTCCCAGATCTTGTTCTTCGCGCCCTTGGCCTTGGCTCGATCCGCCGCCGCGCGCGCCTGCTCGGCGTTGCGGCGCACGAGCTCGGCGGTCCGCGATGCGCGCGGCTGCGGGCTGGCGCGCGGCGCGCTCGGCAGGGCTGTCTGCGAGGCCAGGTCCTCCGCCATACCCGCGGCGGTCTCCGCGATGCGCTGCACGCCGACGAGCCCCGGCGCGAGCGTGGGAGCGGCGACGACAGCCATGATCTCGGACGCCCGCAGCGTGGTGGGGTCCGCTGACAGCCTGGTCGCCAGCAGCTGAAGCCGGGAGCGCTGCTCGTTGAAACGATGGTCGAGTTGGGCCACGAGCGCAACCACTTCGGGTTGCAGCCCCTCGAGCTCGGCGAGCTCCGCGGCGGCCTCCGCGATCTGCTGTGAGTACGTGCTTGAAGCGACGAGCGCATCCTCGTCCCTGCCGCTTGTCGCGAGCGCCTCGGCTTCTGCGAGGCGGTGCTCCGCGATCGAGAGCTGCACCGCCGCGCGATCGCCGGCGCTCACTGCGAGCGTGAGACGCAGATCCTCGCCCGCGAGCTTCAGTGAATAGAGCGGATCATTTGGAAGCGTGTCCGCGCCAGCCACGGTCGCGCCCGCGACGGTCGCGATGCACAGCGCGCCGACAGCGATCGCGCGCGCCGCGTATGGAGCGGGCTTCGCGAGCATCTCGAGCGCGATCGCAGCGCGATCAGCGACCGTCGGTCGGCGCGGCCTCACTGAACCGAGAACGCGATCGCGCATGCGCTCACGCGCAAGCGCGTCGAGACCGCTGGGCGCGTAGTTGTGCATACGAAGCGCAACGCGCACGGCCTCGCGAAGTTTCGCGTCGCCGATCGAAGCGAGTCCCCGCTCCCCACGTGCAACGCTTTCGATGAGGCGATCCAATGTCTCTGTTTCGCCTGCTCTCAACACGGCCGTCTAACGGCTTGCCTGTCAGCCCGTTATCTCGAGTGCTCGCCCCGACGGGTGAGGTTTAGACGCAGCGCCGTGGCGTGATGCGGGCTAAGACGGGCGCGTCCGGATTAGGGTGCGGGCGCCACCGGGGCGGGTCCGCCCCACACCGGCGCGTAGTGACTGGAGAACGTGTCTTGATAGAGGACGCTCGCGCCGTCGTAGACCGTGCGCGTGCGGAACACGTCACGACCCGCGACCTTCGAGCCTGGAATGAACGCCGGATCCGCGGGCTGATCGGCGGGAACGTCGACGAAGTTGCGCTGCACCGCGGCGCTGAATGTCACCGTGCGGCCCGTGGGCGCGCTCCACACGTCGAAGGTCACGCTCGTCGCGTCGTTCCATGACCACAGGAAGACCGGAGCCTCGGTGTCGTTCCTCCACTTGAAGTCGACACCAGGCTCGAACACCGCTGCATCGAGGCCCAGCGGGTACCGGTCGATGAGATACCCGTGGGCGTGGCGTTCGACGATCTCATAGCCGAGCTTCGAGATGGCGTTGAACATCGTCGTCGACACCTGGCAGAGACCACCACCGATGACGTTCTCGTCGGAGCGGTTGTTGATGATCGCGCCCGCGAACGCGTAGCCGCGCTCGACGGTCACCGGCCCGAGCAGCTCCCAGAACGAGAACGTCTGCCCCGGAAGGATCACCACGCCGTCGAACTGCGACGATCCGGTCGAGATGTTCGCGTGCCGGGCGGCATTCGGCGGATAGAAGGTCGTGAACTCAGACGTCCGCGAGATCTTCGGCAGCCAGGTATTCGCCTGTTCCGTCGAGAACGCGGGTATCTCGACCGCCGCGGGCGCCGCGACGTTGCGCGTGCCGACGGCTGGTCGCAGGAGGTCCGCGCCCAGCTGCGCAACGAGCTTGTCCTGTGCGACACGGATACCCGTCGCGCCCGAGATGACGGACGCGACGCCGTCAGCGTTGACGGCGAACTTCGCGCTGAGCGCGGGGCGATCGAGCTTCGCGGCCACGGCGGTCACCCAGTCCTTCAGCCGGTCCTGCTTCAGGGACACGACGTAGCGGTAGCGCGAAGGAGGAGCGATCGCGCCGACCGGCAGCGCGGGCAGCTCATCGGCTCGGGCTGCGACACGCTCGATCGAGAGCAGCGTCGTGAGAGCAGCGGCGTCCTCGGTGATGCGCCGATCCTCAACGGTGACCTCGAGCGGCGTGATCGCCGCGGTCGCACGCGCAACAGCGTCGCGATACCCGGACTCGTCCACCGCCGGGTAGATCGCGCGAACGTGGAGATCGATCTCGCGGTCGTCGAGCGTGGGCGCGGCGAGGACCGAGGCGGTCGCCGCTACCCGGTCGAGCTCACGGCCGAGGACCGGTTCGGTCAGCGCCAGGCCGTTCGTTGACAGGTCGATCTCTCCCGAGACGGCGCGGCGGTCGATGGCGGCCGCAAGGCCCGCGACCCAGCGGTCGAGCGCATCACCCTGAGCGCGCAGCGTGAGCGGGATCTGGGCCTGGCCGCGCAGGGCGTCGAGCCACGCGCTGGCGCGCTCGAGGGGCGTGCCGCTCTTTCCGTACGCCAGCGCGGCTGCGATGGCCGTGTCGACGTCGGGCGAGACGGCGAGGTCCCCGTTCGTCGTGCGCCAGGTCTGGCCGTCATGCACGGCGACGACGGAGCGCTCGGACCACGGCTGCGTGAGCTCGCTATCAAGGCGCTCGTGGATCGCGGCGCTCTCGAGTGAGCCAACGTGCACGCCGGCGACGGTGACGCCGGGGAGCGCGCGTTCGGCGTAGATCACAGGAGCCGCGAACATGATCGCCACCGCGACGGCGATGACCGTGAGGGGGAGGACAACGAACTTCAGCGAGAGACTGCGGCTGCGTCGCGCGCCGCGCTCGCTTTCTCGGGTCGCTACTGCCATGCGGAACGGCCTCCCCATCGGGTGCCCACCAGCACCGCGCGATTCATTCTGAGCACTGCATCTGAGACGAACGAAAAGGTCGCATCGTTCCTTTCAATCCGCGTCAGATTTGTAACCAAGAACTCGTACGCAATTTGTGGTCCAGATGACAGTTCCGTGACAAATGGGCAAAAAGAAGGCCCGGCACCCCAGGGGAGCAGGGAGTGCCGGGCCATCGAGGCGGACTGGCCAGCGGGCGGGCCGGCCAGAGCCTGTCTAGGGAGTTATGAGCACCCGGTCGTTTCCCCGCAGTTCTCGCACTTGTGGCAGGTGCCGTTTCGCACGGTGAGCCAGCCACAGCGAGGGCACGGCGGCGCGTCGGGTGTCGAGTTGAGTCGCTTCCCCCCAACGGGGGAGGGACTCGCCGCGATGGTGAAGTTCTCGGTGATCGGCGGTGGCGAGATCGACACGCTCGTCGCAAGCAGCTCCTGCTGCGCGGGTGTGTCGGTGATGACGTCACTGATCCGCGTAAGCCCCAGGTAGGCCTTCTCGTCGGCGGTCAGGAAGCGGTGGCCGAGCCAGCGGAAGACGTAGTCGACGATGGATTTGGCCATCCCGATCTCGGGGTTTCCCGTCCAGCCGGAGGGCTCGAACCGCATGTGGCCGAACTTCTCGACGAGGTGCGACAGGGGGACGCCGTACTGGAACAGCAGCGAGATGCTCGTTGCGAAGGCATCCATCATCCCGGAAAGCGTCGAGCCTTCCTTCGCCATCGTGACGAAGAGCTCGCCGGGCGTGCCGTCCTCGAACTTGCCCACGGTGATGTAGCCCTCGTGGCCCTCGATCGAGAACTTGTGCGTCAGCGACTCGCGTGTGTCGGCGAGCCGACGCCGCTGGGGCCGGTTCACCTCGACGATCTTCTCGATCGTCACGATCGACGGGGCGGCGGTCTTCGTGTTGCTGGCGTCGGCGTTCACCGAGAGCGGCTGGACCTTCTTGCTGCCGTCGCGGTAGATCGCGATCGCCTTCACGCCGTGCTTCCAGGCTTCGAGGTACGCCTCGGCGACGTCGTCGACGGTCGCAGTCTCCGGAAGATTGACAGTCTTGCTTATTGCCCCGCTGATGAACGGCTGGACCGCGCCCATCATCTTGATGTGGCCCATGTGGCTGATCGAGCGCACGCCGTTCTGCGGCTTGAAGGCGCAGTCGAACACCGCGAGGTGCTCGTTCTTCAGACCGGGCGCGCCTTCGATCGTTCCCTGCTGTTCGATATACGTGGTGATCGCTGAGCCGGCGCTCTCGGTGTAGCCAAGACGACGCAGCGCCGCCGGGACGGTGCCGTTGACGAGCTTCAGCATCCCACCACCGACGAGACGCTTGTACTTCACGAGCGCGATGTCCGGCTCCACGCCGGTCGTGTCGCAATCAAGCATGAAACTTATGGTGCCGGTCGGAGCGAGGACACTGGCCTGTGCGTTCCTGTATCCAACTGATTTACCAACAGAGACCGCGTCGTCCCACGCCTGACGCGCCGCCGAGAGCAACGTCGGCGGAACGAGATCCGCGATGATCCGGTACGCCGCCGCGCGATGCTTGTCCATAACGCGGTCGTGCGCGCTCTTGTTCTTCGGATACGCCTCATACGGTCCGACGGCGGCCGCGAGGCGCGCCGACTGCGCGTACGCCTCGCCGGTCATGAGCGCGGTGATGGACGCCGCGTAGGCGCGGCCTTCGTTCGAGTCGTACGCGAGGCCGCGGTGCATGAGCAGCGCGCCAAGGTTTGCGTAGCCGATACCGAGCTGCCGATGACTTTTCGCGTTTGCGGTGATCGTCGGCGTCGGGTAGTCCGAGAAGCCGACGAGGATCTCCTGCGCCGTGAACACGATGTCGACGGCCCGCGCGAACCGCGCGACATCGAACTCGCCATCGGCGTGCAGAAAACGCATGAGGTTGAGCGACGCGAGATTGCAGGCCGAGTCGTCGATGCTCATGTACTCGGAACAGTTGGCGACGATAAAGCCATCGACGAGATAGGAGTGGTGAAGGGGTTCGGTGAGGTTGTACACCACTGACTCCGCTCCGCATCGCTTCCGGTGATCCGGAGATCAAACGCGTCGGAAGCGTCATCGGACACCGTCTCGCCCGAACGCCGGGCGTAGGAGAAGGCATTCTCCCGAGCGGCAGCTGTGTGATAAACGCTGCTTCGAATCCCAAACGCAGTCAGCAGCTTCTGCACATCCTTGAGGAGCAACTCACTGTGGCTGCCAAGACCCACATACCGACTCGCCTTCCCGCCTTCGACACGCGAAAGGCAACCATCAGCACCATAAAGACCCCTGAGGAATGCAGCCTGTACCTCCGCGGGTGCCGTGAAGATCGCTACCGGAAGGCGCTTCTGCGGCGACCGTGCGGAGGTGGCGCCGAGGGAACGGAACAGATCGCGCACGACAGAGCTTCCGACACGTAGCTGAACGGTGCCGTTGTCCATGGCGGATCGGCTCGCACCACCGAAGGCTTCACGCAACATGCCCTCGTGTGATTCGAGAAGTCCGTTTGTCAGATCGTCGTCTCCGTAGATCCACTCGGTACGCGCGTCAGTCAGATCGCCGTCGCCGATCAAGTGACCGATCAGTTCAGCCAAGCCTTCGCTCCAACGCTCAGGCAGCTCGCGATACGTCACATGTCCACCGCGGCTCCAGCTCTTGGCTGGCGCGCCGATCTTGAGTGGGAGCGCCCACGACGCGTCCGTCGCGGGGGTGGGACTGTCATTGAGAAATACCTTGTCTGCCTCGGTGAGCGATCCGGCCTCCACCCATCCGCGATTCAGCGTCCAGATCCGATGGTTCGGCGTGCAACGCAGGTTGCCACCGTTGCTGAATCGCAGGCGAACGATGTCCGAAGTCCCGTTGCGCATTACCGCAATCGGCTGAGATGAAGTGACGCCCGCGGCCGCCGTCTGGGCGGTTGCCCGGTGGCTGTACACCTGAATGTCCTCGCCGGCCTTCGAGCGCTCGAACAGCTCCGCGATCGGCAGAAGACCTTTCGTCGTGTGCACTCGCGCATCGCCGGGGAAGCACGGGTTCGATCCGTTGATGCGGCCCGACACCGGGTTCGTGTGCCAGTCGTTGATGGTGGTGTCGAACTGCATACCTGGATCGCCGCACTGCCAGGTCGCTTCGGAGATCTCTCGCAGCAGTGCGCGCGCGTTCACCGTCTCAAGGACCTGGCCGTCAGTGCGTGCGGTGAGATTCCACAGCTCACCGGCGACCGCGCTCTTCATGAAGTCGTCAGTGGCGCGCACGGAGTTGTTAGCGTTCTGGAACTGGATCGAGTGCCAGGCCTCGCCATTGAGGCTCATGTCGTAGCCCATCTCTCCGAGGGCCCAGGCTTTCTTCTCTTCCTTGGCCTTGCACCAGATGAACTCACGGATGTCGGGGTGGTCGCTGTCGAGCACGACCATCTTGGCTGCGCGACGCGTCGTCCCACCGGACTTGATCGATCCGGCGACCGAGTCAGCGCCGCGCATGAACGAGACCGGCCCGGACGCCCAGCCACCACCGGAGAGCTGTTCCTTGCTCGAGCGAATCCGCGACACGTTGATCCCCGACCCCGAGCCGCCCTTAAAGATGACGCCTTCGTTCTTGAACCAATCGAGGATCGAATGCATGTCGTCCTCGACGGCGAGGATGTAGCACGCCGCGGCCTGTTGGACGGCGCCCTCGACGCCGATGTTGAACCAGACCGGTGAGTTGAACGATGCGTGCTGATTCACCATGAGGTACTTGAGCTCATGGTTGAAAACTTCGGCGTCAGCTTCGCTCGCGAAGTACGCGCCCTCGATCCCCCACTTCGTGATGCGATCGACCACGCGGTCGACCATCTGCTTCACGCTCCACTCGCGCTCCGGCGAGGTGAGCTTTCCGCGGAAGTACTTGGAAGCGACGACGTTCGTCGCGGTCGCCGACCAGAACTTCGGCACCTCGACGCCCTTCTGTTCGAAGACGTTGCCGCCCTCGCCTGGAATGACCGAGTCGCGGAACTCCCACTCGATCTCGTCGTACGGGTGGACGCCCTCGTGGGTGAAGTAGCGCTCCAGGCGCAGGCCTTTCTTAGAGGCGGCGCCCACGGGGGTCGCGCGACGGACGGTTCGCTGCGGTACTTCTGCTATTGCCATGTCCTGACTCCCCTAGTGAGCTGCGGCGACCGGGCTGGCCCGCTTGGCGCCTCGTAGAAGAAGGAGTGGGCTCCTGACCGCCTTGGATGCTGTAAAGGTGCGCAAGCGAAAGATCATCCCGACCCTCTCCTTCATCCTCACTCATCCTCACTGGCTCCATGTACTAGATGTCGCCCCCGCCGCCCCGGCAGATACAACATCTGGTAACGAGCGCAGGCTGCGAACATTACTCGGCCTCACAGGGCTGTCAAGGACAAAGATGGAACAGGTGCGAGGCGGGGGCGGCTGGCGAGACGTCGTCCGGCGGGCCAAGCGAGCGATACCGAAAGTTGGCGCGCCGTCCCGTGGCGCTTGAGGTCAGACGGGGATGTCTGCTGGCGTCGCCATCGGTCGAAGCACATAACCGGACCGCCGCACCGCGTTGATCTCCACGCCGCCACCCGCGGCCGCGATCTTTCGACGTAAGCGGGCGACCATCACTTCCGTCACGTTCGAGCTCACCTCGTGTTCCTGGTCGGGCCTCCGGTCGAGCGCGGTTCGCGACGTGAGACCGGGATACGTGCGCGCGAGCTCGACGAGTACGGCGCGCTCTCCGTTCGTGAGCTCGAGCTGGCGCTCGGCAAGCCACGCATCACCGGTCGCGAGAGCGATGCGAAGCGGACCGATGCGCCGCACCGTCCGGCGATCCGAGCCACGACGGAGGATGGCGCGCACGCGCGCGACCAGCTCCGACGGATCGCAGGTGTTGAGAACGAAGTCATCCGCTCCGAGCTCGAACGCCGCGAGCTTCGTCGTCATGTCCTGCGCGGCCGAGAGCACGAGGAGTGGGACATCTCCACCGGACGCGAGATCGCGGATGCCACGGCATGCGCTTGCGCCACCGTCGTCGAGCGCGAGATCGAGGATCACGACATCGGGTGCGATCTCCTCGACACGACGCACGGCCTCTCGCTCATCGCCGGCCTCGTGGACGACGAAGCCCGCACGCACCAGATGGCGCCGCAGCGAAGCCGCGACCTGGGGATCGTCCTCGACGAGCAGCGCTGTGACGGATGTCTGCATCGCCTACCTCTCCGACGTCTACAACGCGGCGATGCGGAGGACGACGCTGAACCGGGACTGAATCCGGAGGGGATCAGGACTATTCGCTGAGCACGCGCGCGCCACCTTAGGCGGGTCACCACGGTGTCAGGCCGGTGTCGGCGTCCTCGAGGTGCTCATGGCCTCGACCAGGGCGCGAACGCCGGTGCGCAGGTCGTCCTCGGCGATATTCAGCGCGGGGATGAAACGCACGGCCTGATCGTGCGCGCCGCAGGTGATCAGGAGCACGTCACGCTCGAGCGCGCCGGCGATCGCGGCCTTGGCCGTGGCCTTCGCGTCGAACTCGATCGCGACCATCGCGCCGAATCGCCTGATCTCCCGCACACGGGGATCCGATCGCAGCGGCGCGAGCTCTTTCACCATCAGCTCGCCGAGCCGCTCCGCGCGCGCGACGAGCCCTTCGTCGCGAATGATCTCGAACGTGGCGAGACCCGCCGCGCAGGACACGGGATTGCCTCCGAAGGTCGAGCCGTGCGTTCCGGAGATCCACTTCTCCTGCATCTCCCGCGACGTCACGATCGCGCCGAGCGGCAGGCCTCCGCCGAGCGCCTTTGCGAGGACGAGGATGTCGGGATCGACGCCGTGCTTCTGCGTCGCGAACCACGCGCCGGTGCGGCCGAAGCCGGTCTGCACCTCGTCCATGACGAGAAGCCCGCCGATGCGCGTGGCGAGCTCGCGGAGCGCCACCAGGAATGAGCTCGGTGGCGCGACGTAGCCGCCCTCGCCGAGGACCGGCTCGATGAGGATCGCGGCAACGTGCTCCGGCGGGACCTCGTGCTCGAGCATCGTCTCGAGCTCCGCGAAGCAGTGATCGGCGCAGGTCGCCGCGTCGTGCGCCGGCTTGATCGGACAGGTCACGGCGTAGGGGAACGGCGCGATGTAGACCTCGGGCAGCATCGCGCCATAGCCGAGGCGGTACGACGACTTCGAGGTCGTCACCGTGAGCGCACCGGCCGTGCGCCCGTGGAAGCTGCCGCGGAACGCGACGATCGCCTGGCGCTTCGTGTACTGGCGCGCGAGCTTGATCGACGCCTCCACTGCCTCCGCGCCGGAGTTCCCGAAGAAGACGGTGTCAAGACCGCGTGGCGCCACCGTCCCGAGCGCCTCGGCGAGAGCGATGTTCGACTCGTATGTCGCGACGCCGGTGGAGATGTGCAAGAGCTTCGCGGCCTGCTCGCTGATCGCCTTCACGACCTTCGGATGAGCGTGGCCGACGTTCGTGACGGCGATGCCACAGGTGAGATCCAGCACGCGACGGCCGTCCTTGGTGATGAGCCAGCTGCCTTCACCGCGGTCGAGCGGCAGCCAGGTGTAGCGGCCCGGGAGCGGCGAAAGCACGCGTTTCGCCCGGCGTTCGAGGTCGGAGCTCACCGACCGAGTCTAGGGGCTATGCACGGCATGCACGGTGCGGCTCAGCCCGGTCGGCGTTCGTCCGATTCCGATGCGACGAGGATCTGCAGCGTCTTCCGATCCTCGCCGATCACGCGCACGCGGTAACCGGGCACGCCGGCGCGAAGCAGATGCGCGAGACGGTCCGCGCCGGTGTAGCTGACGCGCACCTTCAGCACGGAGTGTCGGTAGTACTCCGTCTTCAGCTGCCCCACACCGCGAACGCGGCGCAGCGCGAGCTCGAAGTGATGCCAGTCGTCGGGCGTGGGGAGCGGTGTCACAACGAGATCAGTCTCGCCCGGGCCGGGAGGCGTTCGCGTCGACGGGATCGCGGGCTCGATGCGTTCGTCAAGTGGGGGGATCGGCGACGGCCACTCCATGGAGCCCGGGTCCTGCGCCGGTGTCGTCGCGCGCGGTCGTTCTTCACGCGGATGCTCTTCGCGCGGGCGCTCTTCGGCGCGACGCGGCGGCAGCGGACCGTCCAAGCGCGCCGGCGACGGAGGCTCGGCCGCCTTCGGGGGCGTGGCGGATGGCGGCTTCTCGGGACGCATGCCGATGCGCGCCGCGAGGTCGACGGGGGCCTCCTGGTCCTTCTTGTTCTTTTTGTCCTTCTTCGCCACCCCTGAATTGTGTACGCTGGGGCCGCAACCGGGGAGAGGCGAGGAAGAAAGGCGGTCCACGTTGGCCGAAGGCCGCGTGAATAGCTCTAACGACATCGTCGCCGCCCTTTCTCTACGGGTGGCTGAGCTCGCCAAGCAGGTCGCGCAGCTCCGGGCCGATCTTGAGCTCGCCCAGCGCCGCGCGGCCATCTACGAGGAGTACGACGCCACCGCCCAGGATGCGCTCGCGAGCGCCCTGCGCGCCGCGTACGAGATCCGCGAGCGCGCCGAGACCACCGCCTCGCAGATCCTCGAACAGGCTCGCGAAGAGCGCCGGATGCTCCTGAAGGAGATCGAGCGCCTGCGCGAGGAGCACGATCA
>WNGA01028043.1_pt1 | contig 10907 bp, 7 predicted proteins | sample 5400061 | NCBI WGS metagenome assembly WNGA01 (sample SAMN13153366, study PRJNA577476) | soil metagenome | isolation source: 100 cm soil or saprolite under grassland replicate 2 | place: USA:California | collected 2016-06-15
CCGCCAGCTGGACGTCGCCGGGATCGTGCATCGGCGTCGTTCCGCGCAGCAGCATGGCGCTGGTGTACGTCGTTTCGATCGGCTGGCCGTCCATGAGGATCTCTGTGCCCGGTGCGCCGTCGACGAAGTTATCGCCCTGGATCGCGAACGACGTCCCGCCCGCCGCCGGGCCCAAGCGCGGCCCGACGCTGACCACCGCCGGGCGGGGCGCGAGCGCGAGCGTCACGGCCATGGTGGCCGTATTCCCGGCGGAGTCGGTCGCGGTCGCGCGCAGCTCGAGCTTGTCGAGCACGGCAATATCGTTCCCTGCCGCCGGCGCGACGAACGAACACGGGCACGAGGTCGCATGCGCCTCCGTGGGCACGACACACCTTCGTTGCGCGACCGGGCCCGTCGGTCCGGAGATCGCGCAGGAGAGGTCGCGTATCACGCCCGCTCCGTCGTCCGCGATGATCAGGCCCGCGACTTCGGTTTCCGCTGCGACCACCTCGCCCTCCGCGGGACTCGAGATCGTGAGCCAAGGTGGCGAAACGTCCGGGCCCAACGACGTGAACGCGCGCGCCAGCACCGCGACGTTGCCGCGCGGGTCGACGAGCTCGAGGTCATAGTCGCCGGAGGCGATGCCGGCGGGCAGGCGCGCCGACAGGAGCGTGTTGCTCAGCCAGTCGACGGAGGTGGCGCTGATGCGGGCGCGCGCGCCGGAGGCCTCTCCGGCCGCCGCGAGTCGAACGGCATACGCGCTCGGCACCACGTCCGCGGTCCCCGACCCGAGGTCGATCCCGTAGGCAGGACGGAACGTGCCGCCGTGGATCGTGAGCGACAGCGGCAAGCCGTTGTGCGCGCGCGACGGCTCCACGGCGTCGGCGCTCGCGGCGGGGTCGCTGCTCGGGGCACAGCCCGCGGCCAGGGCGGGAACTACGGCGGCCACCGCGCTCGCGGCGCACCGGAGCGTCGTCATCGCCGGCATTGTACTCAGTAACCGACCTCGCCGTGGTCGAAGAATGGACACTCTGGTAGGGTCGCCACATGCAGCAAAGGCTCCGTTTCCTCGATGTCGCGCTCGCGGGCCTTCTCGCGGGGGCGGTCGTCTCGGCGTGCGCGAAGAAGGACGAAGGTGGCAAGCCGTCGCCGGTTCCGGCGATGAACCCGGGCGCCGCGTCGGGTCCATCCACACTTGCCGCTCCCGGCGTTCCCGCCGCGCCCCCGGCACCTGCCGCGGCCGCGCCCGGCGGGGCGGGTACGGCCGGCGAGGGGGCGCGTCCAGCCGACCACCCCGCGGATCACCCCGCGGATCCTGGCGCGACCATCACCGGGCGAATCGTGCTACCGCCGGCGCAGGCCAAGACCAAGCCGAAGGGGACGTTGTTCCTGGTCGCGCGCCGACCGTCGGACAACCCGGCGGTGCGCGGCACGCTGATCGCCGTCAAGAAGCTGCCCGCGACCTCGTTCCCGTTGCCGTTCACGCTCGGAGCGGCGGACATGCCGTTCCAGAACGGACCGTTCGACGGCGAGATGACGCTGTCGGTGCGCATCGATCAGGACGGCGATCCGATGTCGCGGCAGAAGGGGGATCTCTACGGCCTCCTACCCAAGGTTCGGGTCGGGTCGCGCGACGTGGTGCTGTCGCTGGACCAGGTGCAGGCCGAGGCCGAATCTCTGGGCCAGCCCGCCGGTCCGATGGCGCCCGGCGGCAAGCTGCCAGCCGGTCACCCCTAGTTACGGCCTTTGCTACCTGCTTCCGCGGTTGTGCTACTTTCCGCCGCACCATGGATTACAAGAAGCTTCGCGAGATGGTCAGCCACCGCGTGACCTTCGAGTTCGATTCGGGCGCCAAGGTCGTCGGCTACATCGCGTCGTGCATGCCCGCGACCGGTCCGGTGCAGCTCCTGACGTTGTCGAAGGTGCAGATTCTCGATGGTGCTTCCAAGCTGCTTGGCAAGTACGAGGAGTACCCGCTGGTCCCGAACAACCTCGTCGGTTTCCAGGTCACCGAGGGCCCGCTTTGACCCTCCCACGATGAGCTTCGACCGGCAAAGCCGGCCTGCACTCTACGCGTCCGCGCTCGCCGTCGCGTTGGCCTCGGCGTGCGCGGGGCCGCTCAATCAGATCGTCGAAGATCGCTTCGACATCTCGGAAGCGTCGGGCGTCCCCGACATCACCGAGGTGTCCGACGTCGGTGGCGGCGACGTGCCGCTGACCGGCACGCTGCCGATGCAGTCGCCGGACGGAATGGCGGTGATCGGTGAGACGTTGTGGATCCGCGGCAAGTCGTTCGGCCGCCAGCCCACCGTGCGCGTCGGCGGCCGGCCCGCGATCGTGCTTGGGCGGACGCGCGACGGCGGCATCGCGGTCCGGGTGCCGCCCGCGACGCCATCGGGCTCGGTGCAGGTCGTGGTCAGCAACGAGAACGGCAAGGCTGAGCGGGCGATCGCCGTCAAGCGCTACGCGGCCGTGCTCGCTCCCGGCAGCGGCCAGCTCGGCTGGGCCGAGGTCGCAGGCGACGGACCGGGCGCCGCCGCGGGGCGGACCGCCGCGGCGGGCGCGCGCTACCTCGCGCTGTCGCCCGACGGGCGGGCGGCGTTCCTGTGCGGGAGTGATCGGTCGGTTCTCGACGTGATCGAGGTGCCGGCGTCGTCGGGACCGAGGCCCGTCTACAAGCTGGATCTCGGGCCCGCCAAGGTGCTGGGATTGGCGGCGGCCGCTCGCGCGCCGGTGCTGGCGATGGTGCGCGCGGACGACATCGTGCTCATCGACATCACGTCACCGATTCACCCCGCGCGCAGCGCGCCGCGTCCGCTGCCGAAGGAGGTCAGGCGCGCCGGGGTCGTCGCGGTCGATCTCGCCCCCGACGGCAAGACACTGGCGATCGCGACCGAGGCCGGCAACCAGGTGATGCTGATCGATCTGTCGGCGCGCGCAAAGGCTGCGCTGTCCGCGACCATCCCGGTGCTGCCGGACATTCGCGAGAGCACCCTGGTCGATGTGGCGTTCTCGCCCACCGGCGACACGCTGTGGGTGCTGTCTGGCGACACCGCGAAGAGTCGGGCGATCGGACCGCAGCCGACCGAGCTGCGCGCGATCAGGCTCGGAGCGTCGACCGACGGCCAGGGTGTCGTGGCTCCGGAATTCGCGCGCGTGGTTCGGCTGGGCGACGCGGTTGGTCCGGTGCGGGTGGGCGTCGGCCGATCGCTGCCGCTCGCGAGCGGCGGCGCGATCCGGCTGCCGCCCGAGCGCGCCGCGGTGTTCGTCGCCGCCGCCAACCGGGTGAGCCCCGAGGCCGCGTCGCAAGCGGCGGCGGCCCCCGCGGCCCCGAGCGGCGAGTTGGCCGCGGCCCAGGCGACGGCCTCGAAGCCGCCGGCGGCCGAGCCCGCCGACACGGGAACCGCGGTATTCCGTGTCGGTGCCGACGACTTGCCCGCGGTGGCGCTCACCTCCGCGGGTCGGTTCGGCTTCCCCGATCTGACGACCGATGGACGCTGGCTGCTGGCTCCGGCGCTCGCGACCGACGGCTCGGTGCGCATCCTCGCCGCCGCGGTGGATGGCCGCCCCGCCCCGGTCACCCGGCCGGTGGACGTGATCGCCGCCGCCGCCGGCGAGCTCCCCCCCGCCTCCCGTCCCGCCCCCATCCTTCGCGTACAGCCGTGACGCTCGTCGCGGGAGGGTTCGGGAACCCTCCCAGGGTTCCCGAGTAAAATGAAACGCGTGAAGGTTACGGTGCGCGGACGCGTGCAAGGCGTCGGCTTCCGCGCGTCGACCGCGTACGAGGCGCGCGGCCTGGGCGTCGAAGGCTGGGTTCGAAATCTCGACAACGGCGACGTCGAAGTGTTCGCGCAGGGCGACCCGTCCGCGGTGGACGCGCTGCTGGTGTGGCTCGGCCATGGTCCGCCGGGTGCGCGCGTGACCAGCGTCGACATCTCAGATGTGGCGCGGGACGCGATCGAGGCCAGCCAACCCTTGCAAGGATTCCGAGTTCGAACATGATCCGGGCGCCATGGCGAACCCACCGACGAAGCAGGAAGCGAGCGACGCCTCCGGCGTCATCAAGTCCGTACAGCGAGAGTCGCGCAAGTTTCCGCCGCCGCCCGAGTTCGCGGCGCGCGCGCGCATCCGCGACGCCGCCGACTACGAGGCGAAATACCGCCGCTCGATAGACGATCCGGAGGGGTTCTGGGCCGATGCCGCCCGCGACGAGCTGACATGGTCGAAGCCGTTCACGAAGGTTCTCGACTGGAAGCTGCCGTACGCGCGCTGGTTCTACGACGGTGAGCTGAACCTGTCGGCCAACTGCCTCGACCCTACACGCCGAGGTGTGCAAGTTCGCCAACGTGATGAAGGGCCTCGGCATCGTCGCCGGCGATCGCGTCGCGATCTACATGCCCATGATCCCGGAGGCGGCGGTGGCGATGCTCGCGTGCACGCGAATCGGCGCCCCCCACACCGTCGTGTTCGGCGGCTTCTCCGCCGAGGCGTTGCGTGACCGCATCAACGACTGCGGCGCCAAGCTGTGCATCACCGCCGACGGCGGATGGCGGCGCGGCAAGGCGGTGCCGCTCAAGGCCAACGTGGACCAGGCGCTGCAGGGCACGCCGACCATTCAGGCATGCGTGGTCGCCCGCCGCACCGGCGAGGCCGTCCCAATGCAGGGCGGCCGCGACAAGTGGTGGGACGAGCTGATGGCCGGCGCGTCCGCCGAGTGCCCGCCCGCGAGCCTGAACGCCGAGCATCCGCTCTTCATCCTCTACACCTCGGGGACCACGGGCAAGCCGAAGGGCATCGTTCACACCACGGGCGGCTTCCTGCTGGGCGCGCACATGACCACCAAGTACGTGTTCGACCTGCGGGACGACGACATCTACTGGTGCACGGCCGACATCGGCTGGGTGACCGGCCACAGCTACGTCGTGTACGGGCCGCTGTCGAACGGTGCCACCAGCGTCATGTACGAGGGCGCGCCCGATCATCCCGAGAAAGATCGCTTCTGGTCGATCGTCGAGCGCCGGAAGGTCTCGATCTTCTACACCGCGCCCACCGCCATCCGCGCGTTTGTGCGCTGGGGCGACGACCTGCCCAAGAAACACGACATGACGTCGCTGCGGCTGCTCGGCAGCGTCGGCGAGCCGATCAATCCCGAGGCGTGGATGTGGTACCACGAGATCATCGGCGGCGGCCGCTGCCCGATCGTCGACACCTGGTGGCAGACCGAAACCGGCGCGATCATGATGACGCCACTGCCCGGGATCACGTCGGCCAAGCCAGGGAGCTGCTGTCGCCCGTTCTTCGGCGTCGAGGCGGCGGTGGTCAAGAAGGACGGCACCGAGTGTGGTCCGAACGAGGGTGGGTTCCTCATCCTCAAGAAGCCGTGGCCGTCGATGCTGCGCGGGATCCACGGCGATCCCGAGCGCTATCAAAAGGGATACTGGTCCGAGATCCCGGGCGTGTACTTCACCGGTGACGGCTCGCGCCGCGACGAGGACGGTTACTTCTGGGTGATGGGCCGCGTGGACGACGTGCTCAACGTCGCCGGTCACCGGCTCGGCACCGCGGAGATCGAGAGCGCGCTGGTGTCGGCGCCGGGTGTCGCGGAGGCGGCCGTGGTTGGGCCGCCGCACGAGCTGAAGGGGCAGGGGATCTGCGCGTTCGTGACCCTCAAGGCCGGGGTGGAGCCGTCACCCGAGCTCAAGAAGAAGCTGTCCGACCACGTGGTCAAGGAGATCGGCGCGCTCGCGCGCCCGGACGAGATCCGGTTCTCGGACGCGCTCCCCAAGACGCGCTCGGGCAAGATCATGCGCCGCCTGCTCAAGGAGCTCGCGACCAGCGGCGTCACCAAGGGTGACACGACCACGCTCGAGGACATGGGCGTGCTGACTCGCCTCGCCGCCGCGCACGCCGAAGAGGAGTAGAGCGGGAGTAAACAGGCCGCGGGTCAGCCCCGCGGTGCGCTGCTGCCGCTGTCGCGGGCCGCGTTCGCGATCGGTTCGCGGCGGCGAGACGGGCGATCGATCATGATCGAGAGCACCATGTCCGACAGCACGTTGGTCACCGAACGTGCCCGGCCCAAGATCCAGTCGACGGTGAGCAGCAGCGGCAAGATGTCGACGGGGAGGCCCACCGTGTTGAGCACGAGCGCCAGCGAGATGATGCCGGCCTCGGGAACGCCGGCGACGCCCATCGCGGCCACCAGGCACGACCCGGCGGCGAGCAGCTGGTGCCCGAGGTCGAGATGCAGTCCGTGCGCTTGCGCGACCAGCAGCACCGCCATCCCCTCGTAGAGAATGATGCCGTCGTTGTTGAAGTTGGTCCCGACCATCGCGCCCAGCGTCGACGACGCACGCGACACGCCCAGGCGATCGAGCGCGCGGACGGTCAGCGGCAACGTCGCCAGGCTGCTGTTCGCGCCCGCCGCGTAGATCACCGGCTCCTTGGCCTCGCGCCAGAACCGGCGCAACGACAGCCGCGCGCCGAAGTGAATCCAGAGCTGGTACGCGAGCGCGATGTGCAGCGCCATCCCGCCGACACCGGTCGCCACGTAGATGCCGAGACCCTTGACCGCGGCGAGCCCGTGCTCAGCGACCGTCTTGGCGACGACGCCGAACACCGCGATCGGGACCAGACGAACCACCCAGCCGAGCACGACCTCCATCACGCGAAGCATCGCGGCGACCACGTCGTCGATCGTGCGCGAGCCGGATGCAATGTCGGGCTCGCCGCGGATCGCGCGCAGCGCGAACCCGAACAGCAGCGCCAGCAGCACGACCGACAGGATCAGGTTTTCGGCGAACGGCTGCACGAGGTTCGAGGGGACGTAGCCGGCCAGCGTCTTGACGAAGTCGAGCTTCTTGTCGGCGAACGCGCCCAGCGCCGAGGTGACGGCCGCGGGGGCGACCGCCTGTAACGACGTTCCGGGATGAAACACATTGGCGAGCAGGAGGCCGATCGCGAGCGCGATGCTGGCGTTGATGGCGGCGAACCCCAACATGCGGAGGCCGGCGCTCCCCTTGATCTCGGTCCGCAGAATCGCGTTCACGATCGCGAAGAAGACGAGCGGCGTCGCCGCCGCCTTGATGAGCTGGATGACGAGCTTGCCGAGCTCGCCGAGCGGCGCCGCGCGCTCGCCCAAGAGCGGCCCCGCGAGGCCGCCGATCACCATGCCGGCGACGATCTGGAGATAAAGCGGCACGCGGGCGCGTCCGCCGGCGGGAGGTTTGGGGTCGGCCATGGCGGGGGGTAGGAGAGCACGGCGGGCAGCCTCGCGTCAGCCGGCACGTCGGCCGCCGATCTTCGAGCCGGGAGAGAGGCTTGGCGCAGCCTTCGGGGTGTGATCTCGCATCGGTTCAAGCGCCGCGCGTTCCTGGGCGCCATGAGCGGCGGGGTCGGGCTCAAGATCATGCTCCGCAACCTGGAGTCTTCCGCCCAGACCGCCGCGTCGCCCCGCCGCTTGCTGGTGACGCACTGGCCGGTGGGAATCATTCCCGGCAAAAACGGAGCGCTCTGGAATCCGACCTCGGGTGCGGCGGGCGGCTACGCGCTGCAGACGTTCGCCGACAACGGTCTCGCCGACGACATGATCAGCCTCCGAGGGGTGACTACGAATTCGCTCAACTTGAACGGCGCTGGCGGTCACGAGGGTGGCACCGTCCTTCTCATGACCGGCGCGTCCTGTGGCGGGACCCGCGCCAATCGTGGAGAGGCCGACGATGGGTTCGCCTCCGGTCCGTCGATCGAACAGCTGCTGCTCGCGCGCCTGCCGGCGCTCAGGTCATCCGTAAGCGGGCCGGGCTACGCGAACGCGATCTGCGACAGCCGGACCGATCTCGGTGAGGTGTCGACCAAGTGTCTGTCGTACTCGAACGACAAGCAGCCGGTCCCGCTTTACAGCGGGGGAACCGGTATGGAGAACATCCCGCTCATGGCGGAGCTCGGCCCGCTCATGCAGTACACGAAGCTGTTCTCGAGCTTCGTACCGACCGCGTCCCACGACGGCAGCGGATTCGCGGCGGCCGCGCCCGCCGCCGACCCGATGCTGAAAAAGCTGGTTGGGAGGCGGAGCGTGCTCGACGTCGCGCTCGCGGAGATTCGACATCTGAGGGATCTGGCGCCAACCAATGCCCGGAGCAAGCTCCAGATCCACTACGACGCCGTTCTGAGGATGGAGGCCGAGCTCGCTGCGGCCATCGATTCCCGCTACCCAACCGTCAGCGGAACGGGGGGCGCGGGTGGGGCAGCGGGGACGGCGGGCGGGGGCGGGAGTGGGGGTGGGAGTGGGGGCGCTTGCAAGCTGAAGCCCGCCGCACCGCCAGACCTCCAAGGCACCGCGGATCCGGTCGGTGGTTTCGGCGGCCACTATGGCACTCCCAAGCAGGACTCGACCGACGACGAAGCGACACACCGGACCGTGGGCAAGTTGCACATGGACGTGCTTCGGGCGGCGTTCCAGTGCGACATCATCCGCTGCGGCACGTTCCAGTGGTCGCCGGGAACCAATCACGTCGGATTCAAGGGCTTGTATCCCGGGGACGAAGCCGGGATCTATCAGCACCACCCCGTGAGCCACGCTGTCGGCGCCGGGACGCCGAACGATGGAACGACACCGGACAACATCGCGGTCCCGCAGATCCGGTTCCTGTTCAACGTCGAGACCTGGTACTTCGCGCGCCACGCCGAGAACCTCAGGCTCTGGAAGGACGCGGTCGACGGCTTCGGCAACCCGCTGCTCGACACCACGATCATCCCGTTCCTGACCGAGGTCGCCCAATACGACAACTCGCGCAACAACATGGCGGCGATGATCTTCGGCGGCAAGAAGCTCGGGATGCAAACCGGCCAGTACAAGACGGGTAGCTTCAAGATCAACGAGATTTGGGGCACCATCGCCAGCGCCCTCGGGTACACATCGACCGACGCGCCGTTAGCCACGCCGATCCCCGACCTTTGGTCTGCCCCGCCCTAGCCGGGGCAGCGAGGCTCGTTGACGATCGCGGCGCGTCCAGGCAAGATGGCTTTCGCACCATGAAGCTGCTCACCACGCATCTCTCGTACCGCCGTTGGTTCGGCGCCGGCGTGCTTGCGACGATTCTCGTCGCCAAGCGCGCCCGAGAGAGCGTGCGCGACCGCTGAGCAGACCAGCCGTCCCACCCTCTCTCGCCGCCGCGGAGAGGGTGACGGTGGTCGCCACTCGCTCCGGGGCGGGAACAACCCCAGGAGCGAATCATGTACAGCGCAGGCCGAGATCCCGATCCGGACAGTAGCTCGACGAACGCGGCGATGGGGCCGGGCGGGCGTTCCGCCGGTGGCCCCGGAACCGGCGGCGGCACCTCCCCCAGCGAGGGGAGCGACCGCCTCTGGACGCGCGCGTTCGTCGATCTCGTGGTGGCGCAGGCGCTGTTCGGTTTCGCCTACTCCGTGTTCGTGCTGTTGCCGAAGTTCCTCGCCGCCGGCTACCACGCCGGCGCGCGCAGCATCGGCCTGGTGATGGCCGCGTTCGGCGTCGTCAGCCTCGCCTTCATCCCGGCGGTCGGGCCCGTGATCACCCGGATCGGCCGGCGGCGCGCGATGATCTGGGCTTCGGTCCTGCTCGGCGTGTCGGCGGGGTGTTTCCTCTCCATCACCGGCGCCGATGTGCTCGCGGCGTGTCTGCGCGGCGCACACGGCGTCGCCTGGTCGCTGCTGTTCGCGGCCGGGATGTCGCTGGTCGCCGATGTCGCGCCGCCGGCACGGCTCGGCCAGGCGATCGGCCTCTATGGCGGCGCCAACCTGGCGATGACCGCGATCGCGCCCGCCGTGGCCGAGCCGATCGCCGCCCGCTTTGGCGCGAACGCGGTGTTCGGGCTCGCCGCTGCGGTGGCGTTCGTCGCCGCGTGGTACTCGCGGCGGCTGCCCGACGCGGTCGCGATTCCGGCCAACTCACCGGTCAAGCCTCAGCCCGGCACCGCCCGGACCCGCGCCCGCGCGCTGGTCGTACTGGCCGTGGGCGGACTCGCCGCCGCCGGGATGTTCACATTCATCGCGCCGTTCGCGCTCGCGCACGGCATTGGCGTCGTGCGCGGGTTCTTCGCCGCGTACACAGTGACCGCGCTCGCCGTCCGCATCGGCGGCGGGCGCGTGACCGACCGGGTGGGCCCTCGCCGGACGGCGCTCGCCGGCGGGGCAGGCTACGGCCTGGTCGTGATCCTGACCGGGCTCATCGGGCCGACGCACATGCTTCTGCTCGGCAGCTTGTTCGGGGTCGCGCACGGCATCGTGTTTCCGGCGCTGATGGCGTTGATCCTCGCCAACACCGCGCCCGAGTCGCGCCCGCGGCTGCTCGCGTTCACGAACGGCGCGATCAACCTCGGTATCGCCGGGGTGGGGCTCCTCGGCATGCTGGCGGGCCCGCTCGGCTACCCGGCGCTGTTCGTGCTGACCGGCACCATCACGGCGGCGGTGTCGATGTCATTGGCTCGGCCTTCGCGGCCTCGAGCTCAGGACCGCGAGCCGCTCGCCGGCGTTGCGGTCCTGAACGCCGTCGCGGAGCATGATGGTGCAGAACGGGCACGCGGTCGCGACCGTGTCCGCGCCCGAGGCGAGGATCTCGTCGGTGCGGTTGTGGTTCACCCGCGTCCCGATCTTCTCCTCCATCCACATCCGGCCGCCGCCCGCGCCGCAGCAGAATCCCTGCTCGCGCGAGCGCGGCAGCTCGATGCGCGCGTCGCGCCCGTCGGGCAGGGCATCGAGCACCGTGCGGGGCGCGTCGTACTCGCCGTTCCAGCGCCCGAGATAACACGGGTCGTGAAACGTGAGCTTGGGCTTGCTCTTCCCGCTGGTCCCGTTCCCGCCGCCGCCCTTCAGGCTTTCGTCCATCTCGATCTTCCCCGACGCGACCAGCTCGCGGATGAGCTGGGTGTGGTGAAGCACCTCGAAGTTGCCGCCGA